>Ga0187780_10001006_pt1 | contig 21112 bp, 14 predicted proteins | sample 1015_Q2_SP10_20__FD_132429 | JGI IMG/M metagenome (GOLD analysis project Ga0187780, IMG submission 132429) | Tropical peat soil microbial communities from peatlands in Department of Meta, Colombia - 1015_Q2_SP10_20_MG | ecosystem: Environmental > Terrestrial > Soil > Wetlands > Peat | place...
CAGGAAGGAGCTGGACCTGCTCAATCCGGAAAACATCCGGAACGTGGTGCGCGAAGTACGGCCGAATCTGATTGTGAACTCGGCTGCATTCACTGCGGTGGATGCTGCCGAGGCGGAGAACAAGACGGCTTACGCGATTAATGCGGACGCCCCAGGCTTGCTTGGACAGGAGGCCAAACGAATCGGAGCTGCCCTCGTCCACTACTCCACCGATTATGTTTTTGACGGGCGGAAGAGCACGCCATACGAAGAAAGCGACGCGACTGCGCCGCTCAATGTTTACGGCAAATCAAAATTAGCCGGGGAACAGGCGATCCAGGCTGCAGGTGCACCTCATCTCATTTTTCGAACAGCCTGGGTTTACTCGACGCGCGGTCGGAATTTTTTGCTAACTATATTGCGTCTGGCCACGGAACGGGAAGAACTGAAAATCGTGCGGGACCAGATCGGAGCGCCAACCTGGAGCCGCGAAGTTGCGGCAGCGACGGCGCGGATCTTGGCGCAAACACTAAGCGAAGGAGACTGGGCGGCTGGCTTCTCACAGGCCGTGGGAATTTATCACATGACCGCGAGCGGCCAAACAAGCTGGTACGACTTCGCGACCGTGATTCTGGAAGCTGCTCCTCAGATTCACCCGGAAACACCCTGGTTCTCAACCGTCACGCGCGGAAAGCCCTTTGTCGCAAAGCGTATTGTGCCAATATCAACCGCAGAGTATCCGACGCCAGCTTCCCGCCCTGGGTATTCTGTTCTTTCCAACTCTCGACTTGCCAAGAAATTTGGGTTTGCCCTGCCGGACTGGCAGGTTCAACTGAATCGATGCCTCTCTGGGAATTCCCCAGAATAAATGACGGTTCGAGCTTGTGCGTGAGGATTGGATTTGAAAAGTTTGGCTGGGAGACCTGGACTCGAACCAGGATAGCCAGATCCAGAGTCTGGAGTCCTACCAATTGGACGATCTCCCAGCAGGGAGAGGAAAAAAATGAACCGTGGCAGGTTCCCTCGGATCGGGACAGCCACGATTCTTATTATCTAATTTACTGGGGATTCCGCAAAGCGTCAACCGCGCGATGCCGTGGATGTCCCGTTTGTGGCTTGTCCGCGTCCCGCAATTGGGACCATTTGGCCGCGCTGAATAGAGTAGTCAACACCGCCCCAATGGATGCGATTCGAAGCGAAACTCGCAAGCCACACGACGAAATGGATGGCATCGCGAAATGGAACAAGCCAGAGTTTGTTGCGCAAGACTTCGTCGTGCACTCCCCAAACGCCGACCACCCAAGCCACAGTGAACCGCAGCAGCACATAAGCCGCAAGGTAAGTAAGAGCGATCCAGTTTGCCGGCGCGAGGAAAATCGCGAGCAACGTCCAGGGAAGCCCCTGTGTAAAGAGTAAGCCAGTGTACGAGAGCGGTCGGCAAAGCCTGATCGTCCGAGCCCAACGCACTTGATGGTCCCAAAAGGTGCGGAAGGTTTGCGCGGGGTACATGGTCCAAACAGATTCGCGGGAGAGAAGAATCTTTCCTCCGGCCTTGGCGATGCGGTTGCCGAGTTCGTAATCGTCGGCGAGAGTACCGGCTATGGACTCGAAGCCACCCATCTTTGCGAGCCAGTCGCGGGTAGTGGCGACGGAGGCGCCGAGGGCAAAACGGACGCCTTCGGTCCACTCGGCCATGAGGACCCCGGGGAAAAAATCGCTGGCAGCGCCAACGGCCTCGAGTTGCGCATAGAGATTTTTCTGGGCAACAGCGCGGTAGAAGGAAGTAATGCCACCAATGTCCTTATTCTGGAGAGGCGCAACGACTTCGCGAAGAAAGTCGGGGCCAACACGCACGTCACCGTCGGTGAGAACCAAAACGTCGTGCCGCGCTTCGCGCGCGAGCCGGGCGAGTTTGTTTACTTTGCGGTTGGCACCGAGATGCTCCGCGCCAACAAGAAGGCGAATCGAGTGACTCGGAAACTGTGTGATGAGTTGTTGAATGAGTGGAACGGCGGGGTCCTTTTCTTCATTCACAGCGAACAGGGTTTCGTACTCGGGATAGTCCTGAGTGCAGAAACTCGCGAAGTTTTCGTGAGAGGCAAAATCGACGCCGCGCACTGGCTTGAGCAGGCTCACCGGAGGTGTATAGGCAACAAGGGTCTTGCCGCGCACGCTGCCGAAGAACCGCAACGCGGCGATGGTTGCGAGAACGTAGTAGACAAGCGGGGCAACGGCTAGGATCAGAACTGCATCCCGCCAGATGGGACCATGCAGGATCATTGGTGCTCAGACTCGATTGTCATAACTAAACTGTCGGTAAAGTATTCCGATCAGCCAGCAGCGACAAGGATGACACCGGCGCAAACGAGCAGGACTCCCACCCACCGCGCAACGCTCACGTCCTCACGCAGGATATATTTTGCGCCGAACGTTCCGACAACGTAGCTGAGCGCGGAGGCGGGAATCACGAACGTGATCGGCTCCCAGGAAAGCAAGACAAGCAGAGAATAGAACGACAGAGCCATCAGCGGGATGCCGGCCCAGAACCAGCCGTTGCGCATGGCGCGGCACAGAAACTGAAGCAGCGCGCGGGGCCGCAAACGCTCCGGCTCGCCGGTGGACTTCATCCCATGGGTGATGGCAATTTCGCCGCCGGTGCTGCCCAGAATCAAAACGGCGAGAGCCAGGATAACGCGCATCATGCCACCGCCGCTTCGCTGGGAACTTCCGTGGTGCGCGGCTTTGTCTGACCCACCAGAAGAACACCAATGCAGATGAGAAGAACGCCGAGCCAACGGCGAGGCGAAACCGATTCGTGCAGGAAAATAACGGCAAGGAGGGTGAGTACAGCGTAGCCGAATGCGCCAGCCGGCATGACGTAGCTGTAGTCCGCCCAGCTCAGCACGGTCATATAACTCATCAGGAACCCAGATAGAAACAGAATGGCAGCCCAAACCGTGCCGCTGGTAACAATCATCCGAAACGCTTCTGCGACGCCGTGAACCGTAAGCTGGACTGGGCCAATCTCGGACATTCCACGCTTGAGCAGGAGATCACCGGCGTTGGCGCACACAACCATCGAAAACACCATCACCAGTGTCTTGATTCGGAGCCTGCTTTCGCTTGCCATACTTGCGGTTTAGTCGTTTCCGGATGAGGTACCGGGCACGGAGACCATGGGTTTGTTGTATTCGTCGCCGCCTTTGCGCACCCACTTCAGGCGCTCGGCGCGGAGCTTCAGGAATTCGGTTGCTTCGGCATAGAGGCGCTTGCGCTCGTGGCTGTCCCACAAGGCATCTTTCACGATGCGCCATACGACGCGCGGGCGAAAGTAATATTCATCATAAAAGCGGTTCACGCCGTTCATCATTTCAGCTTTGGAAAGATGCGGGTACTCAATGTGCGGCAACTGATGGCCGCCGGAATCGGCGAGCGCTTCGACTTTGAGGAACCCCTGCGCGGCCATGGTGTCATGCAATTCCGTGCCGGGCATGGCGTGAGCAAGCGAGACTTGGATGGTTTCGCAGTCGAGTTCTTTGGCGAAATCGATAGTTTTCTGAATGGTTTCCTTGGTTTCGCCGGGCAAGCCAATAATGAAGTCGCCGTGGACTTTTATACCGACCTTGCGGCAATGCTTCCGGAAGTTGCGGGCCATCTCCAGAGTGGCGCCCTTCTTGATGTTCTTCAGAATTTGCGCGTCGCCGGACTCGAAACCCACGATGAAGAGCCGCGCGCCGGCATCGGCCATGGCTTTCACCGTTTCGTAGTCGCTGTGGACGCGGGCGGTCGAGGACCACCGGAACTTGAGAGGCTTGAATTTCGCGCAGAGCTCGATAACGCGATCTTTGCGAATGTTGAAAGTATCGTCGTCAAAGAAAATTTCTTTCATCTGTGGAAAATATCCCAAAGCCTGCTTCACTTCGCGCGCCACGTTTTCGGTGGAGCGGGTACGCCAGGCATGGCCCGAAATCGTCTGGGGCCACATGCAGAACGTGCAAAGTGCCGGACAGCCACGCGTCGTGTAGAAGGAAATGAAAGGATGCAGGAGGAACGGAACGTTATAGCGCTCGATTTCCAGATCCCGCTTGTAGATGTCCGACGAAAAAGGGAGCGCGTCCAGTCCCTCGGTATGCAGTTGCGGCCGCTCGGGGTTGTGAATGATTTTGCCGTCTTTGCGGTAGCTTACGCCGAGGATTCCGCTCAGCGGTTTCCCCTGTGCATACTCCACGACGGAATAGTCGAACTCGCCGCGCGTGACGAAATCGATATCTTCGCTTGCCATCAACGTTTCCGCGGGTTTGATATGGCCGTGCGGTCCGACAAAGGCGATCTTCATGCCCGGATTCGCTTCTTTGATCTTGCGGGTGAGCTTGATATCGCTTTCCAGGCCGACCGTGGAAGTGAACAGGACCAAAAACTCATAGTCCTTGCAGATTTGCACGGTTTGCTGCCAGTTGATTTTGTGCGGTGAGGCATCGAGCAGGCGGCTGCCGGGCAGCATTCCGGCAGGATAGGTCAGCCAAACGGGATACCAATACGATTCGATTTCGCGCGTCGCGGGCCACCGCGAACTCGCTCCGCCGTCGAAATTCTCAAAGCTCGGCGGATTCAGCAGCAATGTCTTCATTACATCCGGCATTCGTCACCCTCAGTGATCAAATTCTGGTTTCGTCTACGCGACTAGTCCGACCCGCGTCTCGCGCCCATCCGGGCTACAGCCACACGCATGCCTGCGGTCCCTAATATACATAATAGTCTACCTGACTTCGTTGTGTGCCCCTAAACCTTTCTGACTGGCAGTGTTAACCGGGAGAGAACTGCGAAATCCCCCGTTGAACGAGTGGGCCGCAGCCGGCTGGATAGCACGTTGCGACGCACTAAGACTGGCCAGGAAGGACCTCGGCGGTAGCCGCCGAAAGCAATTCCCAGATCCGTTCCACCCAATCCAAGTGCTCCGGTTTCATCAGCACAGATCGCAAACAAGTGAGGGTTTCCCGGTCGCGCTTCATCTCTCCAAGATTCTGAGTCCAGAAGTGAAAGGGCAATTCAGCAACGGCGAGATGCAGCCCACGTTTCGCAGCAGCGTCAAAGATTTTCCGGCTCAAAACAGATGACTGGCTGACGCTGGTTTCCCGAAGAGCAAATACGACGATGTCGAGTTCCGGAGGGAAAGCTGTGGCAAACCGAGAATCCGCACACAGTTTCTGAAACAGCCCCAAAGCCGCTTTCCTCCCTCGCTCCAATCCGCGCGCGAACTCTCCGCTCTTCACAAGCGGCAAGAGTCTTTGCGTCGCCCACAAAGCAGCTGCGGCCGCCCCAGGCCGCGAGCACTCCAAACTAATTTCGCCAAGATGAAGTTCTGCCGAACTGAAATAGGTGTACGGGGAATCGTGTTTGTACAGCCGCCCGACACTGGGATCGCGGAACAACACGCAGCCACAGCCGTACGGCTGCAATCCATGCTTGTGCGGATCGATCACGATAGAATCCACTTCGCCGAGTCGCGCAAATGCGCGGGCGGCCTCTTGCTCCAGATTTCCGGCCAGGACAAAGTAACCACCATAGGCCGCATCGGCGTGAATCCGAAAACCATGCTTTGACTGCAAGGCAAGAATCTCAGGCAGAGGGTCGACGGAACCGGTGGCGGTCGTGCCCATGGTCGCCACCACCGTTCCCACCTCGCCGCGCTCCAAGCGCTTTGCCAGCGCATTCAGATCCATCCGCCCCCGCGCATCGGCGCGTATCAATTCGAACGGCAGTTGCAGCACGCCGCTGATGCGCTGGTGTGTGTAATGCGACTGTTCGCTCGCCAGAATCTTTTTGCCTGGATGCAATTGCCCTGCGACCCACAGCGCTTCGAGATTGGCCATCGTGCCGCCGCCGCAAAGATGGCCGAGGAAACTTTTCCAGCCGAAGATGCCGGCAATCTCCGCGACCGCTTCCTTTTCCATGGCGGACGTGGCCCGGCCGCCATCAAGGGCATGATTGTTGGGATTGATCCACATCGCCAGGGCGTAGGCCAGCCGCGCGACCGGGTGAGGTGGCTTGAGCATCTGCCCCGCATACAGCGGATGAAAATAAGGATAGTTGTCTTTCAGGCGGTTGGCTGCCGCGTTGAGCACATCCGCAAGACGTTCCATCCCGGGCGATTGATCTTGAAAAGCGGGCAGTCCTGCGAATTCGTTGTCGAGTTTTCTTGCTACCTCCGAGAAGACGGCAAGGCTCTCTCGATCCAGCATCGCAAGTCACCAGCCACTCGTCACGAGTCCCATCCTCACTGCCACACTTTGTCCAACTGCCCAGCGGACTTGAGCAGCTCCAACTGCGCCTGCTGTTTCTGGAAATTCGCGTCCAGGTATGCCATCCACTTCTCATTTTCGTCCAACCGGGCCTTTTCCATCTCCCGCAAATTCAACTTGCCTTCGTCAAATTGCGCCTGCAGCACTGCCACATTTTGTTGCGCGAGTTGCAGTTCCAGGCGAGCGACTTCTTTCGCTGCATCCATTTCGCGCACCCGCCGCGTTTTTTGACGAACCTCCGCGGATACTTCCGTTCTCTTCTTTGCGAACGTGACCTTCGCAACGTCCAGATTCACCTGAGCCAGCCCAATCTCCGCTCGCGTGTGCGCGCTGAATATCGGCACCTGCACATCGATCCCGGCGTTGAAATTGTTTCTCTGAAACTTGTTGAAGAATTCCGAGTAATTATTGAATTTTGCGAGCAGGCTGTACACGCTCACCAGCTCGAGAGTCGGGAAGTATCCGCGCTTTTCCCCTCTCAGCCGGAATTCTTTGGCCTGCACGTCGGACTGCGCAAGCAGCAGCCCCGCATTGCTGGTCAGCGCCGCAGCAATGAGGTTATCTCCCGCCAGTTCTGCTTCCCCCGGCAACTCTTCGGGGGCGACTTCCAGCGGCTGCGCATCGGATAGCCCCAACTGATAGCGGAGAAAAACTTCCAATTCGTCTTCTCTGCCTTCGAGCTGCAAAATTCGCCGCACCACCATGGCTTTCGTTAACTGCGCCTTGGTTACTTCCATCGGCAGCTCGAATCCTTGGCCTTCCCGCTCCTGCGTGACGGCAAGGATCTTCTCCGCGCTCTCCTGTTCTTTTCGCAACAAATCCAGGGAATGCCGAACCTTGGCTAATTCCAGGTACGCCATGGCCGTTCGCGATATCACGCTATTCTTTGCGTCTTCCAGCGCAATTCTCTGCGCTTTTGCCTGCTCTTGCATCTCTTTCGCCTGGCCTCGCAACGGCTCGTTGAAGATTTGTTCGGTGTAAGTCACGTTGAAAACGGAAGGCGCGCGCCCGCCCGGAGTTTCCGGGATGCCATACGTATAGCCGGCTCCGGAACCCGCATAAAGATTGGGCATGAACTGTGCCCTGAGGATCTGGGCGGCGTGATCCCCGCCGCTTGCCTGAATTTTTGCAAGTTGGATTTCCTTGCTGTTCTGCAGCGCAAGCTCGATTGCGCGCTTGAGCGTCAAAGCTACTGGCGCATTGTCTGCGGTGGTTTGCACGCTTTGCTGCGCAGGTTTATCCGCCGGAGCGTCCTGCGCACTTGCGCCGATCGAGAAGATCACCGCCGATGCAATAAGGCTTACCATTCTCGAAAGCGGTCGCATTTTCAGGCTCCTTCGTTGCATGTGAAAACCTAAAGCGGATACGGGAAAGACGAGATGAGCTGCGATCTCTTCACTCATACCGCAGCGACTCCACAGGCTGAAGACTTGCGGCTTGGTTCGCCGGCAAGTAACCGAAAAACAGTCCCGTTGAGCAAGACACCACAAACGCAATCACTACGCTCCATTCGGAGACCGGCACGCGCAAATTTCCTGGCAAAAAAGACTGCGCGATGACAGGGACCGCAATGCCGATCAGGATCCCGAGGACCGCGCCTCCTCCACTAATGAGAAACGATTCAATCAGAAACTGATACAGGATTTCCTTGCGCGCGGCGCCAATCGCTTTGCGGATGCCGATTTCGCGCGTCCGCTCCGTCACCGTCACCAGCATGATGTTCATAATGCCGATGCCGCTAATCAGCAGCGCGATCGCCGCAATAATGATCAGCACGATGGTCAGAGCCAGGGAAATATTTTTTGCCGCGTTCAAAATCGCTGTAAGAGTCTGTATCTTGTATTCCGCTTCTGCTGGATGCCTGCTGCTCAGCATCTTTTCCAGTTCCTTCTCGACCGTGGAAACGGTTTCTGCCTTGTTCGCCTGCACATTCAGCGTGCGCACCACTTCGATTCCCGTGTAGTACTTCATGAGCGTAAACGGAATGATTATTGTATTCTCTTGGATATCTGAGAGTCCGAACGTTTCCACTTTCTCCCGAAATACACCTATCACCGTGAACGTCAACTCTCCCAACCTTAACGGTTTGCCGATGGGATTTTCTTGTCCGAACGCCTTTTCGGCCAGCTGTGTAGCAAGTAGACAGACTTTATCCCGCATTTCCATGTCGGCGTCGTCAAAGTAGCGTCCGCGCAAAATCACCAATCGACGGATGGACTGGTAGCCTTCGGTTACACCCACTAAGTTGACCGGCTTCTCTGCACCCCCCACGACCATGCTCATTGGCAGCTCACGTGTTCCCGAAACTTCGATCACGTTAGGTAGCGCTTTCGCAGCTTCTAGGTCTTGCAGGGTCATTTCATAACTCATCGGCTGGGGCTTGTCAGGTCTTTGTACTAATTCCGCCGTAATCACGTTCGTGCCTATGGCTTCTATTTGTGAAAGCACAAAAGTCTTGCTGGTTAGCGCGACGGTCACGACCAGCACGATGGAGGCGCTGCCGATAATCACACCGAGCGACGTCAGCGTGGCGCGCAGTTTGTTCGCGCGGAGCGCATCAATTGCGACGGAAACGGTCTCTCGAATATCCATCTTCGCTTTTGGAAAAACTCTACCGCAGCCTTCCCGCAGAACGGACGCCCGGAAACAGCTTAGTTCTTCCTGCTTTTCTTGACAGCTTCTTGCGCGAGCCGGTTTTTCGGATCGAGCCGCAGAGCGGTTTCAAATTCCTTATCCGCGTCGGCGCCGCGATTTTGGCTCTCGTACAGCCGCCCCAGCCACACGTGAGCCATTGCTGGAGACGGATACGCATTGCGCTTAGGCGCGACTTTTGCGTATTCCTCAAGCAGCCGCTCGGCTTCCCGTGGTTTTTCCTTGCCTAAGACGAAAGCCACGCCCCGGTAGAACTTCCCGCGCGGATCGGATGGCGCAACACGTTCCCCCAAATCCGCTACCGCGAGCAAACGCTCGGGCTGGCCCCGCCTCACGGCGTAGTCGCCGATGTCGTAAATCAGTTCTACCGATTTCGGATGGCCCTCGAGAGCTTTTGTGAACTCCTCATCGGCAACCGCGAAATCCTTCTTCTGCCGGCGGCAGTTCCCGGCCGCGTAGTGGCCCTCGGCCACATCCAGCGCGGCCAATTCGCGGATCTGTGGCTGCGCTTTGTCTTCTCCCCCGCCCACGAGTCCCGGCGCGCTGCAATCGAACTCAATCAAAACCTGACGCGCAGAAAAGTTCTTCCCGTCCAGCTCGACAGCGGTCTCGAATTCCTTCCCTGTTTTCTTTGCCAGTGAAATTTTCGTTGGCGGCCACGAGGCGTGATCCGCCTTTTCGCCGTACGCTCTTCCTAGCCATTCGTGATAGATGGAGTTCTTCGGATCAAGCATGACAGCCCGTTCGGCGCTGCGGATGGCTGCGTCATGCTCCTGAAGCTCCAAGTAACTCTTCGTCAGTAAAAGTTGCACTTCGCCGTTCTTCGGATCCTTGGCTGCCGCGGCCTGGAAGGCTTCAATCGCCTTGCTGTATTCGCTGGCTTCGTAGGCCTTGCGTCCCGCTTCCAGGTCTGCTTCCTGGTTGAGGTTTGTAGTTGCATACGCTGTGCCGCTCAATAGCAGAACGACAATCGCCCGTATGCACTGTCTAACCATTCGTTCTTTCCCGGAGCGTGCCGGCAGAGGTAGCGACCACGATGACAGACATGCCATCCCGCAGATCCACATCACCCGGCAAAGCCACCAGTTCCCCTTCCTGGAGGCCGCTCACTACCTCGTAATTGGTTGCGTCCGCAATGCCCACGTGAATCTCGCGCTTTTCCAGCGTCGATTTTCCAACGCCCAGCCCATTGGATTTCACCACGAATACGTAGCGATGGCCGCCTTCGGCTTCCACCGCTCCGCGCGGCACGGACAACACGCCGATCCTCTCTTTTGAATTGATGCGCACATTCACGTTTATGTTGGGAAGCAGCTCGAGCTTGTCGTTATTCACCGAGCAGAGCAGTTCCCCGACGCTTCGCGTGCCTCGTGGCACTACTTGCTTCGGGATCATCTCGGTTCTTCCGGACCAGATCTTGTTCGGCAGCGCATCCCAGGTGATTTTCACTGGCTCGTTCTCTTCCAATGCGCCCAGCTCCGGCTCGTCGATGAAGGCCCGCACGCGCACCTTGTGCAGGTCGGCCATCTCCGCCAGCAGATCACCAAGCTTCACAAAATCGCCGGCCTTCACGGGAAGAGAGTAGAGCGTGCCGTCCGCGGGAGCGGTGATTCGCCCCTGCCGCACTTTTTCCTCCAGCGCGGCCACTTGCTCCTGAAGCTGCTGCACTTGCAGCGCCGCGCGGTCGGTTTCGAGTCTTACCCCGCGGTCAAATTCCTGCTTCGCCGCAGCCAGCCGCGTAACCTCCGCTTGCGCTTTCGTCAACGACAAATCGTTGGCCGCCAATTCCTCTTGTGTCGCCGCCTGCTGCGCCAGCAGCTTCACGAGCGCGTCGTGATTCTTCTGCAGCCGGTCGCGTTCCGCTTGCGCTTTGGCCAGGTCGCCTGCCGCTTTCGCCGCCTCATCTGCGCGCCCACCCGCCTTCGCGGCCCGCAAATCGTCTTGCGCCTGCAAGAGCCTTGAGCGGGTTTCTGCCAGGCGCGCTGTCGCGTCTTTTACGTCCAGCGCCAGGAGCAGCTGCCCCTTTTTTACTTGCTGCCCCTCATTCGCGAAAACCCTCTCCACAAACGTATCGAGCTGTGCGCGCACTACGTACGGCGAAATCGGCTCGACTTTGCCGTTGCTGCTGATGGACGAGACCAGGTTCTCGTGCACGGCCGGGGCGGCCGAGATTTTGGGCGACGGCTTGCGCCCGCTCAGCTCGATGCCTACGTACGCCAGCACTCCTGCAATGAGCAGGCCAATCAGCAGGTAGAAAAAGATCCGGTTTCGCAGCTTGCGGTCCATTACCCTCTATCTCGCGTACTCCCGCGCCTTCACGCCGCCACGGGCGTAATTCCGCTGCTCCCAGGCGGTACTCGTCTCTCACTTTTCCGTGGCTAGCCGGGCCTCCGTCGGGAAGGCACCAAGATACTTCATTCTAGCAAGGGTGGCGCGGCTTTCTCGGCATTCCGTGCTCTCTCGGGCGATACCCGGGTAGTGTTCTCGACCCGCCCCCGACTTGCGCCAGGTTCCGTTATCGCCTGGCGCACCCAGAACAGCCGCTACCTACAATTATATAAGGATGCTTGCCCGATTTCCGGGGATGCCGCTGGCCTTCGTTGGCGGAGCAGCTTAGGCATGCTAGAATCGCCGCATGTCCACGGAAACTGCCCCGAATCAGGCCGCGGCCCCGAATCCGCCCGCGACCCCCAAGTTCGCAGCGCCGCAAAGCCCGGTGCTTCATCGCGTGTGCATCCAGTGCAACAACATGTTCCCGGTCCCTCCTGACAAGTTTGATGCCAAGCAGTGCCCCGCCTGTCACAAGGGGTGACCGCCATTTCCTTGGAATATTTCTGCCGCCCTTTGCGTAGTACACTCTGAAAGCTCTGTGTCCTCTGTTCCGTACCAGCATTAGGGGGATTTCGATGATCGAAGCTCGTGGCTTGTCCAAGCGTTTCCAGGACAAAAAGCGCGGTGAAATCCGCGCGGTAGACAACGTTAGCTTCACGTGCAAACCCGGCCAGATCTACGGACTGCTTGGCGCCAACGGCGCGGGCAAAACCACTACCCTGCGCATGCTTGCGACGATCCTGGAGCCCACTGATGGCACTGCCCTGGTCTGTGGGCACGATGTCGTCGAAGCGCCGGAAAAAGTCCGCGCCTGCGTCGGATTTCTCTCCACGGCCACCGCGCTTTATCCTCGCCTGACCGCCCAGGAACTGGTCGAATACTTCGGACGCCTCAACGGCCTGGACGAAGCCACGCTCAAGAAGCGTGTCGATGACATTTTCAATCGCCTGAACATGAACGAGTTTCGCGACCGCCGTTGTGACAAACTCTCAACCGGACAAAAGCAGAAGACTTCCATCGCCCGCACCCTGGTTCACGATCCACCCGTGATGATCTTTGACGAACCCACCACAGGGCTCGACGTCATGACCGCTCGAACCATCATCAGTTTCATTAGCGACTGCCGCGACCGCGGCAAGGCCGTCATCTTCTCCACTCACATCATGAGTGAAGTCGAACGCCTCTGCGACCACATCGGCATCATCCACGATGGCAAGCTTCTGGAAGAAGGCACCGTCGCCGAATTGCGCGCGAAATACTCGGAACACAACATCGAGGAGATCATTGTTAAGGTCGTCGGTCCGCTCCTCTCCAAGGCGGAGGCTTAACCCAAATGAACCTGCGCAACGTCAGCATCGTTTACCACAAGGAACTCACCGAATGGCTCCGTGATCGCCGCACTCTTATCTCCACGGTCCTTGTCCCTCTGCTCGCGTTTCCCGTCCTGATGGTTGGAATGACCTCCCTCATGGCCGTAATGATGGGTAAGGCGGAAAAAGAAGCGGCGAAAGTCATGGTCATCGGGGGGCAGGATTCTCCTCGACTCCTCGAAGAGCTTCAGAAGGACAGCGAGTTGGAAATTGTCCCTGCCACGGGCGACTACAAAAAACAGATCACCGAAAAAGAGATTCGCGCGGCCGTGGAAGTCCCCAAGGGATTTGATGCGGCCTTGAACAGCGGAGAGCCTCAAACCGTCAACATCTACTATTACGAGGGAGAAATTAAGTCCTCCTTCGGTGTCACGCACGTCGAAAAGTTTTTCAACGATTATCGCGATTCTGTTATCTCCAGCCGGCTGGCGTCTCGCAATCTCCCCGGTTCCATCCTCAAACCTTTTGAAGTTAAGAAAGAAAACGTCGCTCCGCCAGAAAAAGTCAGCGGCGCGGCTCTCGGCGGCCTTCTTAGCTACATGGTTATCCTTCTCTCGATGACTGGAGCTATCTATCCCGCCATCGATCTCACCGCCGGTGAAAAAGAGCGCGGCACCATGGAGACCATCCTTTCGAGCCCTCTGTCGCGTGTGGATCTTGTTCTTGGCAAATTCTTTCTTGTGCTCTCCGCCTCTCTTTCTACTGCCATGCTCTCCGTTATCTCGATGGGCACATCGTTCTACCTCGTGGGAAATTCCGGTGCGATGGCAAAAAAGGATGCGGCCGTGTTCCAGTTGCATATTGGCTTGTCGACGGTTTTGTCTGTGTTCCTCATGGCTCTACCCTTGGCCGTGCTCTTCGCCGCGGCTTTGCTGACCATTGCTCTGTTCGCCAAGAGCTACAAGGAAGCTCAAAGCTACCTGACCCCGATGACTTTCATCGTAGTTATTCCGGCCGTTGCTTCTCTTCTGCCCGGCTTCGAACTGAATCCTAAGCTCGCTCTCGTTCCCATTCTCAGCACTAGCCTGGTTTGCAAGGAAATTGTCGCTGGCACTTTTCACTGGAACTACATCCTGCTCATTTTGCTGTCGAGCTGCGTCTACGCCGCCGCGGCACTTTTCATTGCTGTCAAGACGTTCCAGCGCGAATCCGTTCTCTTCCGGTCTTGATGTGGATTGCGGCAGCCGTGCTGCCGCTTTCGCCTTCCTCTGACCTTGTATTCGCGGCTTTCTCTGTCTCTCAGTTACAATCCATCGCTTCGGAGGGCTCATGCCAAATTCGCGCAGGAACTTTCTGGCCCAAACCTCTCTCGGCCTTCTCGGCGCCGCCGTCTCCCTCAATGCCGACGCGCAAGAACCATCCCAGCTTCCGCCTGGCATGCCTTCCGCGTTCGGCACTGGTCCTGCCGTCGGTCCCGAAGTTTCCGCCGGCACTTTTGTGGAAGCCGAAAAACTCGCTCGGGTCGAAATGAGCGCGGCCCACCGCGCTCAAGCAGCCAGCTCCTGGCGCGTTACCATGTCTTCTCTTCTCGAACGCCGCGCCGGCCCGCGCACCGTCGCGCTGGAACCCTCCGTCGCTCCTTACTCTCACTACGTTTCCGTGCTGCCGGGCCAGCAAGCCGGCCCGCAGCGCGACCGCTTCGTTCGCACCGACGCCGATCCCGGCCCGCTTCCCTCCAGCGACGCCGACATCGCCTTTGCTCCCGTCACGCAACTCTCGCGCTGGATTGAGCACCGCAAACTCACTTCCGAGCGCCTCACCAACATCTACCTTCGCCGCATCGAGCAATTCGATCCCAAGCTTCGCTGCATCATCACCCTCACGCGCGATCTCGCTCTCGCACAAGCCAAACAAGCCGACGCCGAAATTGCCGCCGGAAAATATCGCGGCCCGCTCCACGGCATTCCCTGGGGCGGAAAAGATCTCCTCGACACCGCCGGCATTCCCACCACCTATGGCGCCGAGCCCTTCCGCAATCGCATCCCCGCGCAAAACGCCGCCGTCGTCCAGCGTCTTCACGACGCCGGCGCTGTCCTCATCGCCAAGCTCAGCCTTGGCGCGCTCGCACTTAACGACATCTGGTTCGGTGGCCAAACCATGAACCCGTGGTTGCTTGAAGAAGGCGCTTCCGGTTCCAGCGCCGGTCCCGGCGCCGCAACCGCCGCCGCGCTCGTCGGCTTTTCCATCGGCAGCGAGACCGGCGGCAGCATCGTCAGCCCCAGCATGCGCTGCGGCATCACCGGCTTGCGCCCCACTTACGGCCGCGTTCCTCGCACCGGCGCCATGACTCTCTGCTGGTCGCTCGACAAGCTCGGCCCCATGACCCGCACCGTTGAAGACGCGCTCCTCGTTCTCCAAGCCATCTCCGGTCCCGATTCCGGCGACGTCTCCAGCGTCCCCAGCAAACTCGATTTCGACTCCTCCGCTCCCGTCAAAGGCCTTCGCGTCGGCTATTTTCCCGCCTGGATGAAGCAAGCTCCCGCCACGGATGTCGATCGCGCCGCTCTCGACACCATTAAAAAGCTCGGCATGGTTCCCGTTGAAGTGTTTCTACCCGACTGGCCCTACGGCACGCTCAATCTCAATCTTTTCGCCGAAGGCGCCGCCGCTTTTGAAGAGCTCACTCTCTCCCACGCCGACGACCAGCTCAAGATGCAAACGCACGATTCCTGGCCCAATCTCTTCCGCCAGGCTCGTTTTCTTTCCGCCGTGGATTTCGTGCAAACCGACCGCTTCCGCCGCAAAGTCTGTCAGGAAATGGCGCGCATTTTCTCCGACGTGGACCTGCTCCTCGTCCCCTCGCTTCGCGACGAAATGCTCACCATCTCCAACAACACCGGCCATCCTTCGCTCACGCTGCGCGCCGGCTTCGTCGAAGTCACGCAAGCCCGCTCCGATTGGGCGCCCGACGCACAAAATCCCTTGCCAAAATTTTCTCCACCGCGCCGCGTTCCCCACGGCATCACTTTGATCGGCCGCCTCTTCGAAGAGGGCACGCTCTGCCGCGCCGGCATCGCCCTCGAACGCGCCTTCGCCGTCTCCTCCGCCCGCCCTCCCGGCTTCTAATTTGGAAATTGGAAATTCGAAAATCGAAATTAGCGCCCTGGCGGCCACCGCCTTTTTATTGAGGCGCGTAATTCAGGCAAAAACGAACAGAATTCTCTTTCCTCTCTGACTTATAACTTAAAACTTAGAACTAAGTACCTCTTCGTCCTATTTCGCATACACCAGCACATGAAACGTTCCCAGCACCGGCTGCGGCCGCTCCGTACCCGACGCCGCTTTAAAATCCGCCGTGTCCACAAACACGTTGTGCGTCTTCGTGTCCAGCCCCATCGTCTTCGCGCCAAACTCCGTCTTCACTTGCTCCACCTCGCTGAACTTGTCCGGCGAATCTTCATGGAAAATGTGGATAAATCCCTCCCGCGTCGACACGAAAATCATTCCCGTCTCCGCGTCGTACGCCGCAGCGTCCACGCCTCCCGTTATCGGGAACGACTGAATCACTTTTCCGCTGTCCGCATCCAGCACTACCAAATTCTGCGGCTTGCGTCCCGCGCTGAACAGCCGCCGGTGCGCCGTGTCCATCGCCAGCGCCGTGGGCGCTCCCGCCGGCGCCAGCGGCCAGCGCGATTTGATCTTCAGCGTGCTCGCGTCAATCGCCACCAGCTCCGCCTTGTCTTCGATGTTGACGAACACCGTCCCCTTCCCATCCGCCACCGCGAACTCCGGCCCGCCGCCCAGGTTGATCGTCCCCACCACTTCCCCGCTCTTCGCATCGACTACCGTCGAGCTGTTCGGGTCGCCGTTCATCACAAAAACCCGCTTTGACGCCGCGTCGTACACCACGCTGTCCGCGTCCTTGTCCGCCTTCGCTTCGCCCGTCACCTTCAGCGTCTTCAAATCGAAAATAATCACTTTCCCTTGCGCGCCGTCCGTGATGAACCCTTTTCCAAACTCGCTCGCCACCGCCACTCCATGATCCTGTTTCAATCCCGTGATCGTTCCGACTACGCTCCCGTTGTCCGCATCGATCACTTTAATCTCCGTCCCGTGCGACAAGTACACGCGCCGCGCCGCCGCATCCACCGTGATGTAGTCGAAATACTCCCGCGTCGCCCCTTCCGCCGCCCCGAAACTGTATTTCTTCAGCAGGTGATACCCCTCCGCCGCCCGCACCACAGTGATCCCGGCCATCACAACCACCACCAACGCACTCGCTCCCAGAATCATCCGGCCAAATCCGGAAAATCTAGTCCTCGACACTCTCATGACACTCTCCTCTCCTGGCACCTCTTGCCGGCCAAACCTACCACAGCTCTCCAACTCGATCATGAATACTTCTTCAGGAAGCCGCGGGCTCTCTCATTTCGTAGCGCCCACATTCCGTAAGAGCAATACCGTTACGCCAGGAACGGAGGCCCCAGCAATGCAAGCTCGCCGATGAGGGCAGACACTATCCAAGCTACGCGTCGTTCTCATCGGCTCAGCTCGCGTCCTTAGAGAAGACCACTCAATGAGATAATGCTCCAACCGCAGGAGCACGCCTGCTAAACGCTGCTAGCTCAACCGATCGAGGCAACACCATCTAGTCAGTTCATCCGACAGCACTCCCCCAGGAGAACCGCTTTGTCCGGCTGTAATCGATCAGACCCTAGCCAGGATGGTGAGACACACGTTCCTTCAGACCGTACTCGGTTCTTCCTCGGTGGCCACGGAAAACCTCTCCAATAGCTCGGTCAGTTCTTGGGGATTAATTGGTTTGGAGATGTAACTATCCATCCCTGCGGCCAGGCAGCGCTCTCGGTCGCCCTGAATGGCGTGTGCGGTCATGGCGATGATGGGCAGGTGACTTCCAGTTTCTCGCTCGCGTGCCCGGATGGCAGCGGTGGCCCCGAAGCCGTCCATTTCCGGCATTTGCACGTCCATGAAGGCCACATCGAAGTCCTCCCGGTCGAGCGCGGCTAGGGCTTCGCGGCCGTTCCCCGTCACGGTCACGTGGTGACCTCGTTTTTCGAGCAAACGCTGAGCGAGCTTCTGGTTGACCTCATTGTCTTCCACCAGGAGAATGCGCAACTTTCTGTGCGCCAGTTGAATCGCCGCACGCGTGTTCGGCACGGCGAGGGGGAGAGTTTGCACGACTTGCTTGCCTACACCGAAGCTGCCAGTGAAGTGAAAGGCACTGCCATGCCCCAAGGCGCTTTTCACCCAGATTCTTCCACCCATCAATTCCACTATCCGCGAGGAAATGGTCAGACCCAGCCCGGTGCCTCCGAACTTGCGGGCTGTAGAGCCATCCGCTTGGGAAAAAGGTTCGAAGATTATGCGCTGCTTTTCCGGGGCGATGCCCACGCCGGTGTCCAGGACGATGAAGTGCAGTACAACCTCACCGGGTTTCACAGAATCAACAGCCACCTTAAGACCCACTTCGCCGCGACCCGTGAACTTGAGGGCGTTGCCCAAGAGATTGATAACGACCTGCCTCAAACGGCTCGGGTCACCGATCAACTGCTCCGGAACCTCCGGGCGGATATCGGAGGTAAGTTCCAGACCCTTCTGGTGAGCGCGCAAGGCTAGGGTCTTGATGATCGCAGCCAGGGTGCGCCGCAGGTCGAACTCGATAGACTCCAGTTCGAGCCTTCCCGCTTCGACCTTGGAGAAATCGAGAATGTCGTTGATGATGGTAAGCAACGAATCAGCCGAGGACTTGACCAGAGCGGCGCATTCGCGCTGCTCGGCGTTGAGCCCGGTATCCAGAAGCAGGTCGGTCATGCCCAGCACGCCGTTCATAGGCGTGCGAATTTCGTGACTCATGTTCGCCAGGAACTCGCTCTTCGCGCGACTGGCGGCGTCCGCTGCCTCCTTTGCCGATACAAGTAGCGCATTAGCGGCGCTCAACTCAGAAGTGCGGAGTGCGACTTGTTCCTCGAGTCGCTCGCTGTGGTGCTGCAGCTCGCTGTCCCGCTTTTGGATTTGCGTCACCATCTCCATGAATCCCATGGTGAGCACATCAATCTCATCCCGCTGCTTGGTGCGATGGGGAAAAAGACTGAAGACTTTAGCCGAGGTTGCGATTTGTTTCGCGAAGTCGCTTCCCCCATGCGAAATATCTTTCATTTGTTCAACTATGAATTCCAGTCGCAGGAAAATCGAGCGCCAAACGCTCGTTGCGACGATCAGCAGAATCACGAGACATCCTGCGGCTAGGCCTGCGGCTATTATGGCGTTGGACCTCCAGACCGCGTCCACGTCGTCCATGTATACGCCGCTCCCGACGATCCAGCCCCAGGGCTCGAATCCTTCGAGGTATGAGACTTTTCTGCCTCCCATGGCGGTTCCAGGTTTGCGCCACGAATAAGAAACGAAACCGCGGCCTTCTTTTTGAATAATCTCCTGGAACCTCTGCAACACTTGTTCGGCTGCAGGATCTTTGAGGCTTTGCACGTCTTGTCCTTCCAACTCCGGGTGGGGCGGGTTCAAAATCGTCGTACCCCGCGTGTCGAGGATGAAAAAATAATTGTTATTCCCGTACCACATCGCCCGGATGTTCTCGATCGCTAATTGCTGGGCGTCGTGACGGCTCCTTTTGCCCGCCATCTCCAATCCATGCTGCCGGGTGATGATGCCAGAGGCGGCTTCGACTAAGTTCTTGATCTCTTCTCGCTTTCCGGACTCGATTATTCTTCGCTCGGAGTTCAGCCAGAAGCACGCGAGGGCGAATAACCCCACTGCTGCAACGACGACGATCAACCTGAATTTGCTGCTGAGATTCAAAGAGAGCTCCGCCACTGGAAGCTGTTAGAAACACCTGCAAATGAGAGGCCTGGATCCATCGATTACTCGGCCACAAAACTATTCGATTCAATTATTTGTGAGGCGGACAAAGTCCTGGGGATGCGGGGTGTTCCACATTGGCACTTTTTGCCCCTGAATTGAACAGGACCAGCGCTAATCCTACATGCGTTTGCGGGACGCCAGATGTCCGGTAATCCGGGTGCATTCGATAAGTGGATGAAACATCCACGTCCAGGTCAAAGGAACGCTCCGCGTTCTTCAGCTCAAGTGAGCCTACCCCGGCCAGGGCATATCAAGTGGGATGGCAGGCTGCTTGCACCAGTCAGAGAAACGGTCAAGGTCGGGCAGCTTTGCGCGGTCGCTCATGGCAGCGACGAGGGCTGTGAGGAATTCGGCGCAGCCGGGCTGGAGCTTGGCACGAAGATGCTCGATAAAGTAGGCGATATCCCAAGGAACGGCCACGTCTGGAGCGACCGGAAGCTCCGGTCCAGTGAGGAAGGTCTTGAGTTGGCCGAGGAAGAGTGTGGCGGGTTGCGCTTCGAGCATCCCGATGATGTGCCGGAGAAAGGCGATGCGCGGTGTCGTGTTGGCGTGGAGCGGAGCGTTCAGACGCCAGTTCGCAGCGAGAATCTGGCAGGCTTCCTCCAACTTGCCGAGCATGATGAGCGTGAGGACCAGATTGTTGCGGCGATGGATGGTAAGCGGATGGATGTCACCGAGTATCTTTGCGGTTGTCCCAGCCAATCCCCGGTCAATCGGCTCAGCTTGGTCAGCGTGGCCACCTTTTCGTAGTGCATGGGTGAAGTGGTTCCAGCCTCGCAATGTGTCGGGATGGTCCGGACCGAGCTTGTGCTCCATGATGCGCTGACGTAAGGGCGCGGCTTCTTCAGAACGACCAGTTGCTTCCAACAGTACCGCCAAGGCTTCCAGGCTTGTGAGAGTGTCCGGGTGGCCGGGCACGAGGGCCTTTTCCCGAATCGTAAGCGCGCGGCGCATCAATGGCTCAGCCTCGGCGAGCCGACTCGTGGCCTGCAATAATTGCGCGAGATTGTTGAGCCCAGTGGCGACGCTAGGATGGTCCGGCCCCAAGCTTTTCTCCCAAATAGCCAGGGCGCGGCGCATCAGCGGCTCCGCCTCCCCCAGCCGGTTCGTCGCTTGCAGCAAGTGCGCCAAGTTGTTGAGGCCGATGGCGACGTCGGGGTGCTCCGGCCCGTAACTCTGCTCATCTATTGCCAGGGCGCGGCGCATCAACGGCTCCGCCTCCCCCAGCCGGTTCGTCGCTTGCAGCAATTGCGCCAGGTTGTTGAGGCGGGTGGCGACATCAGGATGCTCCGGCCCGTAACTCTGCTCATCTATTGCCAGGGCGCGGCGCATCAGCGGCTCCGCCCCCCCCAGCCGGTTCGTCGCTTTCAGCAATTGCGCCAGGTTGTTGAGGCCGATGGCGACGCTGGGATGGTCTGGCCCGTAACTCTGCTCACCTATTGCCAGGGCGCGCCGCATCAGCGGCTCCGCCTCCCCCAGCCGGTTCGTCGCTTGCAGCAATGTCGCCAGGTTGTTAAGGCGGGTGGCGACATCAGGATGCTCCGGCCCGTAACTCTGCTCATCTATTGCCAGGGCGCGGCGCATCAGCGGCTCCGCCTCCCCCAGCCGGTTCGTCGCTTGCAGCAATTGCGCCAGGTTGTTGAG
>Ga0187780_10001007_pt1 | contig 21112 bp, 19 predicted proteins | sample 1015_Q2_SP10_20__FD_132429 | JGI IMG/M metagenome (GOLD analysis project Ga0187780, IMG submission 132429) | Tropical peat soil microbial communities from peatlands in Department of Meta, Colombia - 1015_Q2_SP10_20_MG | ecosystem: Environmental > Terrestrial > Soil > Wetlands > Peat | place...
GCACCGACCCCCGCGGCCTTGGCGGCGAAGTCGCCCAAGTAGCCCAAAATCGCGTGCCCGTAGGGCTCGGGCAGCAAAACTTTCGGCAATTCGCGTTCGATCGACTCGCGAAATTCGGTAAATACCGGAAAAGCCGTCAACACCGCCAAGACGACGGCCAGCAGGGGTACGAGCGCCAGGACGGAGGTGAATGTCAGGCCCGCGGCAACCTGCGGCAGTTGGGTTTTGCGCGCCGTGTGAATGGCAAATTCGACCACCTCGCGGGTCCGCATCAGTCGGGGTCCCAGTCCGACGTGCCCGTGCGCGGGCGAGTCCTTCGATGCGACAAAGGGGGGTTGCGCAGGTTCCATGGGTTCCATCATGCCGTTGGGGGGGTGCGGCCGTCGCGATGTCGGATACGGGATTATCCTATCGACAGGGCCGCGAGTCGCCCCGGCGCTTGGGGCCGCGCGCAACGCCGGGCGCTCGAGAGCTGCCGGCCGCATCCGGCCCGGCCGGGCGCGCAAGGGCTACCAATTTCGGGCGTCCGCGGTCGATGGAATCATGAACTGGGTTGACGAGTTGCGATTGCTGGTCGATGCCAACGGCGTCATCGACACCGCGCAAGACATGGGCGCCTATCTCACGGACTGGCGCGGACGTTTCCACGGCCGCGCCGCGGCGGTGGCCCAGCCTCGTACAACGCTCGAGACGGCGCAAATCGTGCAGTTGTGCGCGCGCCGGGGAGTGCCGATCGTCGTGCAAGGCGGCAATACGGGTTTGGTCGGAGGCGCGACACCGGACGACAGCGGAAACGCGCTCCTGCTTTGCACGCGGCGACTGAATCGCGTGCGGCACATCGATACGGCCGACGACACGATCACCGTGGAGGCGGGCTGCCTGCTGCAAAACGTCCAAGACGCGGCGCGGGCCCAGGACCGGCTTTTTCCGCTGAGCCTGGCCTCCGAGGGCAGCTGCACGATTGGCGGCAACCTGGCCACCAACGCGGGCGGCACCCAGGTACTTCGCTACGGCAACGCCCGTGACCTGACGCTAGGCCTGGAGGTCGTCTTGGCCAGCGGCGAGGTGTGGGACGGTCTGCGAGGGCTGCGCAAGGACAATTCGGGCTACGACCTCAAGCAATTGTTCATCGGCTCGGAGGGCACGCTCGGGGTGATCACGGCCGCGACATTGAAGCTTTTTCCGCTGCCTCGCGCGCGTGCGGTCGGTTTGCTTGCGCTGCCCAGCCTGGCCGCCGCCATCGACGTGTTGCAGCGTGCGCGAGCCACGGCGGGCCCTGCCCTAACGGCCTTTGAAGTCATGTCGGAACCCTGTGTGAACCTTGTCGGGCGCCTTCTCGGACAGCAACGCCGAGCGTTTGCCCAGGATTACCCGTGGCTGGCATTGCTCGAATGGGTCGATCATGAGGACGAAAAGAACGCGCTACGCCAATGCGAACGCCTGTGTGGCGCGGCCATCGAAGCGTCCCAGGCCCTCGACGCTGTCGTGTCTCACTCCTTGGCGGACTGTGCCGCGTTGTGGCGGATGCGCGAGGCGATCCCCGAGGCGCAAGCACGCAACGGCGGAAACGTCAAACACGACATCTCCTTGCCGCTGGCGTGCATGGACCGTTTTGTCGAGGACACGCAGACCGCTTTGCTGTCGTTTTGCCCGCAGCTGCAGGTGCTGGTCTTCGGACATCTGGGCGACGGCAACCTGCATTTCAATGTCGGCGCGCGGCAAGGCGAGCCCGTGAGCATTGCTTTTGAGCGCGAAGCGCAGATCAACGAGATTGTCTACGCGGCGGTGGCGCGCTGCGGCGGATCGATTAGCGCCGAACACGGCCTCGGGCAGTTGCGCCGCGACCTCGCGCAGCGGGTCAAGCCACCGATAGAGCTCGAAATGATGCGTGGTATCAAGCGGTTCCTCGATCCTCAGGGTTTATTCAACCCGGGTAAGGTCATCTGAACGTCGCAGGCAGTACCCCAATTGCGCGGACACAAGTACTATCTCGGTCGAACACAGGGACCCACGGTGGGTCCGGGAGCAACAATGGCAGCACGCAAGACTATTGCCGCGGCACTGGGGATCGGCGTCCTGGTACTCGCCGCCCTTGCAACAAACGGCGCCTCCGCCCGCGCGGACCTGCGGCGCTGTGAGGACGCGAGCGGGCGCATTACATACTCCAACGAGCCGTGTCCGACGGGCACCGCCAAGGAGCGGTCCGTTGACGATCGGCCCGCGGTGGAGGTGCCGCACGATGGCTCTGCCGAGAAGACCGCGCCGCGTAGCGGAAAGGTCAGTAGCGCGGTTCCCTCCAGCGGCACGGCCGAACCCAAAACGCCGGAGCATGCGCAAGAGGTGGCGCGTGAGCAGCAAAAGTCCCAGGTGGCGCATTGTGACGATCTCGTGCGACGCATCGAGTACGCACAGCAAGATCAGCTCGCCGCCGCTCCCGGCGAGCGAGCATCCGTCGAGCTTGAGCTGCGCCGGCTCCAGGACGAGCACGAAGCCAACTGCGTCACGCACTAGGCCACGCGCTCCCGGACCGTAGCCCGGGCAAGCGCCTGCGCCTCGGGCGCAACGCTCTCCGCGGCCCGGCGCAGCGCATCGGCGCCATGCCGGGCGACGAATTGCGGATCGGACAACTGGCGGCGCCAGGCGCGCGCGCCGGGCGATCCGTGGAAGAGCCCCAAAGTGTGGCGAATCACGCTCCAGGGGGATGCGCCTTGCGCTACGGCTCGCTCGAGGTAGCGGGAAGCGGGCTCCACCCAGGCTGCCGGCCCCCGCGCGGGCAGCGCCCGGCCGAACAGTTCCTTTTCCATCAGCGCGAGAAAGTGCGGCTGCTGATAGGCCATACGGCCCAGCATCACGCCGTCGAGGTCCTCCAGGGCGCTGGCAATCAGCGTCCCGCTGACCAGGCCGCCGTTGAGCACGACGGTGGCCTCGGGAAAATCGCGCTTGAGCCGTCGCACGACGTCGTAACGTAGTGGCGGAACTTCGCGGTTTTGCTTCGGGCTCAGTCCCCGCAGCCAGGCGTTTCGGGCGTGCACCAGAAATACCCGGCACCCCGCATCGAAACTGTGCCCTACGAAATCGCGCACAAACGCGTAGTCCTCATTGCGCTCGATACCGATCCGGTGCTTGATGGTCACGGGAATGGAAACGGCCTCACGCATGGCGCGCACGCATTGGGCGACAAGGCGCGGCTCGGCCATGAGGCACGCGCCGAAGGAGCCGCGCTGGACCCGTTCGGAGGGGCAGCCGCAATTCAGATTGATCTCGTCGTAACCCCAGCCTTCGCCCAGCCGGGCGCAATGCGCCAGTTCCGCGGGATCGGATCCGCCCAATTGCAGTGCCACCGGATGCTCGCCGGGGTCAAAGTCGAGGTGCCGCGCGCCATCGCCATGCAGCAGCGCTCCCGCGGTCACCATCTCGCTGTAGAGCCGCGCGTTCGGGCTTAGCAGCCGATGAAAGCTTCGGCAATGCCGATCGGTCCAGTCGAGCATCGGCGCCACGCACAGGCGCCAGGGGTTCGGCTGCGCGGATGCGCCGCTCGTCGGCCCAGGCATCGTCATCGGCCCCGTACCTTGCTTGTTGCCGCCGGCCCCAGCGGCGCTAGGCGGCCTCGCGCTGCGCGCGCTTGCGGTCGTTTTCCTTCAAAAAGCGCTTGCGCAGCCGGATCGTCGAAGGCGTGACTTCCACGAGTTCATCATCGGCGATGAACTCAACGGCGTACTCGAGCGTCAGTCGGATGGGCGGCGTCAGATCGATGTGCTCGTCCTTGCCGGCCGCGCGCACGTTCGTGAGTTTCTTTTCGCGGATCGGATTCACGACCAGATCGTTTTCGCGCGAGTGGATACCGATGATCATGCCTTCGTAGAGCTTCTCGCCCGGCTCCACGAACATCCTGCCGCGCTCCTGGAGCTTCCACAACGCGTAGGCGACCGCTTCGCCGTCGTCTTGCGAAATCAGCACGCCGTTGCGTCGTTCGCCCAGATCGTGCGTGCGCACGGCTCCGTAGTCGTCAAAGACGTGGCTCATCAGGCCGGTGCCGCGCGTCATGGTCAGGAATTCGCCCTGAAAGCCGATGAGTCCGCGCGCCGCGATGCGGTATTCGAGTCGCACCCGCCCGCGCCCGTCGGGCTGCATGTCGGTCAAGTCGCCACGACGCCGGCCCAGTTCCTCCATGACAGCGCCTTGGTATTGTTCCTCCACGTCGACGGTCAGCATCTCGAAGGGCTCGCAGCGCTGTCCATCGATTTCGCGGTAGACGACCCGGGGGCGCGAGACGGCCAGCTCGTAGCCCTCGCGCCGCATGTTCTCGATCAGGATCGTCAGGTGCAGCTCGCCGCGCCCGGAGACCTCAAAGACGGTCTCGTCATCGGTCTCGCGCATGCGCAACGCGACGTTGGACTTGAGCTCGCGCTCCAGGCGCTCGCGCAACTGGCGGCTGGTGACGAACTTGCCCTCGCGACCGGCAAGCGGGCTCGTGTTGACGCAAAAATTCATCACCAGTGTGGGCTCGTCGATGCGAAGCAACGGCAGCGCGTCGGGCACGTCGGCAGCGCAGATCGTCGAACCGATGTTCAGCGCCTCGATACCGTTGACGAGCACGATGTCTCCGGCGGTCGCTTCGGCCACGACCTGTCGCTCGAGCCCCTTGAACTGGAGCACTTGATTGATCCGCCCGCGAGTGGGGGTGCTGCCGGGCCCGTCGAGCACAACGACGTCCTGACCGGCCCGAATTCGGCCGCGCCGAATCCGCCCGATGCCGATCTTGCCGACGTAGCTCGAATAATCCAGCGAGCAAATCTGCAACTGCAGCGCACCCTCGGGATCTTCATCGCGCACTGGAACGTGCTGCAAGATCGCCTCGAACAACGGCCGCATTCCCTCGTTGCGCTCCAAGACACCGTCGAGCTGCTCGAGCGCCGTTATCGCGTAACCGTTGAGCGCCGAGGCATACAAGACCGGAAAGTCGAGCTGCTCCTCGCTAGCCCCAAGTTTGTCAAACAAATCGAACGTCGCGTTCACGACGTATTCGGGACGCGCCCCGGGACGGTCGATCTTGTTGACCACAACGATGGGTTTGAGACCCAGCGCCAGCGCCTTGCGCGTCACGAAGCGCGTCTGCGGCATCGGCCCCTCTACCGCGTCGACGAGCAGCAGCACGCCGTCGACCATCGACAGCACCCGTTCGACCTCGCCTCCGAAGTCCGCATGGCCCGGCGTATCGACAATATTGATATGCGTGCCCCGATACTCGACCGCGCAGTTCTTCGCGAGGATCGTGATGCCGCGTTCGCGTTCCAGGTCGTTGCTGTCCATAACGCGCTCGGCCACCTGCTGGTTTTCGCGAAACGTTCCCGACTGCACCAGCAGTTTGTCGACCAGTGTCGTTTTGCCGTGGTCGACGTGGGCGATGATGGCGATATTGCGTAAAGCTCTGGATGTCACGTTCGACCCTCGATTCCGTCCTGCTGCATTCTGTCGCGCGGCGCGGGGCGCAACGCACCCTCGGCGGCCACCAGGCGCGCAGCCCGCAGCCACCCGTCGCGGCAGCTCGCGACACCGAGCAGCCGCGCGCAGCCGTCGTATACGCGCAGCCGCGGCGCATCTTCAACGACCGAGCCCGGCAGCCTGACGGCCTGGCCGTGCGCCAAGCGCGCCGCCTCGTCTGCGTCGAGCGAAACGTGCGGCAGCGTCGCAAGCAGCGTGTCTACTGGCAGCAGGCGCGCGCGCCGCTCTTGCAGGCATTGTGCCTCGAGCTGCTCGAGCGTCACGGCCTGCGCCAGTCCCAGGGGACCGACCCGCGTGCGGCGCAAGCCAACGAGATGCGCGCCGCACCCCAGGACCTCGCCGATGTCTTGCACCAGCACCCGCACGTAGGTGCCCTTGCTGCACACGATCTCGAGCCGGGGTTGGCGCTCGTCCCACATGCTCAGTTCGATGCACCGAATTTCGATGGGCCGCGGGGCACGAGCGACCTCCTGCCCGAGACGCGCGAGCTCGTAGAGCGGCCGGCCGTCGCGCTTGAGCGCCGAATGCATCGGGGGCACCTGCTGCCCCTTGCCGACGAAGCGCGCGAGCACCTCCTCGAGCTGCGCCCGGCTCACGTTCACCGGGCGCCGGTCTACGACCTCGCCCTCCGTGTCCCCCGTGCGGGTTGTGACGCCTAGTTCGAGCCGGGCCTCGTATTGCTTTTCGGCTTCGAGCAGATCGACGCAGAACTTCGTAGCTTCGCCGAAGGCAAGGGGCAGCAGGCCGCTGGCCATGGGATCGAGCGTGCCGGTGTGACCCGCCTTGCGCGCCTGCAGCAGCCGGCGCGCCTTTTGCAAAGCCAGGTTGGAAGACACGCCTACCGGCTTGTCTAGCGCCAGCACGCCGTCTACGAGGTCGGCCGCCGCGCGCCGCATCCGGTGTCCTTGGTTAGTGTCCTATTCGCGTCCGGGCTTCGAGGCGGCCGCGTCGGGCGCTGCTTCAGCACCCGCGCCCTGCAGCGCCTGGCGAATGAGACCGTCGATTTCGAAACCGCGCTCCAGCGACGTGTCGTGCAGGAACGTCAACCGCGGCACGGTATGGATGCGGAGCCGCTTAAACAGCAGGTTGTGCAGATGTCCCGCCGCGGCGTTGAGTCCGGCGGCGGCCTCGGAGGGCTCCGAGCCGATCACCGTGAAGAACACTTTGGCGTGCGCATAATCCGGTGTCAGCTCGACCCCGCTCAGCGTAACCATCCCTACGCGCGGATCGCGCACCTCGCGCGCAATGAGTTCGGCCAGATCGCGCTGGATCTGGTCGCAGACGCGCTGCGCCCGATTGGACATTTTGGCAGCTCGAACCATATGTGTGAGAGGCTGGCCCGGAGGTTGCAGTCGACCGCGGCGCGCACCCAAGCGCCCGCGGCCTGCTTGCATTACAGCGTCCGCGCAACCTCCTGGACCTCGAAGATCTCCAGCTGGTCGCCTTCCTTGATGTCATCGTAACCCTTGAGCGACAAGCCGCATTCGAAGCCGGCCTTGACCTCGCGCACGTCGTCCTTGAAGCGCTTGAGCGAGTCGATCTCGCCGCTCCAAATCACCACGTTGTCGCGCAGCAGTCGCGCATGCGCCGCGCGCTTGACCAGTCCGTCGAGCACCATGCAGCCAGCGATCGTGCCCACTTTGGAGACGCGAAACACCTGGCGGATCTCGACCAGACCCAGAATCTGTTCGCGTTGCTCCGGTGCGAGCATGCCCGTGAGCGCCGCCTTCACCTGGTCGACCGCGTCGTAAATGATGTTGTAGTAGCGAATGTCGACGCCGTTGTTCTCCGCGAGCTTGCGCGCCGACTGCTCGGCGCGCACGTTAAAGCCGATGATGACGGCCTTGGAAGCAACGGCCAGGTTGACATCGCTCTCCGAAATACCACCGACCTGGGCGTGCACGATCTGCACCTTGACTTCCGCCGTCGAAAGCTTGGTGAGCGCATGCACCAGCGCCTCCTGCGAGCCCTGCACGTCGGCTTTGATGATGAGCGCAAGGACCTTCGCGCCTCCATCCTGGCCCATGTTCTCGAAAATGTTTTCCAGTTTGGCCGCCTGCTGGCGGGCGAGCTTCGTGTCGCGGAACTTGCCCTGGCGAAACAGCGCGATCTCGCGAGCCTTGCGCTCGTCGCCCAGCACGATCATCTCGTCGCCGGCTGCCGGAACGTCGGACAGACCCTGGATTTCTACCGGTATCGACGGTCCCGCGGCGGAGATCGCCTTGCCCGATTCGTCGAGCATCGCGCGCACGCGCCCAAAGCAGCTGCCGGCGAGCACGACGTCGCCGCGCCGCAGCGTTCCTGACTGCACCAGCACGGTGGCCACCGGGCCGCGGCCCTTGTCGAGCTGCGACTCGATGATCAAACCCTTGGCCGGCGCGTCCTTGGGACATTTGAGCTCGAGCACCTCGGCCTGCAGCAAGACTTGCTCGAGCAACTCGTCAACACCCTTGCCGGTCTTGGCCGAAACCGGAACGAACGGCGAATCGCCGCCGTACTCCTCTGGAACCACCTGCTGCGCCACGAGTTCCTGCTTGACGCGCTCCAAGTTGGCCTCGGGCTTGTCGATTTTGTTGATCGCTACCACGATGGGCACCGATGCGGCCTTGGCGTGTGCGATGGCTTCAATCGTCTGGGGCATTACTCCGTCATCGGCCGCCACCACCAAGATGACCAAGTCGGTGGCCTTCGCGCCTCGCGCGCGCATCGCCGTAAAGGCCTCGTGTCCCGGCGTATCGAGAAACGTGATGACTCCGCGAGGCGTCTCGACGTGATAAGCGCCAATGTGCTGCGTGATCCCGCCCGCTTCACCCGCGGCCACCTTGGTGCGCCGAATATAGTCAAGCAGCGACGTCTTGCCATGGTCGACGTGACCCATCACCGTCACGACCGGGGGCCGCGGAAGCAGCTCGGCCTCGGCGGTAGATTCCTCGCGCACCGCGAGCAAGGCCTCCGGGTCGTCGAGCTTGGCGGCAAACGCTTTGTGGCCCATCTCTTCGACCACGATCATGGCCGTTTCTTGATCCAGCACCTGATTGATCGTGACCATCTGTCCGAGCTTCATGAGGACCTTGATCACCTCGGATGCCTTCACCGACATCTTGTGCGCCAGTTCGGCCACGGTGATCGTCTCCGGCACCGAAACGTCGCGCACGACCGGCTCGGGCGCCGCCGTGAAGGAGGCGACTTTTTCGCGCTCCTCTTGACGCCGATGTCCCTTGGGCGCGCGCCAGGTGCCCGCACCGGTGGAGGCGTCGCCGCGGGTCTTGATCTGCCGGCGCTTAGCGGCGTCCTCCGACCAGCTCGAGGCGAGCTTGGCCGACTTGACCTCTTTGGCCCCGGGTTTTTTCTCTTCCTTGCGCTCCTCCGCGACTCGCGCCTCGGGCTTGGCGGTGGCCGGCTTGTGCAGCGTACCTTCCGCGGCGGGCGCCTTGATCACCTTCTTGGGCGCCGACATCATGCTTTTGATGGCGGCGACCTCCGCGTCGACCGCACGGCGCGCCCGCTCCTGCGCCGCGTGCGCGATTTGCGCCTGCTCGGCCACTGCCGCCGAGGCCTTCGCCTGCAGGGCTGCCGCCATCTCGGACTGCGCGCGCTCCTGTTGCGCCTGGGCCGCGGCCGCGGCGTCGCGCCCCGCCGAGGCTTCTTGGGCCTCGCGCTCGCGTCGGTGCAACTCATCGAGTTCGCGCTGCGCGCGCTCCGTGCGCTCGCGCGCCTCGCTGACTTGGCGCGCGACGAATTCCGCCTGCCGGCGCGCCTCTTCCTCGCGGCGTGCCATCTCCGCTTCGTCGATGACGGGACTGGGCGGAGTCAGGACGGTCTCGGCTTCGGCCTCGGCGTCGCGCTTGACAAACACCCGCTTTTTGCGGACTTCGACCTGGATCGTGCGCGCCTTGCCCGTCGCGTCGGCCTGTTTGATGGCCGAGGTCGAGCGCCGCGTCAAGGTGATCTTGCGCTTTTCAATCTCTTGGCCGCCATGCGCCTTGCGCAAGGCTTCCAGGAGTTTGGCCTTGTCGTCCTCCGACAGTTCGTCGGTCTCGGCGTGTTTGCCCACGCCGGCCGCGCGCAGCTGCTCGAGCAGCACGGGTGGCGTGAGCTTGAGCTCGGAGGCAAATTGCGCGACAGTATTGCTGGCCATGCTGTTTGGTTTCCTCTTTCGTTCGAACCGGTGCGTGCGCCTTATGAAAACCAGTGCGCCCGCGCCGCCAAGATTAGAGCACCGGCACGTGGCGCTTCGATGCCCGTCATTTCAACGAGCTCGTCAAGCCCCAGATCACCGAGTTCGTCGCGGGTGCGCACCCCGCCGGAGGCAAGCTTGATTGCGAGCTCGGTGTCCATGCCCTCGAGATCAAGCAAGGACTTGTCCGCGCGGTCCAAAGTCTCCTCGCGCTTGATCGCCTCGGTCAGAACCACGTTACGGGCCCGGGTACGCAGTTCCTCCACCGTGTCGGCGTCGAAGGCGGAGATCTCCAGCAGCTCGTTGACGGGCACGTAGGCGATCTCCTCGACGCTCGAGAAGCCTTCGCCGATCAGGATGTCGGCAACTTCCTGATCCACGTCCAAACTTTGCATGAAGGCGTTGCGAATCGCTTCGCGCTCCTGCTGCTGTTTCTGGGCCGACTCCTCGGCCGTCATGATGTTGATCTGCCAGCCAGTGAGCTCCGAAGCCAGCCGGACGTTCTGCCCGCTGCGGCCGATGGCGATGGCCAGGTTGTCTTCATCGACGACGACATCCATCGCATGCTTGTCCTCATCGACCACAATCGAGGATACATTGGCCGGGGCGAGCGCCCCGATCACGAACTGGGCCGGATCGTCCGACCAAAGCACGATATCCACGCGCTCACCGCCCAGCTCGTTGGTCACCGCCTGCACGCGCGAGCCGCGCATACCGACGCAGGTGCCGATCGGATCGATGCGACGATCGTTGGTCCAGACCGCAATCTTGGCGCGGACGCCCGGATCGCGTGCGGCCGACTTGATCTGCAGCAACCCCTGCTCGATTTCGGGCACTTCCAGCTCGAAGAGCTTCATCAGGAACTCGGGCGCCGTGCGCGACACGATCACCTGCGGGCCGCGCAAGGTGCGATCGACTTTCGCGACATAGGCGCGCACGCGGTCCCCGATACGGAGGTTTTCTTTCGGGATCATCTCCGAACGCGGCAGCCGCGCTTCAATCTTGCCGATCTCCAGGACCACGTCGCCTTTGTCCATGCGCTTGACAGTGCCGTTGACGATGGCGTCATTGCGCGCAAGGAACTCCGACAAAAGTTGTTCGCGCTCCGCGTCGCGGATCTTTTGCAAGATAACCTGCTTGGTATCTTGCGCAAAGCGCCGGCCCAGGTCCTGTCGCGGCAGCTGCTCTTCGATGTATTCGTCGACCTCGATATCCGGAATCTGATCGCGCGCGTCCGACAAAATGATCTGGTGGCCCGGCTCCTGCAGTCCGGCTTCGTCGGGCACCACGTGCCAGCGACGAAAGGCGTCGTATTCACCGCTTTCACGGTCCACCGCCACGCGGATCTCGACATCTTCTTCGGCAAACAGGCGCTTGGTTGCAGAGGCAAGCGCCGACTCGAGCGCGCCAAAGACGATCTCCTTGGGCACGCTCTTTTCGCGCGCCAAGGCGTCAACCAGCAGCAAGATTTCTCGACTCATAGCTCCTCGAACCCCATCCCGGACTTCATTCCAACCCCAATTGTGCGGCCCGCTGCATCGCAGCGCGATCAAACTCCCACTCCGGCACCAAGCGCGCCTTCTCCACGTCGGAGAGCGCAAACTCCACCGTCTCGCCCGCCTCGGGCTTGCGTGCGCGAGTCTTGCGCGCCCCGCGCGCCGGCGGCTGCGGCGCAGGCACCAGCGTCATGCGAACGCGTGTCGGCACGCCCTCGTCGGCGGTCAGCCCCAGCAGCCTTCCGCGCAATCGGCGCCGCCCATCGACCGGTGCAAACAGCTGCACCTGCGCCATCGCTCCGACAAAGCGGGCAAAATCGCGTGCCCCTCGCAGCGGCCGGTCCACTCCCGGCGAACTCACTTCCAACCGCTCGTAATCGATACCTTCGACCGCGAAAAGGTGCGTCAGTTGCCGGCTGACGCGCTCGCAGTCATCAACCCCAATCTGCCGCGCCGGGGCCGCGCCGGAGTCCGTCGCATCGCCCGCGCCCACGTCCAGCGTCACGCGCAAAAGCCCGCGACCGGCCCGCTCCAAGCCCACGAGCTCGTAGCCCAGCCCGACAACCGTGCGCTCGACGAGCGCGGTGAGCGACGAGGCGCCTAGCTTGCCCGCGCCTGTTGCGCCGTTTTGCTGCACTCTTTCTTGCGCCACGTTCACTCGCCGCCGCGCGCCTCGTGCTCTTCGCGCCGTCGCTCACGCCGCGCGCCGATCGATTCTTCGCGCACGCGCGCACCGGGCCTGCGAAGCAAAAAAAAATGGGCCGTCGTCGAGCCCATTTTTCCCCATCAACAGGCTGGCGCCCCGGTTCCGACGGCTCGGACCATGACGCCGGGCGCCCTCATTCCCCTGGCGGCCCGAGAAAACCCCTGCCGTCGGGGAACTCACCCACACTCATGCCAGCGGGCGCACCATTCCTGACAACTGCATAGTATATACCGCCACGCGTCGTTCGTCGCGCATCGGTCGGCGGTCGGACTCGACCGCTGGCGCTCCGGGCCCTAGCCGATTCGACCCCGGCCCTTGGGCCGACGAAAGCCGCCCGTGCCGTGCCCCCGGGCAATGTAGTTCACGGTGCTGGTCATCGGATCAGGCTGTCGATTGGCTCCCGGCCGGCCCACTTTGTTCGCTTGGGGATCGCGCCGCGACCCATAGGCGTCTTGCGCCAAGTAATTGACCGTGCTGGCCATGGGATCGGGCGACCGACCGCCTCCCGGCCGCCCGGGCTTGCCTGTGCGGTTGCCGCGCGACATGCCCTTGGGGTCCTGCGAAAAGTAACCGGCCGTGCTGGCCAGCGGATCGGGTTGGCGCATGCCGCCCGGCCGGTGGCCGGGTTTGCCGGTTTTGGGGCCGCCGGGCTTGCGCCCAGTCGAGGCACGCGAGCGCACCTCGTCGGCACCGATTCCCAAATCGTGCAGCCAGGCCTCGACCCAGACCGGAGCCAGTTCCAGAAAACGGCCCCGAGACAGCGAGCGTGGCAATTGCACCGCCCCGTAGCGGATACGAATCAGGCGGCTCACCTGCATGCCCAGCGCTTCGAACATGCGCCGCACTTCCCGATTTCGGCCCTCGGAAACTACCGCGCGATACCAGTGATTGGCACCTTGGCCGCCGGCGTCTTCCAGGCGCGAAAAGCGCGCCACACCGTCTTCGAGCGTCAGCCCCTCGAGCAGCTGGTTTCTCTGCTCCGGCGTCAACTCGCCCAGCAGACGCACGGCATACTCGCGCTCGACCTCAAAGCGGGGGTGCATCAAACGGTTAGCGAGTTCTCCCGAGGTCGTGAGCAGCAGCAAGCCCTCGGTATTGAAATCAAGCCGGCCCACGGCGATCCAGCGTCCGCCAGAGACCTTGGGCAGCTTCTCAAATACGCTCGGGCGCCCCTGCGGATCATCCTGCGAGACGATCTCGCCCGCGGGCTTGTGATAAAGCAGCACGCGCGGCGGCCGACCCGGCTGGCGACGGGTATGCAGGGGCTTGCCATTGATGCGCACCTGATCGGTTGGCAGCACACGCTGGCCGACATGCGCGGGCTGACCGTTGACCGAAACGCGCCCGGCGACGATGAGCTCCTCCATGTCGCGCCGCGATCCGATGCCGGCGTCAGCAAGGACTTTGTGCAACTTATCGGACTGCGCGCTGAGCGCGACCTTCGCGGCGCGACGCCCGCGCTCGAGCAGCGATTGCGGCAGAGGCTGATCGGCCATCGCCAAGCCGTTGACTTCGTCGCCTTCTCCGGCCAGAGGCGGCACTTGGGCCTGCGGCTCGCCGCCGGCTGCGGCAGCGCCTAGGACTGCTTCACGGGGCGCTCGCTCCACGCGCCCGCGGCGGCGGCGGCCGTGCGGGCCGCGATGTTGCCGGCGCTCGGAGGCCACCGTTTCGACGCCGGCCTCGGAGCCCGACTCGCTGTCGGGGCCATCGTGCTCAAGCGGTTCTTCGACTTGCGCCAGCACGACAGCAGCGGTCGCATCTTCATCGGCTCGCGACGGTGCGGGTTCCTGGGTGCCTTGCTCCTGGTTCTTCGGTGCCGGGCCCGCGGTCGGCTCTAGCGGCGCGGACTCGATGGTTGCGGCAAGCGCATCGTTGAGGGAAGACGGATTCATAGTGTGCCTAGGAGGCTCCTTGGGGACTTGCTTCTCGGTAATCGACCTGCGTGTCTTCGATGTGGTGCAACTGCGAGGCGGCCGCATCGTTGTCCTCGGTCGCCTCCGCGGTGGCCGCGACCGCCTCGACCGCTTCGCTCGTGGCGGGCGTAAAGGTGTCCGCAGCCGGCCCGGCAAAGGGCAGTTCGAACTTCGCCTCGGCTGCAGCCGCATCCGCGCCGATCGGCGGGAGCTCCTGCAGCGAACGCAAATTAAAATCATCGAGAAATGCGCGCGTCGTAGCGAGCAGCGCCGGGCGGCCCGGGGCCTCGCGATGACCGATCGTCTCGATCCAGCCGCGCTCCTCGAGCGTCTTGATGATGTGCGCCGAGGCCGTCACCCCGCGGATCTCTTCGATGTCGCCGCGCGTCACGGGCTGGCGGTAGGCGATGATCGCGAGCGTTTCGAGCACCGCCCGAGAATACTTGGGCGGTTTTTCGGGACTGAGTCGCTCCAGGACAGGCTGCATCGCGGCCGTGCTTTGAAAGCGCCAGCCGCTGGCAAGCGGCACCAGCTCGACGCCGCGGCCCGCCCAATCGCCGCGCAGCTCCTCGAGCAAGACGCGCACGGTCTCCTCATCGAGCTCATCGGCAAAGAGGCTTTGCAACTGCTCGACGGCCAAGGGCTGCGGCGCTGTGAGCAGCGCCGCTTCCAGAACGATCTTGGCTTCGTGGGTGTTCATAAATGAGCAGCGCGCCCACCCGGCCGTCGTGCCGGTTGGGCGCGTTGATGCGATGCCACAATGGCTAACGCGAGGTGTTCGGGGTTGCCGAACAAAAACATAAGGTTCCGGTTTTCCAGATCCGGTTGGCCGACCGACCCTGCCTTGCAGGGGTCGCGTACGGGCTTCGTCGGGAATTAATGCGGCACGAACCGTGGGTGCGGGCTACCGGTGCACGGGGCGCCGGGGTGGTCGGCACTTCTTACACGGCTGACCGCTTCTGTCTGGAGCCGCCGTCGAATACCGGGCAGCTCCCGATTGATACCCGTGCAGTGTATCACGTGGGCAGCACGCTGCAAGACATGCAATTGGCGGTAAGGAATACCGCAACGGCGGTTGACAATGGATACTGTATACATTTACAGTGTAACATCTCCAGTTCGCGATCCGAACATGAACATCGATCCTGCCACCGTCCTGACTGCCCGCCAAAATGAAATCCTCGAGTTCATCCGCAGCACGCTTGCGGAAAGCGGCGCACCTCCAACGCGCGAGGAAATTGCCCACGCCTTCGGCTTTCGTTCCCTGAACGCCGCGGAACAACATCTGCAGGCATTGCAAAAAAAGGGGTTGATTGAACTGCTCGCCGGCACTTCGCGCGGCATTCGGCTGCGTGACTCAGTACGCGCCCTTGGTGAGGCGGCGCGCGAATTCGGCCTGCCCTTGATCGGGAAAGTTGCCGCTGGCAGTCCGATCCTGGCGCAGGAGAACGTGCTCAAGCGCCCTGCTGTCGATCCGTCCACCTTCCGGCCACGCGCGGATTATCTGCTCGAGGTGCGCGGCATGAGCATGCGCGACGCGGGCATTCTCGATGGCGATTGGTTGGCGGTGCACCGGCAAAACCAGGCCCATAACGGCCAAATTGTCGTCGCTCGACTCGGCGACGATGTCACCGTCAAGCGGTTCAAGCTGCGCGGGGCTCGCGTTGAATTGATCGCTGAGAACCCGGAGTACAGCTCCATTATGGTCGATCTCAAGCGTGAGGCACTGACCATCGAGGGCGTTGCGGTCGGTGTCATTCGCCCTGCCATCTAAAACGACAGTGAACCATCCATATGCGTGCTGCCACCGTCCTCGTTCCCTTGCTACAAGCGGCCGATATTGGCGCCATTCCCAATCTCTGGCGTGGTGGCGATTGGATCCAGGCAGATTCGCGCACGGACTGCACGTCGTGCGGCTATGAAGACCTCGACCGCGAGCTTCCCGGCCATGGCTGGCCGCACGGACAACTCGTCGAGCTATTGGCCGATCACGCCGGTATTGGGGAACTGAGCCTGCTGCTGCCCGCACTGGCAGCGGTAACGCGCACGGGCCGCACCTGCGTGTGGGTGTTGCCGTGCCAGGAGGACCCAGCGGCTGCGATGCGCCTGCCCCCTGGCTCCATGGAGCCAGGGGCGGCAAACCGTGCTTTGCCCTACGCCCCGGCACTGGCAGAAGCCGGCATTGATCTGGCACGTAACATTTTTGTCAAACCGCTTACTGCGCGCGAGAGTGGCTGGGCCCTGGAACAGTCTTTACGAGCGACCCATCTGGGTGCCTTGCTGGGGTGGCTGCCCGAGGGCGCTGGTGCCGATGCCGACTTTCGCTCGCTGCGCCGATTGCATCTGCTGGCGCAGCGGCAGCGGGCATTGGTTTTTGTCATGCGCGGCACCCGCCATGCCCACGCACCCTCACCCGCAGCCTTGCGCTTGCACCTCAGCCAACAAGACGGCCGACTGCAGGTACGCTTGCTCAAGCGCCGCGGGCGCCCGTTGCTCGAACCGGTCGCATTACAAGTGCATCCCGCGCGCTGGAACCATTCGCCGGCCCCCGCGCTCGAATCGCCCAAGCACACGCCGTCCACGGCACGCCCATCGCTTGCGCAGATGCTCGACGCCCTCTCGGCAAGCGCAAACCGGTCCATGCGAACGATCTTCGCGCATTAAAAACCGACCGCTCAAGCCACCGCGTCAGAAAGAAAACGACCAGCTCGTGACCGGCGTTCCCATTCCCGGATACACATCGCCGGAACTCGAGCACAGCACGCCGGCCGAACGTGAAATCGTCGTACAGCGCGCACCGCCGACCGCATCGCGGCTGATGAGACTCGTCGAACCCTGCGGCGAACCGAGATAGCGGTCGAACACTTGGCTGGGCGTCGGCCCCCGAATGCGCTCGCCGGTGACGAAAATCTCCTCGGAGTCCGGCCCCGCCTCGTGAACCGCTTCCCACTGTCGCGGCGCACCCGCAAGCACATGCTGACTGGAGTCGACCACCACCGAGGGCGTGCGCAGGCGGCAATCGCGGATCACCAGCGAGCCGCAGTTGGCGCCCGTGGTCACTGCCTCCGCCTTGACGGCACTGGCTCGCATCTCGCTGTCGGATGCCGCCTGTGCCCCCCACGGCGTCAGGAGGAGCGCGCAGACCCCGGCGAGCATTCGCACGGAGCGCAGCGCGGGTGTCGAGGTCCAAGCGCAGAACTGCCTCATGCGTCCCTTACGGCCAGACATTGGCCATCGATCCAAAATCGGCGCGATGTCGCGCGCAAACTGTACTCGGCACTGTCCTCCGGTGGCAAGGACTCGAGCCGTCCTCCCAACGCTGTGCCCAAGAATTTCGCCGCCGCCGACACCTCACCGATGCGGCAGTCGATCATAAAGCCGGCTGGTCTGCTCGTGTGCACGCGGGTCTCTTTCGATTTGCGATGCTTCGCGCTACTCGCGTAACGATACAGTTGACATCGTCCGCGTCCAAATGCGCCGTGGCGCACGCCGCAAAACCTCCCCGTCAGACTTTGGGCGCATGCAACGCGACGCGATTGCCTTCGCTGTCGACGACGATCGCGCGCCAGCCGTGCTCGCCAATCTGATGGATCGATTGGACGACGTAGCCACCGTGATCCTGAACGGCGCGCACGGCCTCGCGCAGTCGGCCGCTCGCATTGAGATAGATGAGCGGGCCGCGCTGTGAAGGCGCGTTCTCCGGTCCCGCCTGATACAGCCGCCCGCTCACCGCGCTGCCCGCGTGCGGCAAAAGCCCGAAGAAAAAGCCTGGCCCCCCTTCGCGCGAAACAGCTCCGGCGAGCACAGCCGAATAAAAGGCAATGGCCCGATCCAGATCGACGACCGGGATATCCACCCAAACAAACTGATTGCCCACGATTGGACCTCCCTGCACGGACCGAGCCGCTGCCTCATCGTCCGTAGATGATATGTGTTTGGCCGCCGCCGGCGCGCCTCCCCATCGGGACGCGGGCGGGATTTCGGGGAATAATACTGTATAAATATACAGTATCAGTACCATGTCCACCTGGCTCGCCTTGAACTTGCCCGCGCTATCGCTGCAACTGGCGCAACGGGCGCTCAATCCAGCGCTTGCGCATAGCCTGGCGCTGGTCATCGTCGACGGCCCCCTCCAGCGCACCGATGTCGTCTTGTGCAACGACAAGGCACGCCGTGCGGGTGTTTTCCCCGGCATGAAGTTGGCCGCAGCCCAAGCGCTGGCCCACGACCTGGTTGCCATCCGGCACGACGCACAGCGCGAGCGCACGGCACTGCAAGAGTTGGCATGTTGGGCATACCAGTTCAGCGGCCAGATCGCATCCTTTCAAGGACGCGACAGCAGTGGATTGCTGATCGAAACGGGCGCTAGCGAGCGGCTCTTTGGCGGGCGCGATGCGCTGCGTCAGCGCATCGCTGGCGCTGTGCGCGGCCTTGGCTATCGTGCCACCAATGCCAGCGCCGCCACACCTGCAGCCGCACGCATACTCGCATGTGCACGGGGGTTAGGTTTGGCGGCGCCCGACACCGTGGAGACGGCCCAATTGCCCGGCGCGCTGGGACAACTGCCACTGCGCCTGCTGGGGTGGGAAGAGCAAATCAGCCAGACCTTGCATGCGCTGGGGCTCGGTACGATTGGCGAGGTGCTGGCACTGCCGCGCGAGGCTTTCGCCCGGCGTTTTGGAGCGCAGCAACTGGGCGATCTGGATCGGCTGCTGGGTACGGTTCCCGACCCCCAGCCGCCTTTTACGCCACCAGAACAATTCCGGGCACGTGTCGAGTTGCCCGCTGACTTGTTTGATATAGAACAATTGACCGCGCCGGTGCACCATCTGCTGCGTTTGCTGGAGGGATTTTTGCGAGGCCGCGGTGCCGGGGCCACGAAATTGCTGCTGCGCGTGCACCACAGTGCGCGCCGTGAACAACCCACAGCACCAACGACGATCGACCTTGCGCTGGCCGTTGCCGAGCGAGATGCGCAACGTCTGCTGCGGCTATTGACCGAACGGCTCACACGCATCAGCTTGCCCGAACCGGCAACCGGCGTGGAGCTCGAGCTCGAACACATGGCGCAACTGGCACCGCGCAGTGCCAGCTTCCTGCCCCCCGCCCCCCAGTGCGCAACGCAGGCAACCGACGCCCTGCAACTGGCCGAAACGCTGCATGCGCGCCTGGGTTCGGCAGGGGTGTTCCAATTGCAGGCGCTCAGCGATCATCGGCCCGAATATGCGCATCGCGTCGTTCCCCTTGCGCCCGGTCTGCCGTACCCCCAAACCCAGGTGCCGCTGCCAACCCAACGTCCCTCGATGATTCTGCCGACGCCGCGTCGGTTGCCAACCGCGTCCCCGCAGTCCGGCATCCCGCGATACGGTGGCCCGCTCGCATTGCTCGCCGGCCCGGAACGCATTGAAGCCGGTTGGTGGGACCTGGGGCAGGCACAGCGGGCGACCGTGCACCGGGATTATTTTGTCGCGCGCAACCCAAGCGGTCAGACCCTTTGGATCTATCGCGAGCTGACCGCCCCGCACAACTGGTTCCTGCACGGATTTTTTGCGTGAACCGCCCCCGCCCGCGTTCAGAGCGCCGCCAAGCGCTCGGAAAACCCCCTGCGGTACTCGGCAAAGTCCTCCACATCGTTGTGTGCCGCGCCGGCGATCCTGATGAGCTGCGCCGAACGTGCAAGAGCCTGCAGCTGCACACTGTGCGTGACCGGAATCAACGCGTCCCGCTCCCCGTGCATCAGCAGTACCGGCCCATCAATGCGCGCCACATCGCGGAAGGTCTCGAGGCGATAGCGCATAAACCGCACCGGCATCCATGAAAAAAAGTGCAAGCGGGCCAGTTCCGTCATGCTCCAGTAGGGCGAAATCAGAACCGTCAAGTCGGGCCGCACCTGCACTGCGAGCCTTGCGGCCAGCGCCGAACCTAACGAGCAGCCCACAATAACCTTGCGTCGCCCCTCATATTGCGCGCTGATCCGGCGCCACGCCGCCGCCGCGTCGCAGTGCAGTTGCTCCTCGCTTCGGATGCGTCCTGTGCTCCTCCCGTAGCCGCGGTAATCGAGCATAAACAGGTCAAAATTCGTGTGTCGATACACCGATGTGTCGGCAAACCAGCTCGCCAGGTTGCCGGCGTTACCGTGCAGATAAAAGACGATGCCCTTGGCCGCGGGCAAACGCAGGTGCAAGGCCGAGAGCTCCGCGCCATCGACCGCCACCGTGATTTCGGTCACCTCGGGAAGATCGTAAACGTAGCCTTGCGGCAGTGGATCCGGATGAAAGATCAGCGCCTCCTGGTGGCGGTACACCCATAAAAGAAGCGCGCAAAGCGACGCGCCGGCGAGTCCCACGCCAAAGAGAAAAACGCTCACGATTTTTCCGTTTTTGGTACCGCGCTCCGAAGGCAAGCCCCGAGCAAGTCCGGGGGGCGGCCGCCTGGGCAACGTCACGCGGAGCGCGAGGGCGGATCCTACCGCACGGGCGAACTTTCCCCCGCGCAATACCTCTCGTGCGCGCGCTGCATCCAACCTCTGCAACCCCTTGGCGAACCGGGATTTTCTCGCTCGCCAGAGGCGCAAGGTGGTGCCGCGACTTGGGTCGTTCCGAAAGACGGGAGCTTGACCCCGGTCATGGACAAAATCCGTCTCGGGCGCAAAGTTCTTCCTCCATGTGGGCGCGCAAGCTTGGGCGCATTGGCTTGCCCGATGTGTGCAGGGCCGGCGCACCACGAAAGGTTTGCAAATTCAAGTTCGGAGTAAAAGCATGGGTCTCGCGCAAGCACTGGGTCTCGGGATCGTGGTCGGGATCGTGCTCTTTTTCGTATTGCAGCGTCTCGGTATTCTGGACCGCTGGATCGAAAGGCTCGAGCGCTAAAAAAGGCCGGGCGGGCGAATCGTTCCTACGCCTGTGCGCTGGCGCTCTCTAGCGCGCCGGGCGAGGCTTTGCTCTGCGACTGCGATTTTCCTCGGGATGCGCCGCCAGCAGCGCGGGCACGCGCGCCACGACAATTTGTTCGACGAGCGCCGTTGCACCGGCGGCGCGCTGCAACACCCAGCAAAAGCCCGCAAGGGACGTTTCGGGCGCGCTGGCAACGCCTCCTCGCACCCCGCCGCTTGCATCGACCTCGCCGCAACCCGGCCAGATTCGCAACCACATTGTCTGTCGGCCTCGTCCATGCACAAGCTGCGCACATCGATCGCGGCTTCCAACGTCGGACGCGCGCGAGGGCGTCGATCAGATCGATGAGCCCGCGCAACACCGCCAAGACCACAGCAGCCGGCGCCCGGTGCGCGGCGGCGCTCGCCGCGATGGCTTCGCTCCGA
>Ga0187780_10001008_pt1 | contig 21097 bp, 20 predicted proteins | sample 1015_Q2_SP10_20__FD_132429 | JGI IMG/M metagenome (GOLD analysis project Ga0187780, IMG submission 132429) | Tropical peat soil microbial communities from peatlands in Department of Meta, Colombia - 1015_Q2_SP10_20_MG | ecosystem: Environmental > Terrestrial > Soil > Wetlands > Peat | place...
ACGCTGGCGCCCAGGTTCAACAGAGCCACCACCTGCGTGGGGGCGGGTTCGTAGTTGTACTCGTAACAGTTCTGCAGCGCCAGAGCATCGATGTCCACAATAGCCGGGGTTTTCCCCGCCATCGAGAGTACGTTGGTGTAGTTCAAAATCTTGTCCTTCTTAACCGCCACCAACAACACGTCCATTTGGGGATTGCCCGCGTCTTCGGAAAGAATCTGATAGTCCAGGTTCACATCCGCCAGATCGAACGGGATGTGCTGGGCGGCTTCCTTTTCAATCGTTTCCGCCAGTTCCTGATCGCTCATCGAAGGCAGGGAAATTTTCTTGACGATGACCGAGTGCCCGCTGACGGCGGTGGCGACCGCCCGGGTTTTAATCTGGTTCTCGGTGAAGAGCTTGGCGACGGCGCTCGAAACCTGCCCCGAATCGACGATCATCGAGTCGACCACGATATCGGAAGCTAGCGGCTCCAAGCCCAGGTGCGCGACTTCGATCCCGTTGCGCCCTTTCTTGAGCTCGACCGCCTTGATGCTCGAGGAGCCTACATCCAGACCCACAATCGCCTTCGATCCGAAACCAAACATGTGCCCGCCTTTTGACTGCCGGCGTCCTCGCCGGCTGGTGTGCGCCTTACGGCGCCCCGGCGGCTGTTGCCGCCTTGGATTTTTTCTTGCTTCTGGCCTCCATCTGGCTGGATTTCTCTTCCATCCACTGGTCGAGCCTCGACTTCTTGAAGCGCCAGCGGTTTCCCAGTTTGAAGGCGGGGAGTTTTTGTTCCCCGACGTACTTGTACAGCGTGTCCGGACTGACTCCCAGATACTGCGAAGCCTGCCGAATATTCATGACTTCACGCGAGTCGGCCATAAGTTCGTCCCCGTCCACAGAATGGATTGTCCTGCGACTGACCCGCCGACAGGTCAAATGGGAGAGAATTGCCCGAAGCAACCGCCCTCGAGCGAATTCGAGTGCCTCGAGCATATCTCAGGCGGAAAACTCCCGAGGTCTGCGCCAAATTCCGAGTTTTTCCGGCTTTTGTGCCTGTTTTCTGGAAAGCGAGGAAAATCGAATTGCACGCAGTCGCCAGCTATTGTGGTCATACAGCATACAACTACTATTAGTAGACATATGGGTCGGCGCTATTTCCGCCACTGTCCGTATCCATAACCAAAGTGCTAGACAGGGTACGAAGGTAGTACGACGGCCAGACAAGACCCGGGAGAAATCGGGTATTTTCGGCAGGACTCGGGAACGATCCCGAAAGAGAAACCAAGACCGGCCATGGAGTCTCGGATCAACCTCACGGTTCGCTTCTAAAATGCCATGGTTAGAGTAAGCTCGAGCAAAGGAGATCGTCTTGCGCGCTCTTGATCGTTTGCAACCCCTCGCCCTGCTCTGGCTACGTTTGCTTCTGGGGGCGGTGATGATTGGCCACGGGTACGGCAAAGTCTTTCAGGGTGGACTGGCGCGTCACGTCCACACGGTCAGCAGCCTGGGTCTGCCGGGCTGGTGGGCTTATCCCTCGGCTTTCACCGAGTTTTTCGGGGGCATTCTGCTGATTCTTGGCGTGGGGACCCGCTTGGTCTCCTGTCTGGTGTTGATCGACATGGCAGTCGCTATTTGGAAGGTGCATTGGAAGAACGGCATGTTCGGCCATGGGGGCTACGAGTTTCCACTGAGCTTGGTGGTCATTGCCTTTGCCCTCATCTCGTTCGGCTCCGGCCCGATCGCTCCCGGCCGCATTTTCTCGGGCGGTGGCAAAGCCGCACCCAAGAAAAACTCAACGTCGAAGTGAAGGCCGAGGATTCATCCAGTCGCCTGGCCTCGGTGGCTCACTTCTGTGCCCTCGGTGGGTACTGTTTTTCGACTTCCGATCGACTAAACTTGAGCGAACGATGATCGATCGGAATCACGGCTTCACGCCGGCTGAGCTCCGCAAGCTGCGCACCCTGAGAAATCCGCACGGGATCCAACGCTTCCTCGACGATATGCCGTACCACTTGGCCGACACCGCCTGGTCGCCGCGGCGCGTCCTGCGCGAATTCACCGCCCATTGCTTTGAAGGCGCCATCTTTGCTGCGGCTGCGCTCCGCGCCAATGGACATCCTCCCCTGGTTTTCGATCTCGAAGCCGAGCACGATACCGACCATGTGGTTGCCATCTACCGCAGCCGCGGGCATTGGGGTGCCATCGCCAAGTCCAACTACTCGGGATGCCGTTATCGCGAACCGGTGTACCGATCTTTGCGCGAACTGGCGATGAGTTATTTCGATGATTATTTCAACCTCCGACGCGAGCGCTCGCTCCGCACCTTTTCCCGGCCCGTCAACCTGAGCCGTTTTGATCGTCGCTCCTGGATGACCACCGAAAAACACCTCTGGTTCATTGCCGAGCACTTGTTCACGGTTCATCATTACCGCCTGCTGACCCCGGCCATGATCAGGAACCTGCACCGCCTTGATCGACGCTCCTTTCAGGCCGGTTGTCTAGGCCGGGCAGCCAAACACTGAGTTTTTTGAACTAAGGCTCGCACCTTGCCCAGGCATGGGACGGTGCTTTCTCCCGGAAGGTCAGGGTTTGGTTCGTGCTATCGTCTGTGTATTCAACATGTTGGGCGCCACAAGATCCTTTGGCTGGACTGGGCCGTGGGCTGGTCTTGAGTCCTTTACCGGAATGGCTGACTCCACCCTGCTGGCTGAGTTCGCGCTTGCCTGGGTAACCCGGGCGGGCAAACGCCACTCTACCTTCATCAATTCCCGGGGTCGAGATCACAGAGATTTGCACAACCCCGGGAAATTTGGAGTATGCTTAGGCCGAGCATACTGGCTTCATCCTAGGGGTGAAGATGGGGGCCAGGAGCGGGGGCTCTTTTCCTGCTGATTCTTCTACCACCTCGGCTCCTGCCTGTCCGGGAAGGGGAGCCATGCGGAATTCACGAACAATCGCTGCCTGTCGCAAGCTTCTGCTGATTATTGCTTGTTTGCTTTGTGCCCTGACGCTGGTTGCGCAAAAGAATCAAGCCGCTCCGAAATACGACTCGAGTGCCGAGACCAAAATGAAAGGCGTGGTCGAGGAATTGAGGCTGCCTCCCAAGCGGAGCGAGATCGCGCATTTGTTGGTCAAGAATGACACGGGCACCGTAGATGTCTATCTCTGCCCCAAGTCGTTCTTCGACGATATGGGAATGGGTTTCAACAAAGGCGATGAGCTTTCTTTCACCGGCTCGAGAGTGAAGCAAGACGGAGGCGACCTCATTCTGGCGCGGGAAGTGGTCAAAGGCAACGACACATTTGTTCTGCGCGACGAAAAGGGCAGCCCCGTCTGGAAATAACACCGCTCCCAAGGGGAGCCACCGAGGGAGTGCCACTTTGTCCCCCGCCCGCCCCCGGCGGGATTTCGAAATGGGGTATCAGATTCACCCCAGGTACGCCACCCTATTGGGCGCCGCAAACGACCACCGCCAGGTTTGGGATGGCTATTGACCGAAGGAAAATGTTCGCCTGAGACAACCACGGATTGGGGTTCCTGAACACTCTGTCATGCGAGGAGAGCCTATGCAGGGAACACAACTTCGCTACGTGATCAAGTTCGTCGCCGATATGAACAAAGCGGTCAAGTTCTACCGCGACGTTCTCGGTCTCCCCCTGAAGTTCGAGTCGCCCGGCTGGAGCGAGTTCGCGACGGGCGAAACCGTTCTCGCGCTGCACCCAGCTTCGGTCGAAAACCCCGCGGGAAAAGTCGAATTGGGTTTCACGGCTAGCGATGTCGACGCTTTCTATCGCGACATGAGCGCCAAGGGCGTTCTCTTCAGCATGCCGCCCAAGAAACAGGACTTCGGCGGGGTGCTAGCCCAATTCGTCGATTCCGAAGGATCCCATTGCAGCGTGGGGGCGGAGGCAGCGTAGGCACCGCCGGTGCGAAAGGGGGAAGAATCGTGGGTTGTTCCCCGCCCATATTCATCGGCGGATCAGCCGAGGGAGGGTCGAGCGCGCAATCGCCACCCGAAAATCTCAGCAAATTTCCTCACTCCGATGACACGTTCTCCCTGCCATCTCCCTTGCCTCAAAGACGCTTCGCGACGACATTTCGGTGCAGCCTGTCACGCCAGGGACTGAGTCCACACCTAATCGGACATCGAGATCTCAATGTGATTTCGGGCTGAAGGAATCTTGTGTCCCGGGAAGGGCGGAATGCAGCCTAGCATTTTCCTCGGGCGCGATCTGTTTCCATTTGCGGTAGACGTTCAAGACCGCGAGTGTCCAGAAGGGAACTAAATCGACTCCCGGCACGAGTTCGGCAAGGAATGTCGGCAGAAATTCCCAGTGCCAGCCAAGCAGATGAACCAACCCGGCTCCTACCAGAAGATCAAGAAGGTCATCGGCGGGGGACACAGCGCCTTCGGCAAGTAAGGGGAACAGAACAATTTGCAGGGCGTCGGCGGCAATAGCCAGAATCGCGGCGGCTCGGAAGCGGGAACGAGCCGAGAGCGCAGTTGGATCTTCGGACGCGGACACAGGTACGCTTTCCATAGCCAGACTCGAACGCGATCGAACCGCACGTGCTAAAGCTATAGTAGCACTGGGCCGAGGAGAAGCGACAAGAGCCTCATGGCAAAGGGGAGGGTGACATGGTCGCTTTGGGTCGAGTCGATCGGGGCGTGGTGGAGGATTCCGCCCGCACGGCTGTGGCGGCTGTGCTCTCCTTCCTGGTCGCACGCCTGTTCGGCATGCCGGAAGCATACTGGGCGACGATCTTAACCATCATCGTCATGCAGTCTACGTTAGGCGCGGCCTTGCGCATCTCGTGGGAGCGATTTGTCGGCACCATCCTCGGGGCGGCAACCGGAGCATTGATCGCGACTTACTTCCCAGCCAATCTGACGATGTTTGGCGTGGGTATCTTTCTGCTGGGGATAGCTTGTGCCATGCTGAGGCTAGGGAATGCGTACCGATTCGCGGGCGTCACATTGGCCATCACCATGCTTATTCGGCGAGATCGCCCGGCGTGGGTTGTGGCGGAACATCGTTTCATCGAAGTCTCAATCGGAATTGCAGTGGCACTTGTGATATCTGCTCTATGGCCAACCGAGCGGTCACGCGCATAGCTGGATTGTGGTTCTACGGTTGCCCCAAGGTCGAACCCTCTCGAGGTGGCTCAAAGCGAACCGTTACGTCTACGGTCTTGGCTTGGGGATCCAGGGACTCGTGCACGCTTGCGTGCCAGTCTCCGACTTCCTTGTAGGCCTGTTCGACAAACTGCCCAACGTAGCTGGCGTCGTAGATTTCTCCGCTGCGCAGTGTCCAGTCGTTCTTGAGACGCGCCGTAGTCGGGGAGTCAAGGCCTCGAATCTCCACTTCACCCATCTTGTAAACATCTCCTTCCGCGATGGAGACGACATAAGTGACGGTGGAGTGCGAATCGTCCACTCGTGCTTCTGCCTTAATGGTGGGGTCCATGTATCCCCGGGTTCCGTAGGTCCGGTGGACGGCTTCAAGGTCTCTTGCAAGCTCCGGGATGTTGGCAACTTCGCCGGCCCGGAGATGAAATGCGGCCTCGAGAGTGGCATCCGGAAAGGCCGTGTTGCCCGAGATTTCGATCGCGGCCAGCTTGTATTGCCGGCCGGGGCGCACCGGAATCATCACGTCGACCAAGGTGTCGTGCGCATCATTTTGGACCACCGTCGGTTCGGGGTCGCCCAAGACCGCCTTGAGGTATCCATGCTCCCGATAAATCGACTGGAAGGCCTGATCCTCGACGGCTCGGACCGCAGGGCGTCGATACTCGGCACCCTGCAGGCTTTTCGCGGCCGCCGTGAGCGTCGGCAGTTCGGCGGGCCGGGCCCCGGAAAACTCGACATTCCGAATCGTGATCGTGGGTCCGCTGACGGTGAAGACAAACGCCTCTACGGGATTGTCCTCATCCGTGGGACGGAGGTAATTGACTTGGGCGGCGACATTCTTCGGGATCAACAAAGCTTGTAGCGCCTCTGAAACCTCACCCGCCAGTCCGCCGTTGCCGGGAAGTTGCCCGTCGAAAAGGGGCACCTTGGCGTGAAGTTTCTCGAGAAGCTCCCGGCCGGTAAACCAAACCACGTTGTCGAAATGAGCGGGGAAAAATCTATCCGCATCCCGCAGCTTTAGTTTGATCTTGGCGCCGTCGGGATCGAATTGGGAGGTGTAGGAAACGGCGGCAAAAGCGCCGCTCTCACCCAGAAGCCGAACCATCGTTTTAAGGTCTTCGTCGTGCAGTGACTCGCCAAGCTTCAAATTGGCAGTGCGAATGACGTCCTCCGGCTTGTAGCGGCTCGTTCCAGTTACTTGGACGGATTTCAGAGTGAACCCGGAAGGTGGAAGGTCCCGGGAACTGGGTTTCGGCGTCTGCGCGAATGCGATGGAAAGCAGAGAATAAACAGTTACGACAGCTCGAAGTCGGGGGAACACACAGCAAGAATAAACCAGAGGCTCACAGGCCGCTACGATCGACCGGTGGCGGATGGCAAATCTCTACGATTGAAACCTGGCGGTAGGGGCAGGTCCGACGCCGTGGCGGGTGTGTCCGACGCTCATAAAGGTAAAGAAAATGAGTTCAGGTATTGCCGGCTATACCCCGGGTTGCGCGAGGTAGTCGTTTCAGACGACACGAAGTTCTTGGGGTTCAGCGACTTCGCTGCCTAGGGAGTCGCCCCCTAGGCCCCAACCGTCGTGGCCCCGAAAAGCGTGGCGAGACCGGCTCGTGGCCGGCCAAGCCGCTTTCCCACCCTGTCCTCAGAATCCTGGTGCGCTGCCTCATTCTTTGTGCTATAGTTCCGCCTCCGCTCGACTCCGAGCAATGGGGCGCGCTCCGGCTGTTTACCACGAGGAGGCCGCATGCGCCGGAACTCTGCTCTTCTGACCTTTGCACTTTGCGCTTTTTCCACCGTGCTAGCACAAGCGAACGAAATAATTCCTGCCGGCACGCTCCTGCATTGCACGATCGATGAACCGAACTTTTCTTCGAAGACCGCTGCGGTCGGAGATCCGCTTCTTTGCCATCTTGGGTCCCTCGGCTCCTTCGGACATTCTGTGTTTCCCCGAGGTGCCACGCTTAGCGGCCACCTCCAGGATTACAAAGATCCCGGCCATTTTGTCGGCAAAGGATGGATCCAGCTTGAGTTTGACCGTCTGATCCTGCCGGGAGCGCAAGTCGTGCCCCTCGCCACCAAGGTCATTTCCGCTCCTCACGAGAAGGTCGACAAGCAGGGGGACATTCACGGCGGAGGTCATCCGAAGCGCGACGCCGTCGAATGGATGATTCCTGTTTTGTGGCCCATCAAGGTTATTACACTACCCGCGCGCGGCCCCTACCCGACGCTCAAAGGTGAAACCCGAATCGCGTTACGCCTGATGGAAGACCTCGAAGTCCCCTATCCGGCCGCACGGAGCTCGGTTCCGATGCCGCCGTGGGCGACGCCCAGTGCTTATCGCTCGTACGGTGCCCAATGGAACGGATCGGCTGCCGCCGGCTCGACGCTGCATCCCGCCGCCTACACGCAGGTGACCGAGCCATCGCCCCAGCTCACGCCATCGGCAGCATCGAAACTGACGCTGATCGCGCTGAAAGAAGGCACTGCTTTTTTGGCGCAACAGTATTGGATCCAAAGTGGACAAATACACTGTGTGTCCGCCAACGGTGAGGAGAAGCTGCTTCCCCTGGATCAGCTCGATCTAGGCCAAACCGTACGCTTGAACCAGGAACGCAATGTCGCCTTTGTCCTCGAATCACGGGAGACCGTGGAGCAATAGAGCAGTCCCGACCGGCAGCATCCTAGCGACAGGGCGGGCCTCGCGGCCCGTCCTTGTCGTACCCAAGACGGCGCGGAATGTTGCCGGATGCCGCTTGGCGTCCAGACGAGGTTACGAGATCACCAGGCTCCCGCCTCGATCATCCTCACCACACCTTGCAGACTTTCTGGGGCGGGTTCACCATGGGCTGGCCGGCTCGGCAGGAAAAGGCTTGGGAGAATTCCGGCATGTTCACGACCACCCCGTTAATGCGGTACTTGGCGGGAGAATGCTCATCGGTGACCGCCCGCATGCGCAGCTCCTCCGCGCGTTCATTGGCGCAGGCCCACTGCGCAAATCCCACAAAGAAGCGCTGCTCGGGGGTTAGACCATCCACCGGCGTGAGCTGCTGGTTGGCGGTGGCGCCCTTCCAGGCGATATAGGCGAGAATCTCGCCACCGAGATCGGCCACGTCTTCCCCCAGCGTAAGTTGGCTGTTGATGTGGACCTCGTCGACGACTACGTATTGCGCGTACTGATCCTCCACGCACTGGGTGCGGGCATCGAACTTGGCGCGGTCTTCTTTGGTCCACCAGTTTCTCAGGTTGCCCTTGGCATCAAACTGGCTGCCCTCGTCGTCGAACCCGTGGGTAAGCTCGTGACCAATGGTTCCGCCGGTATCGCCATAGTTGGGAGCGTCGTCGAGTTTGGCGTCGTAGAGCGGAGGCTGCAGCACACCCGCGGGGAAGTTGATGTCATTCATCTGCGGATCGTAATACGCATCGACGGTCGGCGGCGACACTTCCCACTCCCCGTGGTCTACCGGCTTGCCAACTTTATTGATTTCGCGGCGGCGCTCGAATTCATGGGCACGCCGGACATCTCCGGCAAAATCGGTGCGCACAATACCAACCGAGCTGTAGTCGCGCCACTTGTCGGGATATCCAATCTTGTTGCGAATGCCGGCCAGCTTGGTGAGCGCCTGCTGCTTGGTTTCCGGGCTCATCCAGTCGAGCCCCCGAATACGCTCTCCCATGGCATCCTCGATCCCGAGCACCATGGCGAGAGTGCTCGCCTTGAGCTCGGGTGAAAAAACCTTTTGCACGTAGACCTGTCCGAGAGCCTCACCCAAATCGCGATCGGTATATTGCACGCAACGCTTCCAACGGGGTTGTTGCTCTTTTGCGCCGCGCAGGTACTTGCGATAAAAGGCAAAATTCTCGTCCACAAACGTGGAAGAAAGATAGGGCGAGAAGGAATCGGCCACATGAAATCGCAAATAGGTCTTCCAATTGGCCAGCGGTTCGCTGGCGAGTTGGTGATTCAGGGCCCGGAAATAATCGGGCGTAGCCAGATTGACCATTTCAAAACTCGGATATTCGAGCTGTCGATAGTAAACCCGCCAATCGACCCGGGGTGTGATTTGGTTGAGGCCCGCAATTTTCATCTTGTGCTTCAACTGATAAGGATCGCGCCGCGCGACGCGGGTAAGCTGCGCCTTGGCCAGGGCAGTCTCCATGCGCAGGACCGTGTCCGCACTTTTCTTGGCCGTCTGCGGGCTCTCGCCCAAGAGCCGAAAGACTTTCTCGACATGCTGGCGGTAGCGTTCGCGAATCTCTTTCGACTTCGCATCCTCTTTGAGGTAATAGTCCCGGTCGGGGAGACCAAGACCACCCTGGTCGAGCTCAGCGATTTGCTTCTCCGAGTCGTCGGGATCCTGGGTGGATCCCTGCGAAAACAGGACGGTCTGCCCATAGGCAAACTGCAGCCGGGCGAGCAGCGGCGTCATATCCTTCACCGAGCGCAGGCTGGCAATGGCATCAAGATCGGGCTGAAGGGCCGCCAATCCCCGCTTTTCGACCCCGCTCTCGTCCATGCACGCGGCGTAAAAATCGCCGATCTGTTGGTTGACATTGTCGCGCTCGCTCCCGGCCGAGGCCTGCTCCAGAATGGCGCGCAAGAAAACTAAGTTATCCTGATAGAGCTTCGCATAAACGCTCCAAGATGTTTGGTCGGGGGGAATAGGATTGTTGGTTTGCCAGCCTCCGCAGGCGTACTGATAAAAATCGACGCAGGGGTCGACGGATTTATCCATGGCAGTCAGATCGAGGCTCGGCGTATAGGGCATGGACGGTTGGTCCGGGGATGGTGGAGCCTGATTTTGCCCCGCAGCCAGCACGGCGAACAGCAGAGACGTGAAAGCTAGGACCGGGTTGCGCATACTTATTTTGGACGGTCGGAGCGGGAAAAAGTAATGCCAGGTCATAGTACTGGATCTCCGTGTGTGGCTGAACCGAAGGCCTCAAGCTTGACAATGTGTTCGCGCACAGAAACGGTACATCATGGCTTAACGCCATGGGGTTGGGAGACGGGCTCGGCCTTGGCCGGGGTGACTCGGATTAACGAGCGCGCTCCCACGTGAATGAAGCTCAACTCGCGGGCGGCAAGCAGGGCCTTGATGGCTTCCTGCACCCGCGAGCGAGGCACAAAGTTGCCGAAGAACGCTTCGATTTCTGGCTGATCCGCGGCGATAACACAGTCCAGATACTTCGAGAGCAGGGCCGAGAGTGCTTCCGCGACGGAGAGGCCGATGCCCTCTCGCACGGCATCGCCAGACCAACGATACAAAACGTCCCAGAATGCGCCTTCCCCGGGCTTGTAGTCCACCCGCGTGATCCGCAGTTTGGACCAGAGTTCGGCTAAGGACTTGTCCAGCGCGGCCGCGGAAAGCCCGCCGCCCAGCTTCTCGAGCAGTTTTTGCTTCGACACCGGTCCCTCGCGGCGAATGATTTCGTAGGTGTCGGAGGCCAGTTGGGAGTATTCCGAGCGCGGGCCCGGCTTGGGCGCTTGCTTGGGGTTGCGCTCGCCGACCAAAGCATAGAAGTAAGGAAAGATCGAAGCCGCCAGTAGAAACGTGTTGTTCTCGTCGAACAAGTTGGTTTCGTAGGCCACCCGTTCGCGTAGCAGACGAACCATGAGTTCGGTGGCATCCTGGGCTCGAGGATCGCGAAACGCCTGCTGCCAGGCCGGCAAGCGCTCCTCCGAGCCAGCCCAGGCCCCGATGAATGTGGGCGCCAGTACCGGGGGCTTGCGGGGATACATAAGGCAGAACCCGACCGATTCGAGGAACTGGCGAGCCTCCTCGAGGGTGCGAACCGGATGCCCGTCGAGGTGCCACTTCTCCTGGCGGAGCTGATTGAGTTCGAGTCCGGTCATAAAAGCATCCGTTTCGCGAGCCCGCAACCCGGCTTGCGGGAGGGGCGACAACCCAAGGCCAACCACCCCATTGGGTGGGCTGCCTGCTCTTAGATCCTCTTAAATGCCTTTTGGATATCCTTAAGAGAATATCGCAGGACCACCGGCCGGCCGTGCGGGCAGCTCATCGGACACTCGGTTTTGGCGAGCTCCGTGAGCAACCACTCCATCTTGTCTGGCTCGAGGGGCATATTCACCTTGATCGCAGCATGGCAGGCGATCGATGCCGCGATGCGGGTGCGAACCTTCTCCATGTTCAAAGCCTGCTCCTCGCGCGACAACTGGTCGAGCAGCTCCTCGAGCATGAGTTCGATCTCGGCGGTCTCGATGCCGGCGGGCGCGACTTTCACCGCGACACTCCTCGCCCCAAATGGTTCGGCTTCGAAACCATTGTGGTGCAATTCCTCGCAGATTTGAGCAAACACCGCCTGCTGCCCGGGGGTGAGTTCGAAGACCAAGGGCAGCAGCAGCCGCTGGCTATGGACAGTTTGGGTTGCCCGCTGCTTCAGCACTTTCTCAAACAGTACGCGCTCGTGGGCCACGTGCTGATCGATGATCCAAAGGCCTTCGTGATTCACGGCGAGGATAAACGAGTCGCGAATTTGCCCCAGGGGCTTGAGTGAGGAAAGAGAGGAACCAAGGGGGCTGGTTGCCGGGGGCTCGTCGGCGATCGGTGGCATGCAGCCGTCCTCGATGACCCTTCGGTTAGGTCCCTGGGGCGCCGGAACGACCGACTCCATCGGATCGACGGCAAGCCCGATCCCGCCACGGAACTCGAATCGCTCGTTGACCGGCGATGGCACGGTTGCCTGCAAGGTGAAGGGTTCGACCTCCGGCATCCGGTCGAGAGCGTACCCGGGGGAGGCGGTGGTCGAAGACCAGCGTCCCAGGGCAAGGGCTGGAGTGGTCGTGGGGTGCGCGCTTATTTCGGTGGTGAATTGAGGCACCGGCAGGGCTTTCATCAGAACCGCCCGTACCGCATCCCGGACCAGATCGTGAATCACGGCCTGGTGACGGAAACGAACCTCGGTTTTCGACGGATGGACATTGACATCGACCTCGCCCGTCGGCAGCTCGAGAAAGAGCAGCACGACGGGATAGACCGTGGGCGGAAGGATGTTGCGATAGGCTTCGGTGAGCGCGTGCTGAATGACCCGATCCCGAACCAGCCGGCGATTCACAAAGACGTAGATAGAATTGCGGTTGAGCTTTTGCGTTTCGGGTTTTGAGACAAAGCCATGCACGCGGAATTCGCCGCCGGGTTCTCCTCGGTCTCGCTCGGCGCGGTCTTCGTGGGCGCGAGCGTCGATGCCGGGTCCCCCTTGTCGATCCCGAGGCTCGCGGCCCTGCCAGACCCAGCTGATTTGCCCCCAGGGTCGAACCTCCGCCACGGTGAGCAGTTGCTCGAGAACATCCCGGCCGAAGATCTGGTAAATGCGTTCTTTGTGGCCTTCGACGGGTGAGGCAATCAACACCGCATTGGTGGCCGAGTGCAACTCGAAATGCTTATCCGGATGGGCGAGAGCATAATGGGTTACCAAAGAAGCGATGTGGGAAAGCTCCGTAGACTCCGATTTCAGGAATTTCCGGCGGGCCGGGGTGTTGAAAAATAGATCGCGCACCGTGAGGGACGTTCCCATCGGCAGGCCTGCTTCCTCGACCTTCTGGATCCTGCCGCCATGGATCTCAACTACGGTTCCGGAAGGCTCTTCGGGGGCGCAGGTTTCAAGACGCAAACGCGAGACGGCAGCGATCGAAGGCAGGGCTTCGCCGCGAAATCCAAGAGTCGCCACGCCGAGCAAATCCTCGGCCCGGTTGATCTTCGAAGTAGCATGCCGTTCGAAGGCGAGCAGGGCGTCATCGCGAACCATCCCGCAGCCGTTATCCCTGATCTGAATGAGCTTCTTGCCCCCGGCCTCGACTTGGATCTTGATACGAGTGGCGCCGGCATCGAGCGAGTTTTCCAAAAGCTCTTTGACTACCGAGGCGGGCCGGTCCACCACCTCGCCGGCCGCGATCTTGTTGGCAACATTTTCGGAAAGGACGTGAATCTTACCCATCGACTGGCCATCCTCCCAAGAACTGACCTTCCCTCGGTGTTCATCGACGGGCGAGATCAACCGCGTCTGATCATGATACCCAGATCTTTGAGCTGGGTCTCACTCACCGGTGTCGGAGCCTCCACCATTAAGTCCACGGCTCTCGCGGTTTTAGGAAATGGGATCACTTCGCGCAAGCTGTCGGCGCCGGCGAGGATCATCACAATGCGGTCGAGACCGAGCGCAATTCCCCCGTGGGGAGGGGTACCGTACTCGAGAGCTTCCAGAAAGAACCCAAAGCGTTGACGGGCTTCCTCTTCGGTCATGCCGAGAGCACGGAAGATCTTGCGCTGAATGTCCTGGCGATGAATACGAATTGAGCCTGACCCCAATTCGGTCCCGTTGAGCACCGTATCGTAGGCGAGAGCCCGCACGGCGGCCGGATCCGATTCGAGCTTATCCATGTCCTGCTCGTGGGGCGAGGTGAAGGGATGGTGCGCGGCTGCCCAGCGCTGGCCCTCCTCGTCATATTCAAACATCGGGAAATCTGTGACCCACAGAAAGCGAAAATCCGTGGCGGGATCCCCGGTGCGCTCGAAGGCCCGGTGGCGCTCGGCGTACTTCTGGGCCAGTGCCAAACGGAGTAGCCCGGCCGCCGTGTACACGGCCTGGTCGTGCTGTTTAACCTCCGGTTTTACCCCGCCCGCCGACTTGTGTTCGGCCGGCTTGCTGTCGCCGGCAACGATGACGATCAAATCGTCGCCGCTCGCGCCGCACAGCTGGCGAATCCTGGGACCCGCCTGCGGAAAGCTCTTCTCCAGACGCTTGAAATCCTCGAACACCTTGACCTTGCCTTTGGCGGTGAGCATGGGCTTGATTTCATCGCGTTCTCGCCGGGAAAGCTCACCTACTTTGGGGATACGCACAGCAACGATGGGCAGCTTCGGGCTCAGGGCCAAGGCTTCGAGATCCTGTTCGCTGAAGGCCTCCCGTATATCGGTCATCGCGGGCAAACGCATATCCGGTTTGTCGCTGCCGTACCGCCGGACGGCCTCATCGTAGGTCATGCGAACGAAGGGCGGTTGAATCTCATGTCCCGCGGCTTTGAAGGCGGCCTTCAAGAATTCCTCGACCACCTCCCATACGCGTTCGGGTTGCGGATAGGACATTTCCAAATCAATCTGGGTAAACTCCGGTTGACGGTCGGCGCGGAGGTCTTCATCGCGGAAGCAGCGTACGATCTGGAAGTATCGGTCAAAACCGGAGATCATCAGAATCTGCTTGAACAGCTGAGGCGATTGGGGCAATGCGTAAAACGATCCCGGCTGCACCCGGCTCGGAACCAGGTAGTCGCGCGCGCCTTCCGGAGTGGAGCGAGTCATGAAGGGGGTTTCGATCTCGAGGAAGCCCTGGGCGGAAAGACTGTTGCGAATCGCCACGGTGATGTCGTGCCGTAAGACGATATTGCGCTGCATCGCCTCGCGGCGCAGATCGATGTAGCGATACTTGAGACGCATTTCTTCGTTGGGCAGAACGGTATCACCCGGAAGGAAGGGCGGTTGTTTGGATTGGTTGAGAATGCGAAGTTCCTGAGCAACCAACTCCACTTCACCGGTCGCAATATTCGTGTTGATGGTCTTTGCATCCCGCTGCTTGACGGTGCCGATTACGGCAATCACGAATTCATGACGCAGCTCCCCGGCTTTTTCGTGCAGGCCGGGATTGGTCTCCGCGTCAAAGACGATCTGGGTGATACCGGTTCGGTCGCGGATATCGATAAAGAGAAGGTTCCCGAGATCGCGGCGGCGGTGGACCCAGCCCATCAGTACTGCCTTCTTGCCGGAATCGGAAACACGCAGAGCCCCGCACATGTGAGTTCGTTCGAGATCGCCGAGGAAGTCGAGCACGTTGCGCCTTTCTAGGAATGCTTCCGGACCGAGATTATAAATGCTTAGACTTCGTCGTGCGCCTTCTGGCAGCCCGATTCAGCCTTGGTACTTAGACGTCGCTTAGCCGCGTGGGCGGCAGTCCTAATTAACGATCACGGCCACATTTTCGTTGTCGTACGCAGCGACTTGGTCAAGAACGTAGCCGCTTCCCCCCGGGCCTGTTCCGTGGTTCAGTCCTTCTTGCCGTCTTCGATCTTTTTCGCGAGTCGCTGAGCTAGGTATTTCGCCTCGGGGCTCGACCGGCGGGCTCTCTCGTGCTCCGACTCCTCCTTGATAATTCGGTAGATACCCCTTATGTACGAGGTCATCATCACCAGCGACCCCGCGATCACGGGCAGGGATGCGCACATCACAAGGAAAAGAATCAGAACCACCGTCTGTAATGGACTCATCGCCATCGGGAGTTGCACCGGCGGCGGCATTTGTTGTGCCATCATGATTTTTCGACCTCCTCCGTCTTGTTGACCTTAACGATCCGGTCCATCGGAACGACAACCCGTTCGCGCCAGAGTTGGTCAGCGGAGGATTTCCGCGATTTCTTGTGGTCGGTCCACGACGACATCCGCCGGAGCTTCGCAGAGCGTGTGCGGCGCGAAACCGTATGTCACACCGCAGGTCCAAACCCCGGCGTTACGGCCCGTGATCACGTCAATCGACGAGTCGCCGATGATGAGTGCTTCTTCGGGCCGTGTCTTGGTCTCGCGTAAGATCACCCGCACCCCGTGGGGATCGGGTTTCTTGGTAGGAAAGCTGTTCCCTCCATAGACGTGCACAAAGAATTCTGCCAGGCCCAGCGCCTCCACGATGGCTCGCGACGGATTGACCGGTTTGTTGGAAAGCACAACCATTTGGCGACGTGCCCGCTTGCCGTTGCGGATGGCATCGAGCATCTCTTTGACCCCTTCGTAAACCCTGGTGTGGTCGAGCTTGTGGATCCGGTAATAGGCCAGGAAGTAGTCCAAAGCCTGTTTTATGAAAGCCTCATCCTTGGGGTCTCCTAGGGCACGCCGAATCAGCATCGGAGCCCCATCTCCCACATAGGAAGCGATGACCTCCCCGGGAAGTTCCGGCCGATTAACATGGCGGAGCATGGCATTGACAGAATGAATGAGGTCCAGACGGGAGTCGATCAGGGTGCCGTCGAGATCGAAAATCACAAGCTTCATCGAGCTCGGATCAAACCTCTGGTGGAAGCGGATCATGCCGGATTTGAGGATAGCATTTAGCAACCTTCCCCTCGCCTAGGAAACCTACCGCGGCCCTCGTGCACCCGTTCTTGTCCGGCTCCCTGCTGGTCGGATGGGTGGCCAGCCATGGGCCTTATCCGCGCCGATTTTTGCCAACCACTTCCCATGTCCCCCGGGTGCAGCTTCCCGACGATTTCTCCTGCTAAAATGCTTTGTGCGCCGAAACTTAGCTCTGATTTTGCTCGGCCCTGGATTGGTTTGGCTCGCCCTAGGGCAGCAGCAACCCCCGGTCAAAGTGAACGTGCTCAATGTGTGTGCCCCCTCCCAGGAGGACCGGCAGCAAATTTCTTCGGCTCTGGCTCGCATTCCCCAGCGGTCGTCGTTCAGCGAGGAATTCGAGATTGATCGCGGCCATTCCCTGGTGGACCAGGCCGCGGACGCTCGGGCAAGAGGCGATTCGGAGCCGGCGTCTTCCGAGGTGGGAACGGCCGACTGGGTGCGGATACGCCGCGAGTTCCCGGCCTCATCTGTGTTTTCTAGGGTTCAGTATTCCTTCAGCCGCGATCCGAATAGCATGGTTGAGACCCTGGTTTTTCTGCTGCGCGATCCGAAGGACCTGATGCAGATTGCCATCGAAGCCCGTGCCGCGGCGGTGGCCACGCCCGCCAACATGGTGGCGACGAACACTCCCGCGAGCCGCATCAAGCTCGAACGCTTCGGGAAATCGTCGATCGTGCTGGCGCGCTGCTTGGGATCTGCCGACCATCCGCCTCCGGATCAGAGTGCCTACGAGCCGCTGTTTCAGAGTGCATCGGTGCTGGCCGCCAAATACCGCGATTTGCTAGGAGTACGCCGGACGGTGCCCTCAGAGCTCTCGCGCCTGGCGCCTTTCGGGAGCGCCCAGCCGAAAGCTCCGAAACCGGCGGCGACCCAACCTGTGTCCCAGGATCAGCCTCACTAGCATTGAAGCGAAATGTTGTTGGTTTTCATCCAATCATCTTCATTATGGAAAACAACGTCCGCAACGTGGTCATTATCGGCTCTGGCTGCTCCGGACACACGGCCGCGCTGTACACGGCGCGCGCCAATTTGCGCCCCCTGGTGATCGAGGGACATGAGCCCGGCGGGCAGCTATCCCTCACCACCCTGGTCGAGAATTTCCCCGGTTTCCCCGAGGGTATTCAGGGTCCGGAGCTGGTCGAGAACATGCGCAAGCAGGCGGCGCGCTTCGGAGCCGAGTACAAGCTGGCGCAGGTCACCAGCGTGGACCTGAGCGTCCGGCCTTTCCGTATTCATGTCGGCCACGAAGTCGTCCACGCCCGCACCTTGATCATTGCCAGCGGGGCCTCGGCGCGCTGGTTGGGTCTGAAGCATGAACAGCAGCTCATCGGACATGGCGTCTCCTCTTGTGCAACCTGCGACGGATTTTTCTTCAGCGGCAAGGAAGTCGCCGTGATTGGCGGTGGCGATTCCGCCATGGAGGAAGCTATGTTTCTAAGCCGGTTTGCGACCAAGGTGACCCTGATCCATCGCCGCGACACCTTCCGAGCGTCCAAGATCATGCTGGAGCGCGCGCAGCGCAACGACAAGATTCATTTCCTCACCGACACCGTCGTCGACGATGTCTACGACGTTGCCAAGCAAGAAGTTACCGCTTTGAGGCTGAAGAACGCGAAGACCGGAGGCGTTTGGGACTTTCCCACCAGTGCGATGTTTCTGGGCATTGGCCACATCCCGAACACCGCGCTTTTTAGCAAGCAACTCACCATGGACAAAGACGGGTATCTGAAGACCAAGAACTACGTGTTTACCCGCGTCGAAGGCGTTTACGCCTGTGGCGACGTGCAGGACCGTCGGTACCGACAGGCCATTACGGCGGCGGGCTCGGGCTGCATGGCTGCGCTCGAAGCCGAGAAGTTTCTCGAAGAACATGGAACCTAGTCTGGGAGCACGAAGCCAGCCAACCCGTCACGAGTTCGCCCAGTCGGCTTCGATCAATCTTCGGATGACCCCCGGCCACGTCTAAACTGCACTACCCCGGACATGGGGTGCCAATTTCTCGATCGACAACTCCGCTCGGAACTCGACGACTGTGGTACAAATTTCAGTAAGCCATGCACCTGAGGCGAAATTGTCAGCCGAACGAGGCGCTTGCAGGTAACCTGTGCTGAGGGCGTTCTTCGGCTCCCTTGCCGACAGCCGCGCGCTGCGCGGCCTCGCCGAACGCTCATCGATCGGTCAGAAGCTTTCCGCCCGCTTTGTCGCTGGCACGCAAGTGGCCGATGTAATCGAGGCCACGCGCAAGGTGGTTTTGTCCGGCTGCAAAGTTTCCATCGACAATCTTGGGGAGAATGTCACCAACGCGGACCAAGCCCGCGCCAGCGCGACGGTCTACCACAACTTGCTCGACCAGATTGCGGCCGAGAAGCTGGACGCCAACATCAGTGTCAAGCTTACCCACATGGGCCTTGATGTGGATGCCGGACTGGCTCGCGACCTGGTCGTGGGCCTGGTGGCCAAAGCGGCCGGCATGAATCCGCGTAACTTCGTCCGAGTCGACATGGAGGGCTCGGCGTACACCCAGCGCACCCTGGATCTGGTGCAGGATCTTCACCAAAGAGCTGGTAATCAGCAATCGATTGGGGCCGTCATCCAGTCTTACCTGCGGTGCTCGGCCGGGGACGTCGAGAACCTGTTATCCGCCGGCATTCGCATCCGGTTATGCAAGGGCGCCTACCAGGAACCGAAAGAAATAGCCTTTCAGAAGAAATCCGAAGTGGATGCCAACTACCGGATCTTGATGAAGGTGTTGCTCAAGAGCGGGATCTATCACGGTTTGGCAACCCACGATCCGTCCATCATTCAGGATGCCAAATCCTTCGCCATTCGCGAAAACATCCCCCGCGATTCCTTCGAGTTCCAGATGCTATACGGGATCCGGCGGGATCTGCAGCAAAGCTTAGTCAGGGAGGGATGGGGCATGCGGGTTTATATCCCCTTTGGCACAGAATGGTATCCCTATCTCATGCGCCGCCTCGCGGAGCGCCCGGCCAATGTTCTGTTCATCGCCAAGAATCTCGTGCGCCGGTGAAGCTCAGCCGGCAAGGAAGGTTCACTCCTGGATTACGGAAAGCAGCCTCTTAGGGATTATCGCTGACCGAGATTGGTGGCGAGCCTTTTTCGTCCGGTGGTGCCTCGTTGGGCTCGGCAGGAGCCAGCGGCAGCCGCGATGCGTTGTTCAGTATCTCGCGTTCCTGAGGGGTGAAACGGCTCTTGTAGGCGTCGGAATCAATCAACCGCTGGCGCGCATCCGGCGGCATGGCCCGCAAGGATTGCACCGCGTTGCGAATCGCCTGTCGCCGGTCGGGCGGGAGTTGTTGCATTTGGGCATGCAATTGCCGCGCCTGAGACTTTTGGTCAGGGGTTAAATGCTCCCAGGTTTCCATGCGGTTGAGCATTCGATCCTGTTGCTCAGCAGGCATGCCATTAAATCGCTGCAGGGAGTTACGCAACTGCTGCTGCCGCCAGGGTGGAAGATTGCGGAACTGCGGATCGCTTTCGAGCGCTTTGCGCTGCTGCTCAGGCGTCAGATTTCGGTGCGCGCGCAGCCATTGACCGGAGTGAGCCTCGTTCGGGTGGCCCTGGTTCGGATGGGCCTGGTTCGGCCGGGGTACAGCTTGCGGATGACCCTGGTTCGGAGCTGGATGGTTCTGGCGGCCTTGAGCCCAGAGACCAGTAGGAGCGAACGGCAGCATAGAAATTGCCACCGTCATCGCTGCCAAAACTGACTTAATCCGCAACACCTCTCTGTTCCCCGTTCTGCCGAAACCACTGATCGAACTTATGGATTCGCGCTCACATCCTGCTGCACCTGGAGATCGTCGAGCAATTCGAAATCCGAATACAGATCACTGTTCCTGTCGAGTGCCTGCAAGTCTCCCACGGCTGAGCCGGGGAGTGCGGCCACCGGTCCGGACTCGCCGCCATGGCGGTATCCGGCATCGGTGCGGAACAAAGCCACGCTCATGACCATCAAGACGGCCAAGGAGGCGGCCAGGGCGGGTTTACGGAGCCAGGACAGCCATCCGGTCGGCTTGGCCCCCTCCTCCCGTACTCGGGCCATCAGCCTGACATCAAAGTAGGGCGAGGGTTCCGGCGCTTGCCACTGGTCGAGCAACGCCATCGTCCGCTGGAATTCCTCGAGCTGGCTTCGACAGGGAGCACAGCTCTTCAGATGTTCATTCATTTCCGGGCTGGCCACGCTGAAGCCTGCGGCCAGATCCGGCATCAGTTCCGAAATTTCCTTGCATTTCATAACCATTACCTTCACAAAAACTCTTTCAACTGCACCCGCAAAGTCTCATAGGCCCGGAATAGCAGCGACTTCGTCGCCGATTCACTGAGCTTCAAAACCTGAGCGATCTGGCGATAATCCATCTGCTGGTATTTGTGCATGAGGACCGCCAGGCGCTGCCGCTCCGGCAAAGCCTGCACTCGCTGGCGAATCGCCGCCATGCGCTCCCGCCGCAGGATCGCCTCCTCCGCCGTGAGAGACGTATCCCGCACATCCATGGTCAATCCCGTCTCTTGATCCGGTTCGTCGACACTGACCATGACCTCGGGACGTTCGTGCCGCGTGTCGCGCACGTAATTCACCGCCAGATTGGTGGCGATCCGGTACAACCAAGTGGTGAACTTGGCGCTGGGTTCGTAGCTCTCCCGCGAACGGTACACCCGCAGGAACACTTCTTGCGCCAGATCTTCTGCGGCAGCCGCGTTGCGCGCCATCCGATACATGAAGCTCACCATCGGGCGGCGATACTTTTGCACCAAGTAGGCGAAAGCCGAATCGTCACCTGCTTTTACCTGCAGCATGACATCGGCATCGCTGGTTCCTTCATGAGCCTGAG
>Ga0187780_10001009_pt1 | contig 21097 bp, 17 predicted proteins | sample 1015_Q2_SP10_20__FD_132429 | JGI IMG/M metagenome (GOLD analysis project Ga0187780, IMG submission 132429) | Tropical peat soil microbial communities from peatlands in Department of Meta, Colombia - 1015_Q2_SP10_20_MG | ecosystem: Environmental > Terrestrial > Soil > Wetlands > Peat | place...
ACCAGCCCAAGCTGTTTCTTTCCTATCTCGATGAATTTGAAAAAGTAAGAGTGTTTTACGGGCACCCTCCCACGTTTCAAGCGGTGGCGCGCGCCGCGCGCAAGGTCGATTACCCAGACGAGCGCAGAGCGGAAGTCGCTTCGGTTCTCCAGAGGCAGAACGCGGCACTGGGGGCAGGCTCGGAAACCAACTCCAATCTCGAGCGACTGGCGAGTGGCGCGGTGGCCGTGGTTTCCGGCCAACAGGTGGGACTGTTCGGCGGGCCGGCGTACTCGGTCTACAAGGCGCTGATGGCGGTGCAGATTGCGAAGGAGTTGACGCAGAGCGGAATCGAGGCCGTGCCGGTTTTCTGGATGGCCACCGAGGACCACGACCTGGAAGAAGTCCGGCACGCGACATGGTTTGAGAGCGGAAGACTGATTCGTTTTCAAATGCCGGATGGAAATGAGACGGGGAGGCCGGTTGGGCGGATTCAGCTAGGAGAAGAAGCGGAGAGGTTCGCGAGGGAAGCGGCGGAATTGCTGGAAAGAGACGGCGGGGATTTGCTTGCGCAGTATCTCGTCGAGAGCTACCGGGCAGAGGAGACGTACGGAAGCGCGTTTGGGAAGTTGTTCGCGCGGCTCTTCGCGCAGCAGGGATTGATCTTGATGGACCCGCTGGACGCGGGGCTGCTCAAAGTGGCGGCGCCGCTGCTCCAGCACGCGCTGGCCGAGCGCGACGCGCTAAACGAGAAATTGTTGCAGCGCGGGAAGGAATTGGATCGCGGGGGATTTGCGGCGCAAGTCAAGGTGACGTCGAAGAGCACACTGCTTTTCTATTTTGAAAATGGCACGCGGCGAGTGGTTACAGCGGGCAATGCGAAGTTCCATGTGGGCGAGAAAAGCTGGGACCGCGAAGAACTGGTGCACTTGACGCACGTCGAGCCGGAGAAATTCAGTCCCAACGCGCTGTTCCGGCCGGTGGTGCAGGATTACCTCTTGCCTACGGCGGGGTACATCGCGGGGCCGGCGGAAATTGCATATTTCGCGCAATCCGAAGTGGTGTACAAGCACCTGCTCGGACGAATGCCGGTAGTCTTGCCGAGAAGCGGATTTACGTTCGTGGATGTGAAGGCCAGCAAGCTGCTGCGGAAATATGATTTGGGCGTGGAGGAGGTATGGGCCGGCTCGCAAAAAGTGCGGCAGAAGATGGAGCGTCAGTCGGTGCCGAAGGGGCTGGCGAGCGAATTCGCGCGCGATCAAAAAACGATTTCGACGCTGTTGAATAAATTACAGAAGAGCCTCACGAAGCTCGATCCCACGTTAACGGGAACGGCGGAGCGTTCGCGGAAGCGAATCGAATTTCATCTGGAAAAACTGCGGCGAAAGGCAGGACGGGCGCACGATCAGAAAACCGGGCTAATTGCGGCGCATGAACAGCATCTCGAGTCGCTGCTGAATCCGCATAAGGGATTGCAGGAGCGCGCCCTATGCCTGCTCCCGTTCCTGGCGCGCTGGGGCGCCGGCGGTTTGAGCGAACTGCAGAAGCTGTCCTCCTCGAAAAAACTGGGGCATCACTTCATCCTGGAACTGCCTTAGGAGGCATCCTTTAACGACTTTTGTACTACGGCACTTCCCATCTCCGCCAGAGGTCTTGGTCTGCAAGGGCTCCGTTGAGATCCTTCGCTTCGCTCAGGATGACAGTCGCGCGATAATAACGAGGAACGCGATATTGGGGGCCGTTCGCTCTAGGAGCGAGAATGCAGACGATCCTTGTGAAGACGGACCGGCGGACACAGCTAGTGGACGTGACGACCCAGGTGCAAAGAGTGGTGTCGGCCTCCAAAGTTGCGAACGGGACTTGTCATCTGTATGTTCCCCACACCACGGCAGCGATTGCGATCAACGAGTGCGCGGACCCGGACGTAGCCCGAGACATCGAGGGTGCGCTGGACCGCTTGGTGCCAAAGACGGGTCCATACCGGCATAGTGAGGGAAATTCGGACTCGCACATAAAGTCTGTGCTCGTTGGCGCCAGCCAAGTCGTGTTCGTCGAGGATGGGAAGCTAGCCTTAGGGCGGTGGCAGGGGATTTTCTTTTGCGAATTCGACGGCCCGCGCGAACGCAAGCTGATCGTCAAAGTCACCGCAGATTGACCCCATCGCGGTAAACCCCGACTTCGGAAATGATGTCGATAGAGCCCACTTGCAAGAACTTTTGCGCAGCATCCACGGAGGGGCCGCAGTCGTGTGGCCTAACGCTCGGGGTTCCAAGCGGGGGTGTGCTAGAGTTTTTCCGATGAAACAGCTGGGAATTTACGTGCAAGCGCCCTTTTGCCAGACGAAGTGCACGTATTGCAATTTTCATACAGGAGTGGTGGCGAAGGAGCGATTTGCGCCGTATGTGGAGGCGGTTTGCCGGGAGATTCGAAGGCACCAAGAGTTGTTGAGAGGTGCGGGGGTGATGTACGAAAGTGGCGAGTGGCCCTTCGGCTGCGCTCAGGGTAAACGAGTGGGGAGTGGCGAGCGTTCAGAGGATAGGTTCGCGGTGGATACGGCTTACTTTGGTGGCGGGACCCCGAGTTTGTTGGAGACAGGAGACCTCCGGAAGATCCTCGATGCGATTCGCGGTTCGTTTGCGACAGAATTTGCGGAAGTGACGCTGGAGGCGGATCCGGAGACGGTGGAAGAAGAGAAAGCCGCGGCGTGGGTGAGCGCGGGAATCAACCGCGTGAGCTTTGGCGTGCAATCGTTCTCGGATAAAGAGCTGGCGGCAGTGGGGAGAATGCACCGGCGTGAGGACATTTATCGAGCAGTGCCGATGCTGCGGGCTGCGGGGATTCGGAATATCAGTTTTGATTTGATTGCCGGATTGCCGCACCAGACAAAAGAGAGCTGGGAGAGGTCGCTCGAGGAATTGATTGCGCTTGGGCCGGAGCATGTCTCCGTGTATTTGCTGGAGGTAGATGAGGGGAGCCGGCTGGGGAAGGAGTTGTTGCGGGGTGGGGGCCGATACAGCGCGGGGGCGGTGCCAAGCGAAGACGAGATGGCGGGGTTCTATGAAATCGCACAGGGAGCGCTGCGGGCGGCGGGATATCGGCACTATGAGATATCGAATTGGGCGAAGCCGGGATTTGAGTCGAAACACAACCTGAAATATTGGAGGCGCGAGCCATACTTGGGATTTGGGGCGGGAGCGCATTCTTTTTCGGGGACGCAGCGGTGGGCGAATGTTCATGACGCGGCGGAGTATGTCAAGTCGATCGAAAACGGGAGATTGCCGGTGGAGCAGTTGGAAGAAGTGACGGCAGAGAGGGCGCTCGAAGAGGAATTGTTTTTGGGATTGCGGCAGTTGGCGGGAATTGATGTGGGGAAGATCGAGCGGGAGTATGGGGTGGCGTTGGCGCGGCGATTCGAGCCGCTGGCTTCGGCGGGACTGGTGGAACGCGAGGGGAATGTGGTGCGGCTGGCGGAAGAAAAATTGAGTGTGTCGAATGAGGTTTTCGTAGAACTGATGAGGTAAGCAAAAGAGAGGAAGAAAGCTAAACGCAGAGACTCAGAGGACGCAGAGAAGAGGGGAACATGAGTTATACGGTGGCGAAAGGGAATCAGAGAGTGGATCCAGATGAGGTGAAAGGGAAGAGCATACCGCTATGTGGCGTGGTGGACTTAAGAAGCGACACGGTAACGCGGCCTACGGCGGAGATGCGCGAGGCAATGGCGGCGGCAGAAGTCGGCGACGACGTGTACGGCGAAGACCCGACGGTCAACCGGTTGGAGAAGCGGGCCGCGGAACTTTTTGGAAAAGAAGCAGCGCTGTTTGTGCCCACGGGGTGCATGGGGAACCTCATCGCGGTCAAGATCTGGACGCATCACGGAAATGAGGTGATTTGCGAAGAACGCAGCCATGTGAATTTGTACGAACTGGCGTCGATGTCGGCGATTGCGGGCTGCATGCCGCGAGTGGCGCGAGGCGAAGACGGAATCTTGACGTGGGAAGAAATCAAAGCGGTGATCCGGCCAAAGATTTACTACGACTCGCAAACGGCGCTGATTTGCCTAGAGAACACCAGTAACATGGCGGGCGGAACGGTTTATCCGACCGAGCGAGTGAACGAGATTTGCGACCGCGTGCACGAAATGGGGCTGAAGGTGCATCTGGACGGCGCGCGAATTTTCAATGCGGCCACCGCGCTGGACGAAAATGTCGCGCACATGACGAAGAAAGTCGACTCCGTAATGTTCTGCCTGTCGAAGGGATTGGGCGCGCCGGTGGGGTCGATGGTCGTTGGGACGAAGGAGTTCATCGAGAAGGCGCGTATTTACCGCAAGATGTTTGGGGGAGGGATGCGGCAAGCCGGAGTGATTGCGGCGGCGGGATTGATTGCACTGGAAAAGTCGCCGAGGCGGCTGCATGTCGATCATGAAAATGCGAAGTTGCTGGCGGAAGGAATCGCAAAGATTCCGGGACTAAAGATTGACCCCAAGAAAGCGCGGTCGAACATCGTGATTTTTGATTGCGCGAAAAGCGGAATGACGGCGGTCGAACTCTGCGATGTGCTCTATGAACATGGGGTGTGGGCCCAGGACACAGCACTGCATTCGGTGCGCGTGGTAACTCATTGCGATGTGGACCGGGCAGCGTGCGATCGCGCTCTGGCGGTGTTAAAGGAAGTGATGGCACGGAAGCAAACGGCGAGAGCGTGAAGGAGAGAGTCATGAAAGTGCGAGGTGTGTTGGCTTGTGTGGTTGGGGCTCTGGTGTTCGCAAGTGGAGCGGCGGCTCAACAGGTCGCGACGAAGGAAGGCGCGACAAAGACGCCACCAACCGCTGAGGAAGCGCAGAAGTTCATCGAGAAGGCGGAGCAAGAGCTTTTCGACTTGGGCGTAAAGGCGTCGCGGGCTGGGTGGGTGCAGGAGAATTTCATTACGGACGACACCGAACAAATTGCCGCGCAAGCAGGGGAAATTGTCAACACGGCGAGCACGAAGTACGCCAAGGAAGCGCACCGGTTTGATGGACTGAAGTTGTCGCCCGAATTGGCGCGGAAGCGGCTGTTACTCGAGCTGGCTGCGGGATTCCCCGCGCCGGATGATCCCAAGGCGCAGAAAGAGCTGGCGGAGATTTTGGCTTCGCTGGACGGGGACTACGGAAAAGGGAAGTGGTGCCCCGAGGGCGAGAGGGCCAAGTGCCTGGACGTGACGGCGATCGAGAAGCTGATGGCGGAAAGCCGGGATCCCTCGGAGTTGAAGCGCGCGTGGCTGGGCTGGCACGCAATCGGAGCGCCGATGCGGCAGCGCTATGCGCGAATGGTGGAATTGGGCAACGCGGGCGCGCGCGAGTTGGGATACAAGGACGTCGGAGCGCTGTGGCGGTCGAATTACGACATGCCTCCGGATGATTTTGCAAAAGAAGAAGACCGGTTGTGGGAACAGTTGAAACCGCTGTATCTGTCGCTGCACGCGTACGTGCGCGGGCAACTACGGAAGAAGTACGGAAGTGATTTGGTTCCGGCAAACGGCCCGATTCCGGCGCATTTGCTGGGAAACATCTGGAGCCAGGAGTGGAACAACGTTTATGCGCTGATGGATTCACCGAAACCGCCACAGAGCTACGACCTGACGGAGATTTTGCAGGACCGGAAAACGGACGCGAAAGGAATGGTGAAATACGGCGAAGCGTTTTTCATTTCGCTGGGATTTGCGCCCCTGCCGCAGACGTTTTGGGAGCGGTCGCTGTTTGTGAAACCGGCCGACCGCGACGTCGTCTGCCACGCGAGCGCGTGGGACGTCGATTCCAAAGATGACTTGCGAATCAAAATGTGCATTCAGATTCGCGAAGAGGACTTCCGGACGATCCATCACGAGCTAGGGCACAATTTCTATCAGCGCGCGTACAACACGCAGCCGCCGCTGTTTCAGGGAAGCGCGAATGACGGCTTTCACGAGGCAGTGGGAGACACGATCGCACTTTCGGTCACGCCGGAATATTTGAAACAAATTGGATTGATAGACACAGTGCCGCCGGCTTCGGGCGATATTGATTATTTGCTGCAGCAGGCGCTGGAGAAAGTGGCATTTCTTCCGTTTGGGTTGCTCGTAGACAAGTGGCGCTGGGAAGTGTTTGGCGGGCAGGTGAAGCCGGAAGATTACAACAAGGCATGGTGGGAGCTGCGGACGAAGTACCAAGGAGTGGCGCCGCCAGTGGCGAGGACGGAAGCGGAGTTTGATCCAGGAGCAAAGTATCACGTGCCAGGAAATGTTCCGTATGCCCGATACTTTCTCGCGCGGATTTTGCAGTTCCAGTTTCACCGCGCGCTTTGCAAGGAAGCCGGAATCACGGGGCCGCTCCATCGCTGCTCCATTTACGGCAACAAAAAGGCTGGCGAGAAGTTGAACCAGATGCTGTCGCTGGGCCAGAGCAAACCGTGGCAGGAAGCACTGGAGACCATGACCGGACAGAAGCAGATGGACGCGACCGCCTTGGCGGATTATTTTGCTCCGCTGAAGGCGTGGCTGGATGAGCAGAACAAGGCCAAAGGATATCCGGTCGGATGGTGATATTTCAGCCGAGAGGCCCGGGATGCTTGAGGTAACGATCGACGATGGCGTCGGCGGTACGGTAAGCCAGGGCGAGAATCGTGGTGGTGGGATTGGCGGAACCATTCTGTGGGAAAGTGGAACCGCCAAGGATGAAGAGATTCGGCAGTTGCCAGTGCTGAAGATAGGGCGAGACGACCGAGTGTTCGGGTGAAGCTCCCATAATCGTTCCGCCCTGAACGTGCGTCGATTGGTAGCGCGTGGTGTCGTACGAGCGCAGGCCGGGGAAGGGATTCATCTCCTTGGCGCCCATGGCGCGGGCCATTTCCACGGATTTGCTGGTGGCGAAGTCGCACATGTTTCGTTCGTTGTCCCGCCAGTTGAGGGTGAGACGGAGCAGCGGGTCGCCCAGTTTGTCTTTGTAAACCGGATCGAGGTCCATGTAGTTGGATTTGTAGGCGAGATGTTCGCCCGTAAAGATGATGTTTCCGGTGCGGTCATAGTAAGAGATTGCGGCTTTCTTCCACTCGGATCCCCAAGTCGCTTTGACAGAATTCGGCAATACGCCGAAATTGGCGATAGGCTGAAAACCGAAGCCTCGCACGGCGAAATAACCACCACGAATGAAATTCAGCGATCCGCGATCCAAATCGTCGCGATCAAAATCGCTCACCATGAAGCCGGCCGAACCGGAGCCCATGAAACGGTTGAGAGGTTGATCGAAAAAAGCGTTGACGGAAGATACGCTGACCTGGTGGGTAAGATTGCGGCCGACGGTGCCACGACCGGTGACGGGGTGGTAAGCGTCGCCAATGCCAGAGAGAAGAAGGAGGCGGGTGTTGTTGAAGGTCCAGGAAGCGAGAAAGACGAGAAAAGCGGGCTGGAAAACCTCTTCGCCTCCGGCGTCGATATAACTGACGCCGCGTGCGAGCTTGGAAGCCGAATCGAAGAGCAGGCGGCGAACCCAGGCGCCAGTGCGAAGAGAAACATTTTTTCGCTTTTGGATGATGGGGAGAAGAAGGTTCGTCGGTTGCGCTTTGGCTCCGACCATGCAGCCGAAGCGATTGCAAAATCCGCAATACGTGCAGCCGCCGCGCGAAATGCCGTCAGGGTTCGTATAGGACCGGCTGATGTTAGCGGAGGGAGCAGGATAAGGGTGGTATCCGAGGGATTTGGCCGCGTCGCGAAACAGCGACGAAACGTACGGGACCTTCGTGGGCGGCGTGGGATATTCTTCGCTGCGCCAGCCTTCAAAAATGTTGCCGCCGTCAATGAGCTTACCTTGGAGATTGCCGGCTTGGCCCGAACTGCCCAGGAGTTTGTCGACGCGCGTGTAGTACGGCTCGAGCTCGTCGTAGGTGACTCCCCAATCGCGCACGGCGTGACCTTCGGGTAGCGCATTTGCCCCATACCTTGTCGTGGTCTTTGTGAATAATTCAAAGCAATCGGGCAGGAAACGCGGAACCTGCGCGTTCCAGTGCTCGCCGGAACCGCCTACTCCCGCTCCCGGCAGGAATGCGCCGTGCTGGCGAAGAGGTAGCGCGCGCTTCGTCCCATCGTGACGGAGCGTGACGGTCTCCTGTGACAAGTCCTGCATCATGCGCAGGCGAACGTAGAAATCAAGCTCATCCATGTCGGTGGCGTACTCGGAGGATCCACGCAAGGGTCCCCGTTCGAGAACGACGATGGAAAGAGAAGTGCGAGAAGCAAGTTCCTTGGCCATAAGCAAGCCAGCCCAACCGCCGCCGACGATGACCGCGTCCACGGCGGGAAGCGTTTTCATGGCTCGTCCTCGCCTGGGCGGATTTTCGCGCCCGTGACCTGGCTCAAGCTGACAGGCCTGGGGCGGAACGCCTGGCCGTAATATTTTTCGATTTCGTCATAGTTGCTCATACGCGGACCAGGGAAGCCAACCAGTTGCCAGCCAACCATGTCGACATTTCCGCCATGGACGGGGTCGCAAAACATGCCCTCAATGGTGTTCTGCCGAAGCAGTGCGAAGAAAAGTGTGGATTCGATCTTGCGCAGAGCCTCATCTTGCGCGGCGGTATCGAGGAGATGAAAACCATCCAGACCCTTCAGCCCGTCGCGATAAATCTGGCGAAGCGTGGCGCTACCCTGGTAACCGAACTCGCGAGGCGCATCTTCAAAAGGGGGTTGTGTGTAGCGAAAGCGGTCGCGGCCATACGGTCCGGCGAGTTGACGATCGATAAAAATGGCGGCGCCTGCTTCGCGCGAACCGGGGCCGGACTCGTCGGAAGGAAAGATGCGCGAAGCTGCGGCCGCAACAATCAGCGCTTCCGTCTCCGTGAAGAAGCGAAGAGGGATGCGGACCGGTTTGTGTTGCGCGGGCAGGAGAGACGCTTTGCGGTCGAGAGAGTAAACAAGAACGCCGCCGATGGTTGCGGCGGACAAAGTCAAAAAATGGCGGCGGCGCATGCGCCGGAGTGTATCAGAGGTGCGGGCGGCGCGGGACAGTCCGAAGGAAATTGCGAAAATCTGTGCTATAAATTGTATTTAGGTTGGATATAGGAAAAACCGATAGTGGAAAGGACGCGTTGTGGACCTCGGGTTTACGGAAGAACAGCGGCAGTTGCGGAAGAGCGTGCGCGAATTCGCGGAAGGGGAAATCGCGCCGTACGTGATGGAATGGGACGAAGCTTCGCATTTCCCGATGGAAATCATGCCGAAGCTCGCGCAGATGGGCTTGCTGGGAGTGATTTTCCCCGAAGAATATGGCGGCGCCGGGCTCGGTTACATCGAATATGCGCTGGTGATCGAGGAATTGGCACGCGTGGATGGCTCGGTTGGCCTGATCGTCGCGGCCCACAATTCCCTTTGCTCGAATCACATCTATAAATTTGGAACCGAAGCGCAAAAGAAGAAATATCTTGTGCCGCTCGCTTCGGGCAAGGCTATTGGCGCGTGGTCCCTCACCGAGCCGGAAGCAGGTTCGGACGCCGGCGGAACACGAACGACGGCCAAACGCGTCGGAAAGTGCTGGGTGCTCAACGGCTCGAAGACTTTTACCACGAATGGGCATTACGCTGACTTTTGCGTGGCGATGGCGGTGACGGACAAATCGAAAGGCTCTCACGGGATTAGCGCGTTCATCGTGGAAAAAGGCACCGACGGTTTTCGACCCGGGAAAAAGGAGAACAAACTCGGAATGCGCGCGAGCGACACTTCCGAAGTCCTTTTCAGCGACTGTCGCGTGCCGGAAGAGAATTTGCTCGGGCCTGAAGGTGAAGGTTTTACGGGGAGTTTGAAGATTCTGGACGGCGGGCGCATTTCGATTGCGGCGCTGGCTTTGGGCATGGCGCAAGGCGCCCTGGAGGCGGCGACGAAGTACGCCAAACAGCGGAAGCAGTTCGGGCAGACGATTAGCGAATTCCAGGCGGTGCAATTCAAGCTGGCGGATATGGCCACGCAGGTCGAAGCGGCGCGGCTGCTCGTTTACCAGGCAGCGTGGCTCGCCGACAAAAAGGATGTGCGGTTCACCCTCGAATCGAGCATGGCGAAATTGTTCGCCAGCGAAGTGGCCGTGCGCGTGGCGAATGAATGCGTGCAGATACACGGTGGATATGGGTTCATCAAGGACTATCCCGCGGAGAAGTATTATCGCGACGTGAAGCTGTGCACCATCGGAGAAGGCACCAGCGAAATCCAGCGGCTTGTCATTGCGCGCCAGCTACTGGGTAAGAAATAATAGGCAAGTGCATTCCGCTTCGCTGAAAAGCTCCACAGGACAACTATGAGCGTGCCCGTCGAAAGATGGGCGGAACAAGTGCGCGCGGGGGAAGTGCGCGCGGTCTCGCGCGCGATTACCGCGATCGAAAACCATGCTCAGGAAGCGGAAGAGTTGCTGAGGCTGCTGTTTCCGCACACGGGGCGCGCGTACTTGACGGGCGTGACGGGCGCGCCGGGAACCGGAAAGAGCACGTTAGTCGACCGCTTGGCGGCGTATCACCGTAAGAAGAACGAGCAGGTGGGAGTCATCGCGGTTGATCCGACGAGTCCCTATTCCGGCGGAGCGATTCTGGGCGACCGCATTCGCATGCAGGGGCACGCGGGGGATGCAGGCACATTTATACGCTCCATGGCCACACGTGGCTTCCTGGGTGGCCTCGCGCGGGCCACTGCGGAAGTGGCTCTTCTGCTAGATGCCGCCGGCAAAAAGCACGTGCTCATCGAAACGGTCGGGGTCGGGCAGGACGAAATCGACATCGTGCGGCTGGCGGATTGCGTTCTCGTGGTGTTGGTGCCGGGGCTCGGCGACGACATCCAGAATATGAAGGCCGGGCTGATGGAGATTGGCGATATTTTTGTGTTGAACAAGGCCGACCGTGAAGGCGCCGACCGTCTCGAGCAGCAACTCATGGCGATGCTTTCGCTGGTGATGCCGCGGGACGGCTGGCATCCCCCCGTTGTGCGCACGGTGGCTACGGAAAACAAAGGAATTGAGGAGCTGGCAGTAGCAGTCGCAAAATTTGAGAAACACTTCGAAGCCAGCGGCGAACGGCAGCGCAAACACGTCGAGCACTGGAAGGGCCGGTTGATCGAACTGCTCGAATCGCGCCTGCTCGAGCGCGCTCTGGGTGGAGCGAAGGGCGAAGCACAGTTGACGAAATTGGCCGGGGAAGTTGCAAACCGGAAAAAAGACCCGTTTACGGCGGTGAGCGAGATTCTGAACAACAGCGGAATGAACTATTAAGGGAGAACCATGACGGCCAAAAAGGCGACCAAAGCAAAAGGCACAACGCGCGCATCGGTAGGAATCATCGGCGGAAGCGGGCTTTACGCTATGAGCGGCCTGACCGACACGCGAGAGATCCTCGTGAAAACGCCGTTTGGTGATCCATCGGATGCGATCGTGCTGGGAACATTGGAAAGCAAGCGAGTTGCTTTCCTGGCGCGGCACGGGCGCGGCCATCGCGTTCTGCCGAGCGAAATCAATTACAGGGCAAACATTTACGCCATGAAATTGCTCGGCGCGGAACGCATTATTTCGGTCAGCGCAGTAGGCTCTCTGAAAGATGATCTACGGCCTGGAGAATTCTTGGTTCCGGACCAGTTTTTCGACCGCACCAAAAACCGCGTATCGACTTTCTTTGGGAATGGCCTTGTCGCCCACGTCGCGTTCGCCCATCCCACCTGCGCGCAATTGTCGAGCGTCCTTGCGGACGCCTGCGTTCACGAGGCGGTGAAGGTGCACAAGAACGGAACGTACATTTGCATCGAAGGGCCGCAATTCTCGACGCTGGCCGAGGCCGAGGTGAATCGCAAGCTCAGTTTTGATGTCATCGGAATGACCAACCTGACCGAAGCCAAGCTCGCGCGCGAAGCGGAGCTCTGCTACGCCACAATTGCCATGATCACCGACTACGACTGCTGGCATCCGGAACATGAATCCGTGACGGCTTCGCAGATCATCGCCACGCTGAATCAAAACGCTGAAAACGCACAAAAAGTCCTGCGCATGGCGGTTCGGGAATTGCCGGAAGGCCGTTCATGCAAATGCGGTTCCGCATTGCAGCACGCCCTGGTCACCGATTTGAAGATTGTCCCCAGCAGCACGAAAAAGCGGCTCGCCGCGATCATCTGTAAATATATTTCCTAGGAGAGACGAGTGTCCTTACTTGTAGTGGGATCCGTTGCGTTTGACGCCCTCGAAAGCCCTTATGGGAAGGTAGACCGCGCGCTGGGTGGCGCGGCAACTTATTTTGCGGTTGCGGCCAGTTTTTTCACGCATGTAAATCTGGTTGGAATTGTCGGCGACGACTTCACGGAAGTCGACGCGCGAATCTTCCACGGCCGCACCATTGACATCGAAGGCCTCGAACGCGCCTCCGGCAAGACGTTTTTCTGGGCGGGCCGCTATTCAAAAAATCTGAATGAGCGAGTGACGCTGGCGACGGAACTGAACGTGTTTGCCGAGTTCAAGCCGCGGCTGCCGGAAAAATACCGCGACTCACAGTACGTTTTCCTGGCAAATATTGCGCCGGATTTGCAGCGCGACGTGCTCCATCAGGTCAAGAAAAGGCCAAAGATCGCGGCGATGGATACCATGAATTACTGGATCGAGCGCACGAACGCGGAGCTGCGCGAGACGCTAAAACACGTCGACATCCTGATGATTAACGATTCGGAAACGCGCGAACTGTCGAACGAGCACAATTTACTGCGTGCTGCAAAGCATATTTTCAAAATGGGCCCAAGCATTCTCGTGGTAAAGCGCGGCGAGTACGGCGCCATGATGGTCGATAAGCGCGGCGTGTTCTGCGTTCCCGCGTTCCCGCTCGAGGAGCCGCATGACCCGACAGGCGCAGGCGACAGCTTTGCCGGCGGCTTCATGGGTTACCTCGCGGGAAGCAAGGACAAAAGCGATGCCTCGCTGCGGCGCGCAATGGTGTACGGCTCCGTTCTGGGCAGTTTCGCCGTCGAAAACTTCGGGTTGGACCGACTGCGGCATCTCAAGCGCGGCGAGATACACGCCAGGGCACGCCACTTCTCGAAACTGACGCAATTCAAACTCTGAATCGGTAAAATCACGCACAGGCGGGCGGTGGGCCGCCATGCGATGATTCCTCTCCATGAAATTTTCCTGCGGCTAGCCGTAGCGGCGCTTTTAGGCGCGATCATCGGCGTCGAGCGCGACTTGCGGCGCAGGCCGGCTGGCGTACGTACCAGTTTTTTTGTATGCATGGCAGCGGCGCTCTTCACGATTATCTCCGGGGAAATCTCACGTGCCTTCGGTGACGCGGGAAGTACGCGAATTGCCTCCAATATTGTCCAGGGCATCGGATTCCTGGGCGCGGGAGCCATCTTGAGGGGACCGGGCAGCGTTACTGGAATGACGACGGCTGCGACAATTTTCGTGGAGGCTGCAATCGGGATGGCCGCCGGCGCGGGGCTCTATGCCGTAGCCGGGTTTGCGACGGCACTGGTCCTGTTTGCGCTGGTTTGCCTTGCGTGGATCGCGACCCGCTTCAGTCTGAAATACCGCGAAATGGTTTTCCGGATTACTTCCAGCCATCAGGATAGTGTGGCCACGGAGATACAACGTCTCGTGGAAACGCTCAATGTTCCGATGCGGCATTTCCGGGTCTCCATGGCGGGTGAAAAGTCCATTGTAGAATTTGAATCCGAGGTCACGCACCGTCAGCAGGAAACCATCGTGACGCAGTTGAATCGCCAAGGAGTGACCACGGAGGTCATGCCTCACGAGAGTGGCTACGAATGACCTTGGGCAATGGAACTCCACGAAAGCCGAAGGCACTGGCTCCCGGCGCGCGGCTGGGAATCTTTGCTCCCGCTTCTCCCGCCAATTCCGTCGAAATGATTGCCGGACTTGCGGAATTGAAGCGGCAAGGCTTTTTGGTGGTTTCGAATCAGGACAGCAAGGCGGAAGGATATTTCGCGGGACTGGCGGTCGAAAGGCTGAATAGCTTCGTCTCCTGCGTGAACTCCGAACAAGTGGATGGCTTGGTAGCGTTGCGCGGCGGATACGGCTCCAACTATTTGTTGGATTTCGACCTCAAGAAAAACCTCACGTTGTTGAAAGCCGTGATCGGGTTCAGTGATCTCACGACCGTTCAGATTTATCTCTGGCAGAAGTGCGGCTGGGTGACGTTCTACGGCCCGATGGTGGCGGCTGGGTTCAATGCCGGCGGGGGCGCGGTAAAGGGTTATGACGAAAACTCCTTCTCGCAGGCGGTCGGAAAATCAGAAGCGGGTTGGAAGCTGCGCTTGCGGGGAGAAGCTGTTTTAACGGGCCAGTCGACGGGAAGAGTTCTGGGGGGCTGCTTAACGCTGCTTGAAGCCACGATTGGCACGCCGTGGGAACTCGACACGAAAGAGGCGATTCTGGTGCTTGAAGACCGCGCCATGAAGCCTTACCAAGTGGATCGCGTGCTGATGCATCTCAAGCATGCGGGGAAGTTTGCGGGCGTGCGTGGTTTCGTGCTGGGAGAATTCCCTGAAAGCGAGCCTGCCGTGCCGGGAGCGGCGACTGTCAAAGAAGTTTGCGCGCGGATTTTGCGGCCTCTGGGGGTGCCCATTGTCTTCGGCGCGCCCGTCGGCCACACCATGCGGCCCATGCTGACGATCCCGCTTGGAATACAAGCGCGGCTTGACGCGGATGGCGAAGGAACGCTGGAATTTCTGGAGCCGGCGGTGACCGCTTGAGCGAAATAAAGCACATCCATGTGATTGGAATCGCGGGCTCCGCAATGGCGCCGCTGGCGGGAATGCTACGCGAGCACGGCTTCGGTGTTACGGGTTCGGACGCGGGAGTTTATCCTCCGGCTTCAACACTGTTGGAGAGTCTGGGAATCTCGTACTACCACGAATTCGATGCCGCGCATCTCACTCCGACGCCGGACTTGGTAATCATCGGGAATGTCATCGCTCGAGGAAACCCCGAAGTTGAGGAGGTTCTGGACCGGCGGATTCCATATCGGTCGTTGCCGGAAATTCTGGAGGAAGTGTTCCTCCCCGGGAAGCATTCGATTGTGGTGAGCGGAACACATGGAAAAACCACGACGACTGCGATGCTGGCGTGGATTTTTCACGTGGCAGGGAAGCGGCCGAATTTTCTGGTCGGAGGCGTTGCGGAAAATTTCGGGAAAAGTTATGGGTTGGGAGGCGGAGAAGAGTTCATTCTCGAAGGCGACGAGTACGAGACCGCGTTTTGGGACCGCGGGCCAAAATTCTTTCACTACCATCCGGACGATCTGATAGTCACTTCGGTCGAGTATGACCACGCGGATATTTACGCGGATTTTGAGACCTACCAACTGGCGTTTCGCCGCCTGGTAAATCTCGTGCCCCGACGCGGACGGGTCATCGTCTGGGGAGATACCGAGGAATCCGGCCAGGCGTTGCGCCGCACCGTCGAGAAGGCATTTTGCCCCGTGGAGACCTACGGATTTCGCCCCGGGAATGGTTGGGTGGCGAGCGAATTTAGGGTGGATGGGGACTTGATGCGGTTTCACGTCACGCATCAGGGGAAAAAAATTGGAGAATTCTCACTAACAGCCACAGGAAAGCACAATGCGCTGAATGCGATGGCGGCGATGGCGGTTGCGCACGGACGCGGAATCACTGCGGAACAAATTGCCGAGGCGCTGAAAACGTTTCGCAGCGTGAAGCGTCGAATGGACGTGAAAGGCGAGGTCGGCGGCGTTCTGGTAGTGGACGACTTCGCGCATCATCCCACGGCTGTCAAAGCGACGATCGAAGCGGCACGGTCCCGGTGGCCGGGAAGAAGGCTCTGGGCCATTCTCGAGCCGCGGTCGAATTCCATGCGGCGCAAAGTGTTTCAGGATGCGTTGCCGCAGGCTTTGGCACTTGGCGATCAAGTGATTCTAGGCGGAGTGTTTCGTGCGCAACAATTGGGAGAAGACAACCGGTTGGATCCGGAGAGTGTGGCTGCGAGCGTGCGCGCGTTGGGCAAAGATGCACGTGTTCTTGCAGGTGGAGAAGCGATCGCGGACTATCTTGGAGCGGAATCAAAGCCAGGAGACCTTTTGTTGATTATGTCCAATGGCAGTTTTGATGGGCTGTGCGAGAAGCTATTGAAGAAACTAAAAGAAGCCGGGCAAGTCGCTAGCGAGGCGAACACCCGGTGAACACTGTTCCGCCGCTAGGACCTCTTCTCAGATCTCTGATCGTTCTCTGCTTCGCGTTGCTGGTTTCAGCACAGGCCAAAGCCACCATAGAATACGAGGTTTCGCTGGAGCATCCCGAAAGGCATTTATTCCACGTAACGATGACAGTTCCCGATGTTCACGGCGAATTGACGGTTCAGATGGCCGCGTGGAACGCACTCTATCAAATCCGCGATTTCAGTTCGCATGTCCAGCAGGTGGAAGCGTTCAGGAGTGAGGCGAAAGCAAGTATCGCGAAGGTCGACAAGCAAACGTGGCAGGTCCGCGCAAACGGAACAGTCACTATTCGATACGCGACTTATTGGGATGACGCGGGGCCGTTCGCCTCGCAACTAAACAGCGAACACGCATTCATCAATCCTGCGATGATCTTGCTCTATGTGTCGCAGCGTCGCGCCGAGGATGTGCGGCTAGCCATCACGAATGCGCCCGAGGGCTGGCGCGTGGAGACGAGTGGGGGAACCAGTGTCAAGCCGACGGAAAATGCGCGGACGTTTGACATCGCGAGTTCGAGCTTTGACTCGTTGGCGGATTCACCCGTTGAAGTGGGCAAGTTCGATGAGTTTCCTCTTCCGGGAATCAATCCTCCGGTGAATGTCGTCGTGCATGGCGAGAGCTGGAGCAAAAGACGTGTCGAAGACGATTTAAAGCGCATCTGCCAGTATGAGTTGAAGCTGATGGAGGGCGCGCCGTACGAGCGCTACACATTCATCGTGCACATCGGCAAAGGCGCGGGCGGCGGAGGCATGGAGCACGCGAACTCGACAGCCATCGGCGTCTACTCCGATGAATACCTGGCGGGGGTGGCGGCGCACGAATTTTTTCATTTGTGGAACGTCAAACGCATCAGGCCCGTTTCACTGGAGCCCGTGGACTACACGAAGGAGCAGTACACGCGGGCGTTGTGGTTTGCCGAAGGCGTAACCAGCACCTACGGCTCCTACACCCTGGTGCGCAGCGGCATCTGGAGCAAAGAACGCTTCTACGACGATTTGGGCGCGCAGATCACCGAACTCGAAGAGCGTCCGTCGAATCGCTGGCAAAGCGCGGAGCAATCGAGCCTCGATGCCTGGCTGGAAAAATATCCGCTCTACAACCAGCCGGAGAACAGCGTGTCGTATTACACGAAGGGCCAGGTTTTGGGCGATTTGTTGGACATTTTGATTCGCGACCGCACCGGCAACACGAAGAGCCTGGACGACGTCTTGCGCACCATGAACGCGGAATTCGCGAAACAGGGGAAACCGTACCGCGACAGCCTGGATGTCCGGCTCGTCGCAGAAAAAGTGGCAGGCGGATCGTTCGACGAGTTTTTCCAGAAATACGTCGCAGGCGCGGAGCCGTTTCCCTACCAAGAAATTCTCGCGCTGGCCGGATTGGAAGTGCGAACTTCGGTACAGAGCCGGGCGACGCTGGGATTCTCGCTGACTCGGGATGCCAATGGATCCGCTGTGGTCGCTTCCGTGGAAGGGGATAGCAACGCCGCGCAAGCCGGATTGCGCGCAGGGGATGTGGTAGTTTCGTGGAACGGCGGGGAAGTGCCAAGGCGTCCCCAGCGCTGGGCCACGGATCAGAATCCGGGGGACGTGCTAAAGCTGCGGATTCGCCGGGATGAAAAGGAATCGGCCCTCGAGTTTCGCCTTGGAGAAGTAAAAGAGACGCTTTACCAGGTGGCCGAGAATTCGCATGCGAATGAAAAAGCGCGGCGCATTCGCGAGGGCATGCTTCGCGGGGAAACGACGCGTGCCGCGACGAACTAAAGTCGCCTTGTTTTGAAAAGACGCTTGACCGGGCCCGTTGGATTCGCTTAAGTCTTGCCTACTGATGCTTCGCACTGTGTTCATTGGTGTGTTCCTGTCGCTTTACATCCTGCTGTTGGGGCCGCCGCTGCTGATTTATACCCTGATCACCAAAAACCCTGATCCCCTGTACTGGGCGGGAATAAAAGGCGTGATGTTTTTCGTTCGGGCCGTGAGAGTTCGCGTTCGCGTTATTGGACGCGAGCGCGTTCCGCCGGGCGTTTGCTTGTTTGTGGCCAATCACACCAGCGCTGCCGATGCACCGGCAGTGGTTGGCGCGATTCCGCGCAGAATCGCCATCCTGTTGAAGGAATCGCTCTACAAATGGCCGATTGTCGGGCAGGCATTCTGGTCGGCGAAATTCATTCCCGTGAATCGCGCTGACCGCGCGTCGGCCATTGCCAGCGTGGAGAAAGCCACGGAAGCGATGAAAGGCGGTCAATCCTTTCTGATTTATCCCGAAGGAACGCGCAGTCCCGACGGCCGCTTGCAAGAGTTTAAAAAGGGCGCCGTGGTGATGGCGATCAAAGCTGGCGTGCCAATCGTGCCAACGGTCTGCTCCGGCGCACACCGCGTGATGCTGAAAAAGTCGCTGGTCGTGCATCCCGGTGAAATCGTCGTGGAGTTCCTTCCACCCATTGATGCTTCGAAGTATTCATTCGAGCAGCGCGACGAACTGAACCAGGTCGTGCACGACGCCATGGCCGCCGCGCTGCCACCGGATCAGCGGCCAGCTGGCTTTCCAGGGTCGGTCTGAATCGCAGTCGAGGACCAGTAGCGGTCAGCTTCCTTTTAGCCGCTCTATTTCCGCTTCCAATTCGCGGACGCGCTTCTGCAGTTCCGGCAGGCGATTCAAAGCGGCCATCATCTTGAGCCATTGAGCGTTTTCGACCGCTGGATAGCCGGAATAGAGCGCGCGCGAAGGAACATCGTTGGGGACGCCACTTTGTGCGGTGATAACAGTGCCGTCGCCGACGGTGAGATGACCAGCCGTGCCCACTTGTCCCGCCAAAATGCAGTTGTTGCCGATTTTCGTCGATCCCGCGAGGCCCACCTGGCCACAGAGCAGGGTATCCGTGCCAACGTGAGAGGCGTGGCCGACAAGCACTAAATCGTCGAGTTTGGCGCCGCGGCCGATGCGCGTTTCGCCGATGGTGGCGCGGTCGATGCACGCATTGGATTGGATTTCCACGTCATCATCGAGCACGGCAGGACCCGACTGCACGATCTTGTACCAGGTACCGTCTTTTTGTTTGGCAAAGCCAAACCCATCTCCGCCGACGATGGCGCCATTTTGCAGAGTGACGCGATTGCCGACGCGGCAGAATTCCCGAACCACGGAATGCGCGTGGGCGAAAAAGTCATCGCCGATCTTCGCGCCCCGATAGACATTCACAAAACTATGCAACACCGCGTTGCGGGCGATTTCGACGTCCTCTTCAATGTAGCAATACGGGCCAATGTGGGCCCCCTCGCCGATTGTTGCGGATTTGGCGATGACCGCTGTTGGATGAATCCCTGGCGCGTACCGGGGCGGCTGGTAAAAGAGTTCAAGGGCGCGAGCGAAAGCGAGATAGGGGTTCTCGGAGCGAAGAGCGGAGAGCGATGGATGCCCGGGAGCGCGTTCGATGGCCACGCCTTCTTCGATCAGAACGGCTGCGGCGCGAGTGGTCTTGAGGAGTGAGAAATACTTGCGGTTGGCCAGGAAGGTGGCCTGGTCCGGGCCAGCCTGATCGATGCCGGCGACGCCGCGAATTTCAACTTCCGGCGGACCTTCCAGCCGGCAACCCAATTTGTGGGCAAGTTCAGAGAGTTTCATGGGAAGAGCTCCTCAGAGAGACAAGAAAGAGGTTCAAGAGTCCAGCGTTCAAACTCAAGGGATTAAGCAGCGAGCTAAAGATAACGCAGAGGCGGGTGGTCCGCAAAGGAGCGGCGAGAAGCGGAAGCCTTGGGCTCACTCATTGAACAGGCGCGGCTGGGCAACTGCAGCGGCTACAGCGGCGGGCTTACGCCGGGCAATGCCTACAACTCCCAGAACTGTAACTTCGGATAGCGCCGCGCGCGGAACGAAGATGCGGTCGGTTGTCGAGCTTAAATCCGGTGGCGTGATCTGAAGACCGTTGTCCAGGAGCGAAAGCAGGTCGTTTGGAATGACCCCTTCGAGAGTCTCGCCGTCCAGGAACCGCAGTTTGACCCAGAGACCGTCCAGTTTGGGACGGCTCAGAAAGGCTTTACGCTCCGGCTCGAACTCATCGGAGAACTCGCGAACAAAATAGATAGCGCGAATCCTCGCGACGGGAACTTGCACGTGTTCGCCGTCCGGCGTAAGCACATCGATGGGGTCAATCTGGCCGAGACGTGCCGGGTTCAGGTATCCACGCAAAGGTTTCTTGTCGGCATGCACAAGAATGACCTTCTTGTGCGTCGAGGCTGGGCTTTTGGTTTTCAAAATCGCTAAGTTCCGGCCCCGGAAACCGCAAATTTGCCAACCGGGAAAATGTATGTTATGTTAAGCGCGATTTTCCTGTCAACTCATTGTTTTTACTAGGGTTAGGCCCCGGAGTGCCGCCCGTTGACCGATAAAAAGCATATCCTGAAATCGGCCTCGATCATATCTCTAGTAACGGTTGTCAGCCGAATTTTGGGCTATGTTCGAGACCAGCGCATCACCCTCCTTCTGGGAACCACGCTTTCCGCCGACGCTTACGTTCTCGCTTACCGCATCCCGAACCTTTTCCGGCGGCTGGTGGCCGAAGGCTCGATGACGGCTTCGTTCATCCCGGTCTTCACCGGGTACATGCGCGAGAAAAACAAGGAAGAGGTGTGGGACTTCGCCAATCGGCTCTTCTGGACATTGGCGCTGGTCGCGGCGATTATCACCATCTTGGGGATGGTGTTTTCGCCGGCCGTGGTTCAGCTATTTTCCGGCGCGAACGTGGCGCGCCAACAGGCCGTGGATTTGAACCGCATCATCTTCCCGTATTTGTTTTTCATCGCCATTGCCGCGCTGGCGATGGGCATTCTCAACTGCTTCCACGTCTTCGGGCTGCCGGCAGCCACGCCCGTTCTGCTGAATATCGCGACGATCCTCTTCTCGGTTGGAATCGTGTG
>Ga0187780_10001012_pt1 | contig 21068 bp, 23 predicted proteins | sample 1015_Q2_SP10_20__FD_132429 | JGI IMG/M metagenome (GOLD analysis project Ga0187780, IMG submission 132429) | Tropical peat soil microbial communities from peatlands in Department of Meta, Colombia - 1015_Q2_SP10_20_MG | ecosystem: Environmental > Terrestrial > Soil > Wetlands > Peat | place...
ACCCGCGCGGCGCTGCTCTCGGCCATGGTTTTCAGGAATCCGCTCACGGCGACTTCGCGAATGCCGCCAGCGACGCGAGCAATTTCTCGGCGGCGCCGGAATCGAGCGTCTCGCCGGCCTGCGCTGCCGCCGCGTGCGGGTCGGTGGCGCGGCCGGTCAGCTGCAACACGAGCGCCGCACCCAGGATGAGTGCGTGGCGGTGCGCCCCGCGATCGCGGCCGGCGAACACCGCCTTGAGCTGCTCCGCGTTGTGCGCGGCGTCGCCACCGCGCAGTTCCTCCGGGCTGCAGGACGGCAGGCCGTAGTCGGCGGCACTGCGCACCGACTCGCTGGTCGTGCCATCAGCGACCTCGATCAGCGTGAACGGGCCGGCCGGCGTCGGCTCGTCCCAGCCGGGCGAGCCGTGCAGCACGTAGGCGCGCTCGATCGGCAGTCCGGCCAGCGCCTCGGCAATCAGCCGCGCGGCCTCGAGGCTGTACGCGCCGATCAGCTGATACGGTGGCGCCGCCGGGTTGGTGAGCGGCCCGAGCATGTTGAAAACGGTACGCACGCCCAGTGCCGCGCGCACCGGCGCCACGGCCTTCATCGCCGGGTGGTAGTGCGGCGCGAACAGGAACGTAAATCCGGTGCGCTCGAGACACTGGCCGGCGCGGATCTCGTCGAGCGGCAGCACCAGGCCCAGCGCCTCGAGCAGATCGGCGCTGCCTGAGCGCGAGGACACCGAACGGTTGCCGTGCTTGGCGATCCGGACGCCGCAGGCGGCAGAGAGGAGTGCGGTCCCGGTCGACAGGTTGAAACTGTGCGAGCCATCGCCGCCGGTGCCGACCACGTCAACGATCGGTCCCACCGCGGGCAATTGCGGCCGGCGCGCCAGGCCGCGCATGGCGCGTGCAAATCCGCGGAGTTCAGCAGGCGCAACGCCCTTGGAGCGCAATGCCGCGAGCATCGCTCCGGCCATGGCCGGCGGCATCGTGGCATCGGTGAGCGCGACCAGCAGCGCCTCGGCGTCCGGCTCGGAGAGATCCGTGCCGTCCAGGAGGCTGTCGAGCATCGAGCGCAGCGGCGTGGTCATGGCGTATTCCTAGCGCGCCCTGGTCAGGAAATTGGCGAGCAGCGCCGGGCCTTCCGGCGTCAGCACCGATTCCGGGTGGAACTGCACGCCCTCGATCGCCAGCTCACGGTGGCGCACACCCATAATTTCGCCGTCCGCGGTGCGCGCGCTGACCAGGAGCGCTTCCGGCACCGAGCCGGGCTCGGCCACCAGCGAGTGATAGCGGCCGGCGATGAACGGATTCGTCAGGCCGGCGTACACGCCGCGGCCGTCGTGCTCGACCGGCGAGGTCTTGCCGTGCATGAGCCGGTAGTTGCGCAGCACGCGCCCGCCGAATACCGACACCAGCGCCTGGTGGCCGAGGCACACGCCCAGGATCGGAATCTGTCCCGCGAAGGCCTCGATCATCTGCATCGACACGCCCGCTTCCTGCGGCGTGCCGGGCCCGGGCGATACGCACAGGTGGGTGGGGGACAAGCGCCGCGCCGCGCTCACGTCGATCGCGTCGTTGCGATGCACGAGCACGTCCGCGCCCAGCACCAGGAATGCCTGCACCAGGTTGTAGGTGAAGGAGTCGTAGTTGTCGATCAGGAGCAGGCGCGCGCTCACAGGCCCTCCTCGGCCAGTGCCAGCGCGCGCTCGAGCACGGCGCCCTTGGCGAGCACCTCGGCGTGCTCGGTCTCCGGCACGCTGTCGGCGACGATGCCGGCGCCGGCCTGGAAGCTGTAGCCGCCGTCGTGGAACTCGAGCGTGCGGATGGTGATCGCCTGGTCCATATGGCCGCCGTGGCCGAAGTATCCGAGCGTACCCCCATAGAAACCGCGCCGCGCCGGCTCCAGCTCCTCGATGATCTGCATTGCCCGGACCTTGGGAGCACCGACCAGCGTGCCGGCCGGGAAGCAAGCGGCGAACAGATCAAAGGCATCGCGCCCGGCGGCAAGTCGGCCGGTCACGCCGCTCACCATGTGCATGACGTGGCTGTAGCGCTCGATGACGCGGTAGGGATCGACCGCCACCGTGCCCACGTCCGCAACCCGCCCGAGATCGTTGCGTGCGAGATCGACCAGCATCACGTGCTCGGCATTTTCCTTGACGTCGGCCAAGAGCTCACGCTCGAGTGCCCGGTCGCGCTCGGCCTCGGCGGCCCGCGGCCGGGTGCCGGCGATCGGCCTGAGCTCGGCGCGTGTTCCGTTCAGCCGCACCAGCGCCTCCGGCGATGACCCGACCAGCGTGTGATCGCCGAGCTCCAGGTAGGTCATGTAGGGCGAGGGGTTGAGCAGCCGGAGCGCGCGATACGCCTCAAACGGGTTCAGCTCGCAGCGGCCGCTGAAGCGGATCGACAGCACCAGCTGGTAAACGTCCCCGGCCGCAATGTGTTCCTGTGTGGCCCGCACCCGCTCGATGAACTCCGCGCGGCTCAGGCTCGGCTGCGACGCCTCGACGCGAGCCGGCCAGCGTCCGACCGCGAGTCCGCCGCGCAGTGCGCGCACGATCTCGCGCCGCAGCCGCTCGCGCTCCGACTCCGGCCCGGCGTGCAAGAGCGCGAGTCCGCGCGTGACGTGATCAAACACCAGGAGCGAGCGCGGCGCGAGGAAGCAGGCGTCGGGCACCGCACGCTCGGGCAGGCGCGCCGGCACGCGCTCGAAGTAACGAACCAGATCGTAGGCGGCGGCGCCGACCAGACCGCCGGCCAGCGGCAGCGTGGCGACCCGTGGCAGCGGCTGGGGCGCCATTGCAAGCGCCGCGCGCAGCGCGTCCAGTAGTTCCGTCGCATTGCGCGGTCGCGGGCCCATGGTCGCGGCGGCGCCGGGCGCGCGCGTTTCCAGGCCGGCCGCACTCAGGCGAACCTCGAGCGCGTCGCCGAAGCCGATGAAGGAATAGCGCGCCAGTCTCTCGCCACCCTCGACGCTCTCGAGCAGGAAGCAGGGCCGGAACGGCTTGAGTTTCAAATATGCCGAGACCGGCGTGTCCAGGTCGGCGGGTATGTCGAATGGTGGCTGCATGGGCTCCTCGAGCGGTTCGGGGAGCGGGCAACAAAAAACCCATCCCCGGGATCGATCGGAGATGGGTTCGCTGGATGCTTCGGACTAAATTCGGACCGACGCCCCGGCCGCGGACCCCTCCGGAGAGGGGCGCCACCACGTCTGCGGAAACGGATTCGGGCGCGGCGTCATTGCACCGCAGTATGCGGTGCCCGCGAGCGGAGGGTCAAGCGCGACCCTCCGCCCGGGACGGACTTCACATTCCGACGCTGGCCTCGCTGGATGCCACGACGGCCGGAAGCGCAGCCACCCGCGACTCCTCGGCGTCGGAGCGGGCGCGTGCGGTCAGGAGCTCGTTGAGCCACGTCGGACTCGGGCGCACCTCGCCAGCTACGCGCGGCCGGCGCCGGTACTCTTCCGGCGTCAGGTCGCAGTACTCGACGAAGAGCCGCAGCAGCGTCGAACGGTCGGCCACGCCCACGATGTGCGCGATCTCGACCAGCGACAGGCTGGTTGAGCGCAGCAGCCGCGAGGCCACCGCCACGCGCTTGCAGCGCAGGAACTCCATGGGCGTCAGCCCGTGCACGGCGACGAACATGCGCAGGAAGTGGTATTTGGCCAAACACGCGACATCAGCCAGCTGCTGCAGGGTCAGCGGCCGGTCGTAGCTCGACAGCAGGAAGTCGGTCGCTGCCCAGATGCGGCGATGGATTTCGCGCTTGGTGCGCAGGCGCACCTGCGCGAGCTCCAGGATGTGCGTCCGCTCCTCGCCGTGCATGCGACCCAGGCGCTCGAGCACGGCCAGCGCACGCTCCTCGCACTGCGCCGGATCCGGAACCGCGCCCTGCTCCACCTGACGCGCGAGCGCGATCAGGGCCGGCGTCACCAGCCGGTCGTGCGGGCGCAGATGCTCGGCGAACCGCGGCATCGACGGCGTCGCCGGCGCGCGCCCATCGAGCCAGTCCTCGGCGGAGCCGGAGAAGCGCGTCAACGCGGCGGCGGCGGTCGTGGCCGAATAGTGCACGCTCAGCCACTCGAGGTCCTGCGCCGATTGGATCCTGAGCGCACCCTCGCTGCCCGGGTTCACCACCTGGTAGCAGTCATCGTCGATCACGAGCCGGTTGCCGCCGACACTGTATTCGGCGCGTCCGCCCCACACTGCGCGTACCGACAGGCGTTCCGGCTGCAGCGGATACCCGCCGCTGCGCGTCCGTCCGCTGACGATCAACGTATCGTCGCCTACGGAGGTCCAAAATTGCCGCCAGTGAGCCTCCGTGCTCAGATCTGGCAGCTTGCGTAACACAGTCGCCATGGTGCCTCGCGTTGGTTTGGAGTTCGTGACGAACCATGCGTCTCCAAAACGCCCGGCCCGTCTTGACCGCGGACAGCATGAGCGGGGCATAACGCGAAATCTGTAGGACGCACACTGACACGCGAGTGGGCGACCACTTGCGTGTCGTGACGGAGCAAAAGAATTGTCAGGGCGCTGTAATCGGGCGCCAGCAGTACGGGTAGCGGTAGCGCACGCCCTCGCCGGCCTGGATGGCAGCGACGATGGTGAGCACAAAGTGAACCACGATCAAAAGCACGCAGCCGGCCACGGCCACCACCGCCAGCAGCCAGCCACCGGCCGCCGCCGTCAGCACGCCCACGCCGAACAGCACTCCGCCGGCGATCAAAAGCAGCGCGACGGTGATCTGGAAGTTGAGGGTCTCGCGCCCCTGGTCATCGACGAACGGCATGTCGGCGCGGAAGATGAGCCAGATCAGCAGCGGGCCGAGCAGCCCGCCGAGCAGTCCGGCGTAGAGCAGCATGGCGCTTAAGTGCGCGATCACCGCCCACTGGCGTTCCTTCGCCGGCGGGGCGACTCCCGGTGCAGTTCGGCCGGCGTCCGTGTTCACGATCCGGATCCCCGGCGCCACCCTAGCATGGGCACCGTCCGGCCCGAAAAAATACAATGCTTGCCGATCCGGCACCTGGAGCATCCCGTGAGCTTTGCTGAACTGCTGCAGTCCTGGGCGCAGGCGTCACAGCCGCCGCGCACGGCGACCGTCTACTCGGTGCGACTGCCGGTCGAGGACGCGGCGCGGCTCGAGGCGCTGGCCGAGCTGTATCCGGGGCGCGGCCGCGACCACATGATCACCGACCTCTTGGGCCTGGCACTGCAGGGCGTGGCCGCCGCACTGCCGTACCGGCCGGGCCCTGCCGTGATTTCCACCGACGACCATGGCGACCCGGTGTATGAGGACGTGGGTCCGACGCCGCGTTTCATTGCACTCACGCGCGAGCACCTGCACCGTCTGACGGCCGAGCTGTCCCGGCAGGCCCGGTAACCGTGGCCGGCCACCACCGGCCGGCGCCCGTCGCGGCACCGAGCTCGCTCTGGCCGGCGTTTGCCGGCGCCTTTCACTACTTCCGCCACGCGCTGACGCTGACCTGGACCACCAGCCGCTTCCTCACCTGCGCGCTGGCGGGCCTGACGATCGTGGCGGGCATTCTGCCGGCCGGTGTCGCCTGGGTGGGCGCGCAGATCGTCGACGGCGTGGTGGCTGCGCTGCGCAGCGCGCAGCCAATCGCGCACGCGCGCCCGGTGCTGATGTTTGTCGGCCTCGAGGCGCTCCTGGTGGCGCTCACGGCCGCTGCACAGCGGGGTATCGGCACCTGCCAGTCGCTGTTGCGCGCGCAGCTCGGCCAGCGCGTCAACGCCATGATCCTCGACAAGGCGCTCACCCTCGAGCTCGCGCAGTTCGAGGACAGCGAGTTCTACGACAAGCTGACGCGCGCGCGCCGCGAAGCCTCGAGCCGGCCGCTGTCCATGGTGATGCGCAGCTTCGGCCTCGTTCAAAACGCCGTCTCGCTCGCCAGCTACGGGGCGATCCTGGTGCGCTTCTCGCCCTGGGCGGTCGCGATCCTGGCGCTCGCGGCGCTGCCGGCGTTCGTCGCCGAAACCAAATTCTCCGGTGACGCGTTCCGCCTGTTCCGCTGGCGCTCGCCGGAGACGCGGATGCAGCTGTACCTCGAGACGGTATTGGCGCGCGAGGACCACGCCAAGGAGGTGAAGCTGTACGGCTTGGGGCCTCTGCTGCTCGGCCGCTATCGCGACATCTTCACGCGCCTGTACGCGGCCGACCGCAACCTCACGCTCAAGCGTGACGCGTGGGGACTGACGCTCGGCCTGCTCGCGACCGCGACCCTGTACGGGGCCTACGCCTGGATCGCGGTCACGACGATTCAGGGGCGCATCACGCTCGGCCAGATGACCATGTATCTGATGCTGTTCCGTCAGGGCCAGGCGGCGCTGTCGGCGGGACTGAGTGCGCTCGGCGGACTCTACGAGGACAACCTCTATCTCTCCAATCTCTACGAGTATCTGGATCAGCCGGTGGTCGCGCCGCAGGGTACGGTCAAGCGCGGCCCGCAACCGGACGACGGCATTCGCTTTGAGGGCGTCTCGTTCCACTATCCCGGCGCGGAGGGCGAGCCCGCGCTCGCCGACATCGACCTTTGGATTCGCCCGGGCAGCAGCCTGGCGCTCGTGGGCGAGAACGGCTCCGGCAAGACCACGCTCATCAAGCTGCTCACCCGGCTTTATCGGCCGAGCAGCGGCCGCATCCTGCTCGAGGGGCGCGATCTGCAGGACTGGGACGAGGCGACCCTGAGAGCCCGGATCGCGGTGATCTTCCAGGATTTCGTGCGCTACCAGCTGCAGGTGGGCGAGAACATCGGCGCCGGCGACGCCGAGCACTTCAGCGACCGTACCCGCTGGGTCGAGTCGGCAACCAGCGGCCTCGCCGATCCCTTCATCCGCGAGCTGCCCATGGGCTACGAGACGCAGCTGGGCAAGTGGTTCAAGGACGGCCGGGAACTCTCCGGCGGCCAGTGGCAGAAGATCGCGTTGTCGCGCGCCTTCATGCGCTCCGGCGCGGACGTGCTGGTGCTCGATGAACCGACCGCGGCCATGGATGCCGCGGCCGAAGCGGAGATCTTCGAGCACTTCCGCGAGCACACGCGCGGACGCATCACGATCCTGATCTCGCACCGCTTCTCCACCGTACGCAGGGCCGACCAGATCGTGGTCCTGGAGCGCGGCCGGATCGTCGAGCGCGGCAGCCACGAGGAGCTCATGCGCGAGGACGGCCGCTACGCGCGGCTGTTTGCGCTGCAGGCCCGGGGCTACCGCTGAGGACGCTATACTCGGGCCGCTTCCCGACGGTGTCCCATGAAGCTGCACCAGCTGCGCTATCTCGCTGCCGTGGTCCAGAACGGACTCAACATCACGACTGCGGCCCGCAAGCTGCACACGTCGCAGCCCGGCGTCAGCAAGCAGTTGAAGCTGCTCGAGGAGGAGCTCGGGTTTCCGATCTTCGAGCGCGACGGCCGCAACCTCACCCGCGTGACACCGGCCGGGCAGCAGGTGGTCGACCGGGCGCTGCGCATCCTGGAGGAGGCGCAGAACATCCGGCGCCTGTCCGCGGACCTGAAGGACGACCGCAGCGGCTCGCTCGCGATCGGCACCACCCACACCCAGGCGCGCTACGTGCTGCCACCGGTGGTGACCCGGTTCCGCGCCGACTATCCGGCAGTCGATCTGCACCTGCACCAGGGAACCAGCGAGCAGATCGCGGACCTGGCCAAGCTCGACCGTATCGATTTCGCGGTCGCAACCGGCTCCGCGGAACTGTTCCCCGGCATCGTGCTGCTGCCGTGCTACCGCTGGCACCGGCAGATCGTGGTGCCGCGCGGCCATCCGCTCGCCGAGGAGCGGGCGCCGACATTGAAGTCGCTGGCGCGATTCCCGATCGTCACCTACACCTTCAGTTTCGGCGGCCGCTCATCGCTGCCGGCGCTCTTTGAGAGTGCCGGATTAAAACTCAACGTCGCGCTCACCGCGGCCGATGCCGACACGATCAAAACCTATGTCCGGCTCGGTCTCGGCGTCGGCATCGTCGCCAGCATGGCGGTCAGTCCGGAGGATCGCGACCTGGTGGTAATGGACGCCGCGCACCTGTTTCCCGAGCACGTGACCTGGATCGGATTCCGGCGTGGCCGGCTCCTGCGCGGCTACATGTACGAGTTCATGCGCCTGTTTGCGCCGCACCTGACGCGCCGGCGCGTCGATCTCGCGATCCGGGCGGGCAGCGCCGAGGAGCTGGCGGCCGTGTTCGCCGACGTGACGCTGCCCGAGCACGCGGCCGCGGGCGGCGGCGCCGCATGATCAGGATCGCCGCACTGCTGGCCCTGGTTGTTACCGCGCCAGTCGCGGGCGCGGCTTCGGTCCTCGGGCACTACCGCGCGGTGCTGGAGCTGCCGGGCGGGGAGCTGCCGTTCGGGCTCACCATCGCCGAAGAGCACGGTCAGCCGGTCGGCTACATCGAGAACGGCAAGGAGCGGGTGCAGATCAAAGAGGTGAGCGTGGCCGGCGAGCATGTCGAACTCGCCATGCCGGGCTACGGCCACCGCCTGGTCGCGGATGCCACCGCCGATGGGCTTGCCGGCGAGGCGCGCATGCTGCGGCGGACCGGGCGAACCGTGGTGCTGCCGTTTCGCGCGACGCGCGGCGCGAACTACCGGTTCTTCCCGAACTCCACGGCCAACCCGGCCGCATTCGCCGGGCGCTGGGCGGTCGAGTTCAAAGATGAGAATGGCGAAGTCGAGAAGGCCATCGGCGAATTCACCCAGTCCGGCACCCACGTCACCGGCACCTTTCTCACCGCCACCGGCGATCACCGCTACCTGGCGGGCGACGTCCGTGGCAAAGAGCTCTACCTGTCGCGCTTCGACGGGGGCTCCGCCTTTCTCTATCACGCGCTCATGAATGAGAGCGGCGAGATCGACGGCATGTTCTGGTCGGGCAACTGGTCGGAGGAGAGCTGGCACGCCCGGCGCGACCAGGCCGCGGCGCTCAGCGACCCGGCCGCAGGCATTTCCGGCGCGACCTTGAGCTTCACGTTCCCCGATCTCGACGGCCACCCGGTGTCGATGAGCGACGCGCGCTTTCGCAACAAGGTGGTGATCGTCGCGGTGGGCGGCAGCTGGTGCCCGAACTGTCACGACGAGGCCGAGTTCCTCAAGCCCTATTACCGCAAGCTGCACGCGCGCGGTCTCGAGATCGTGTTCCTGCAGTTCGAATACCAAGACGACTTCGCGGCCGCGGCCGCCGCCAGCCGGCGGTTCGCGGCGCTGTACGACATCGACTGGCCGATACTGATCGGGGGCACCACCAACGCCGACGATGCCGCCAAGAAGCTGCCGGCGTTCGGCCGCATCTACGGCTGGCCGACCACCGCCTACGTCGACCGCAGCGGCCACATTCGCCGCATCCACACCGGCTTCTCGGGCCCGGCGACCGGCGCGCATTATGAGGAGTGGCGTCACGAATTCGAGACGCTGGTGATGGGGCTCCTGGCCGAGCCGGGCTGAGTTCTAGAGGACCCGCCATGCTGAGAATCAACGAACTGAAGGTCACGCCCAGCCTGGAGCTGTTCAGTGAACTGGTGGAGCTCCTGCAGGACGCCGTCGGCAGCGGCGGGGTGCTGGGCTACACCGCCGTGCCCTCCACCAAGGAGGCCCGCAACTACTGGGCCGGGGTACTCGAGGAGATCGGCCGCGGGCGGCGGCGGCTGTTCGTCGCTACCGACGAGCATGTCTGCGCCGGCAGCATTCAGCTCGCCAACACCGCCGAGGACAATGGCCGGCACCGCGGCCATGTCGAGAAGCTCATGGTGCACACACAGTTCCGCCGGCGCGGCATTGCCGGGGCGCTGCTGGGCGCGCTTGAGGCAGCGGCCGCGGCCCAGGGCCTGTCGCTGCTGGTGCTCGAAGTGCGCCAGGAGGACGGCGCGGAGTCCCTATACAAAAAGCACGGCTGGCACCGGGTCGGGCCGATTCCCGGCTTCGAGCGCGCCCCGGGCGGTGACTTGATCACCACCGTCGTCTACTACCGCAGCATCGCGCCCGCGCGCTGAGCCGCCATGCCCTCGTTCGATGTCGTCTCCGAGATCAACCTGCATGAGCTCACCAACGCCGTCGACCAGGCGCGGCGCGAGCTCGAGCACCGCTTCGACTTCAAAGATACCGGCGCGCGCTATGAGCTCGAGGCCAGCACCATCGTGCTGATTGCGCCGGCCGAGTTTCAGCTCAAGCAGATGCAGGACATCCTGAAGCTCAGGCTCGCCAAGCGCGGCATCGATCTCGCCGCGCTGGAGATTGCAGCGGCGGAAGTCAATCTGGCTGAGGCGCGCCAGCGCGTCGAGCTGCGCCAGGGGATCGATGCCGACAGCGCACGCCAGATCCAGCGCGCCATCAAGGACGCAAAACTCAAGGTCCAGGCCGCGATCCAGGGCGACCGGGTGCGGGTGACTGGCAAGAGCAAGGACGAGCTGCAGGCGGTGATCGCGCTTCTGCGCGGCGCTGGCCTGAGCCTGCCGCTGCAATTCAACAACTTCCGCGACTGATGCCCGGGGCCCTGGACCCACGCCGGCCGCGCGCGGTGTTGGGTTACCCTTGAGCGCCATGCCCAGTGACCCGTCCGCCGTCCGCCACCCGCCGCCCGGGCAGCGCCTCGGATTCCTGCGCCTGATCGCGGTCTACAAGTTCGTAAAAGTCACGATCCTGCTGCTCACGGCGTGGGGCATCCGCAAGTTCCTGAACCCCGACTTCGGGGCACACGTCGAGGACTGGGCCAATACGCTGCGCGCCGGTTACGGCCAGAGGCTCATGCACTATCTGGTGCACTTCTTCAACGAGCTCAGCCCGGTGCGCCTGCACGTGCTGAGCACGGTATCAATGGCGTACGCGGCACTCTTCTTTATTGAGGGCTACGGGCTGTGGCTGGGCCGGCGCTGGGGCGAGATTCTCACCGTGATCGCCACTGCGTCGCTGATTCCGTTCGAGGTGTTCGAGATCGTGCGCACCCGCACGGTCGCGGCGATCGTCGCCCTGATCGCCAACGTTCTGATCGTGGCTTATCTCGCCTACCGGCTGCGCCAGGAGGCACGCGAGAAGTGCGACGCGGCGCTCGCGCGCTGAGTCAGCGCGCGCGCCAGCTGCCGTGCGCGTGGCCGTTCCACTGGCTCGGGGTCGCGAGCGCGCGCTCGCCCGGGCTGCCCCGGCCGACGGCAAAGTGCCGCCAGCGCAGGTACGGGTCGCGGACGCTCAGCGCGGCGAAGCGGGCGCTGTACGGTGCCTCGGTGTTCGGCGGCTGGGTCTGAGGCTGGCGGGTCATGGTCGGCATCCTTGCGCCGCCGGCGCGCACTGCGCTCGGCGTGGATCAGAGCGTAGCCTGCGCCCATTGCGTTGGCACTGAGTCTGGATGAAGAAACCATGAACAACACTCCGCTTATGTCGGCTGCGCGGCGCGCTCGTCAGCGAAGGCAGCGCCTGCGGCGTTGATGTCGGCGGCAATGCGCACTGCGCTTTGCATGGCCGCGCGCGCCAGTCCGTGGCGCTTGGGGCTGGCGTCGTGCGCCGGCATGAACATGGCGCGATCATTGACCGCGAACACGGCCAGGGCCGCGAGCTCAAAGTCCGGTGCCAGTTCACTCGCCACCACCGCCGTTCCCGAGAGCTCTGCCAAGCGATGACCGACACCGAGCCCGGCGGCCTGCGGGCTCCGGGCATGGGTGCCGGCCAGCGTCGCCTACCATGATCAATACACACAGTCGATTGTTTAAATTTTTATGATAGTGTGCATCTATCATCCTCCCGGAGCCGCCGTTGAACCTGCGTGACCTGCGTTACTTCGTGGCCGTGGCCGAGACCGGACACTTCGGCCGCGCGGCCCAGCGCTGTCACGTCAGCCAGCCGACCCTGTCGGCGCAGATCAAGAAGCTCGAGGACGAGCTCGGCACGACGCTCATCGAGCGCCGCCCGCGCGCCGCGAGCCTGACTGAAGCCGGCGTCCGGACTCTGGAACACGCGCGCCACGTGCTCGAGTCGGTCGAGCGCATGAGCGAGGCGGCGCGCACCGGCGGCGATGCGCTCGCCGGCACGCTCAAGGTCGGCCTGATCCCGACCGTCGGACCATATCTGCTGCCCGCGGTCTCCGCCCGGCTGCGCGAGAAACTGCCACGCCTGAAGCTGCTCCTGTACGAGTTCCGTACCGCGCCGCTCCTCGAGCGCGTGCGCGACGGCCGGCTCGACCTCGGGATTCTGGCGCTGGGAATACCGCTGGGTGGGCTCGCCAGCCGGCCGCTGTACCGCGAGCCATTCGCGCTCGCGGTCCCGAGCGGGCATCGGCTCGCCCGCCTGAAGCGCGTCGCCCGCAGCGATCTGAATGGCGAGACGCTGCTGCTGCTCGAGGACGGCCACTGTCTGCGCGACCAGGCGCTCGAAGTGTGCCGCCAGAGCGACGCGCACGAGGATCAGGATTTCCGCGCCACCAGCCTCGAGACGCTGCGGCAGATGGTGGCGGCCGGATTAGGGATCACGCTGCTGCCGGATCTGGCGACCCGCGGCGCGTTCGCAAGCTCCGACCTCAATATCCGGCCGTTCACGGCGCCCGCGCCGGATCGCGTGGTCGGCGCCGTCTGGCGCACGAGCACTACGCGCGCTGTCGCGATCGACGCCGTTTGTGAGGTACTGGCCCAAGCCCGCCCGAAGGGCTAGGGGCGCTCGCCACCCACCGGCCCGTAGAACACCACCCAGGTCAGGAAGTCGGGGCTGTAGTCGACGAAGCGGTGCCGGACGTGCGCGGCGACGAACAGCACGTCGCCGGGCTCGAAGCCCACACGTGAGCCCGCCCGCTCAAACTGGCCGCGGCCGGAGATCACCACGTACAGCTCGTCGCGGTCGTGCGGCTGCTGCGGATCGTGATCGCCGGGCCGGTAGATCTCGAGCGCGAGCGTGCCGCGCTCAAAGAGCGTCGTGAACCGTGCCTGCGCCTGATCCAACGCCGCGACCGCCTTGGCCACGGACACCTCAAACACCGTCGAAGCGTTCTTCATGGTGCAACCTCCTCCCCTAAAGCGGGACGGTGAGCGTGCGGTCGGCGAAGCGGATGGCATCGTCGCCCGGGCGCGGCGCCAGTCGCCCGAGATGAGCCGCCGTCAGCGCCTCATTGGCGCTGCGCGGCCGGGATCGGATCACCTGGCTCGGCGGCAGCTCCTCGCCGTGCTTGAGGCGCGCATACACCAGTTCCAGCGCGCGAACCAGCCACGGCTGCATCGGCACGAAGCGCTCGGCAAATCCCGCAGTGCCCAGCATGCCGTCGAAATGCTGACCGTGCTCGACCTCGTAATAGCGCAGCTCATCGCGCTCGCCGCGGTCGCGGCGATTGACCGCGTAGTACGCACGCGAGGCGTGATTAACCGGGATCAGGCCGTCGGCACGACCGTGGACGATGATGACCGGGCGGTTGCCGGGATGACCGCCCATGACCACCGCCGCGTGCCCGGCCTCGACGCGCGCCAGGAGTTCAGCGTGCCCGGGCGGCAAGCTCACGGTGCCGGAGGCCTCGGCCAGCAGACGATCCGGTGCGAGCGCGAGTGCCAGCGCCACGCTGCCGTCATTCTCGGCGCGCTCGCCATTCGCCGCCGGCGCCACCAGGCTCACCTCAGCGGTCGGAGCGATGCCGCTCGCATCGCACCAGAGTCGCACCGCCTCCTCGTCCGTGAGTGGCCGCGGCCGTCCGTCGCTACCGGTCGCGGCGTAACGGATCCCGAACGGCGCCTCCCACGGTGCGAGCCGCGCGTAGGCCGACGCGTAGCCGACCGTGACCGCGGGCCAGAGCGAGGCGGCCCGGTTGAAGTGACCGAGGGTTAGAGCTTGCGGGAGGATGCCGTCGGTGATGAGGCGCGCGCGGGCCGCGCGCGCCGCGCTCGCCACGGCGCCGCCCGGCAACAGCCCGGCCTGCTGCAGCTCGCGGCACCAGGCCTCGAGTGCTGGGCGCGCCGCGTCCGTCGCGGCAAAGAAAGGCGCACCGGGGTCCGTTTCGGCCAGGATCGCCGCCGGCTGCATCAGGAAATGCAGGTTGGCGTAATCGTAAAAGCCGATGCCGGTGACGCCGGCGCGCGCGTCACTCGCCACGCGCAGATCGCCGGTGCGCCCGGCCAGCACTGCGTTCGGCTCCGACACCACCGCACCGTCGATCCAGTGCCCGCGATCTGCTTCGAGTGCCCGCAGCACGGTGGCGCCGCCGTTTGAGATGCCGGCGGCAATGACCAGCGTGTTGTTCGGGTCGAGGCGCGCGGGCACCCGGCCGCGCAGTTCCTCGTTCAGCACTTCGAACGCGACCGCGATTGCCTGCAGCAGGTATTCCCCCCAGTGCGCTTCTCCGTTCTGCCGCGACTGGGCGTGCTTGAACAACAAAGTGTGCGGTGCCTGTGTCTTGAGGGCTTCGATCTCGGGCACCGCATCGGGCGCAAACGACAGCCACGGGTCGCTGCGATCGCCGGTCAGGATTCCGTCGATGCGGTAGCCGCGCTCCCGGTCCACGTCCCAGACACCGATACCGGTGCCCTTGTCGGTATGCACCACGGCACAGCCACGCTTGAGGCCCCACTCGGCCGCAGTCGGCAGCGCGGAATGCACCCCGCGCGATCCGGAGGAGGCCACCGCCAGCAGGCACGGATCGCTGGGATCAAAATGGGCGGGGATCTGCAGCCAGACACTGGTGATGCCGGATCCGTCCGGCGTGCGCACGGCGAGCAGGTACTCGACCCCGGCCACGCGCCGCTCGCCCTCCGGGCCATAGAGGCGGCCAAAGCCGCCGGCGTCGCTGACATCGACCAGCGCGGCGTAGGAGGCGAAGATCGCCCGCCGCCTGAGTTCAGCGGCGGTGGGCCCGCGCGGATCCGCGAATTCCGGCGCCGGGCCGCGCAGGCCGCTGAGACCGAGTCCCGCGGTCAGCAGGTCGTCGCTGACCCCGTCGTAGGCGCGCCGTACCGGGCGGCCGACGATCTCGGCCGGAATCTTGTGCATGGATCGCTCCGCAACCGGCCGCATGCTACCCGAGAAGGGCGGCGCCGCTGCAAAGCCGCGGCGGTTTTGGCACGCTAGGCACGAACCACCGGGGGAACCGTGGACGGCGCCCAGGCGAACGCAGGCGTGGCGCACGCCCGCTGCAGCAACTGTGAAGCCGAGCTCATCGGGCCGTACTGCGCGCAGTGCGGGCAGCACGCGCACGACAGCGCGCGCTCACTCGGCGTCCTGTTTCATGACGCGTGGCACGTGGTCACGCACTTCGACAGCCGCGGCTGGAGCACACTCGCGCTGTTGCTCACGCGGCCGGGGGCGCTCACGGCCGAATACTTTCAGGACCACCGCGCCCGCTATCTGCCGCCGGTGCGCCTGTACCTGGTGTTAAGCGTGGTGTTCTTCGCGATCGCCGGCCTGAGCGGCCTGCTCGCCCCGGGCAGCCAGCGCGGCAGCCAAGCCAGGCACGCGCAGGAGCGCGCCACCCAGGCGGCCCAGGAGCTCGAGGCGGCGCGCGCTCAGGTCGCCAACGACCCGGAAGCGCAGCAGGCGCTTGCCGAGGCCGACGCGGCGCTCAAGAAAATGCCGGTGCAATCCGGTCCGCGCGACAAACCGGGTTTCGATCCCAAGGCCTGCGACGACATCCACAGCGACGTCAAGGCGCTCGAGCAGCCGTTCAAGAACCTGTGCCGGGTAACGGCCACGGACGGCGGCCGCACGCTGGCGCGCGAATTCATGCGCAACTTTCCGCGCATGATGTTCCTGTTCCTGCCGCTGGTGGCGCTCGTGATGCTGCTGCTGTACTGGTTTCCGCGCCGCATGTACGTGGAGCATCTGGTGTTCTTCGTGCACACGCACGCGGCGCTGTTCCTGGCGCTGATCATCGCCATCATCGTCGGCGCGATCGGCCGGCGCATTCCCGGGTTGCACTGGCTCGGGACGCTGACGGCATTTGCGGTGCCGGTGTATGCGCTGTGGTATGTGTACCGGGCGATGCGCCGCTACTACGGCCAGGGACGGATGCTCACGCTGTTCAAATATACGGTGCTGGGATGCGCCTACTTCGTGTGCCTGCTGATCACGGTTCTGGGCACGGTGGTGGTCAGTGCCTACGAGACTTGATGCAGAGCGCCCGCGGGCCATCCTGCACGTCGACATGGACGCGTTCTATGCGTCGGTCGAGGCGCACGACCGACCGGAGCTCGCCGGCCGCCCCTTGATCGTCGGCGGCGCCACGCATCGCGGCGTGGTCGCGGCCGCGAGTTACGAGGTCAGACGCTACGGCGTGCACTCGGCGATGCCGATGCGCGAGGCGCTGACACGCTGCCCGCAGGCGGTGGTGGTCGCGCCGCGCATGTCCCGCTACCGGGAAGTTTCGGATCAGGTGTTCGCGGTGTTCGCCGAGTTCACGCCGGTGATCGAGGGCCTGTCGCTCGATGAGGCCTACCTCGACGTCACCGCGAGCCAGTCTCTCCTGGGCACGCCGCTCGCCATGGCGCGCGCGATCAAGTCGCGGGTGCGCGCGCAGACCGGATTGCCCTGCTCGGTGGGCGTGAGCCACAACAAGCTCTTGGCCAAGATTGCCTCCGACCTCGAGAAGCCGGACGGTTTATGCGCGATCGCGCCGGACCAGGTGCGCGCTCGCCTGGACCCGCTGCCGGTGCGCCGCCTGCACGGCGTCGGCGCCAAGACCGCCGCGCGCCTGGAAGCGCGCGGCATCGGCACCCTGGGCGCGCTGCGCACCGCGCCGGATGCGGCGCTGTGGGCGGTCTTCGGCCGGCACGCGCCGCTCCTGCGCGCGCGCGCCGCCGGCGAGGACGACCGGCCGGTGATCGCGCACTGGCAGGAACAGCAGGTGAGCAGCGAGGAGACCTTCGACCGCGATCTTACCGCGCCCGCGGAACTCGACGGGGCACTCGCGGCACTCGCCGACCGCGCCAGCATCCGGCTGCGTGCGCGCGGTCTGGTGGCCGGCCACGTGACGGTCAAGATCCGCCGCGCCGACTACTCAACGCTCACGCGCGGCCAGGCGATCACGCCCCCCTGCCAGGACTCGGGGGTCTGTTATTCGATCGCGCGGCGGCTCCTCTGGCAGTGGCGCACAGAGGAGCCGACGGCCGCGGTGCGGCTCCTCGGTGTCAGCCTGGGCGCGCTCGCTCCGGCCTCCCAGCTCGATCTGTTCGCGGTCGCAGAATCCGGCGCGCGGCACAGCCCCGACCGGGCCGGCGTGCGGCTGGACCCGGTGCTCGACGACATAAGATCGCGCTACGGGGCTGACGCGGTGTGTCGCGCCAGCCACTTGGACACTCCGGCAGTCAAGCAGGACGGCTTTACCGAGGTCCGGCGGCGATAGGCCAAGCGCATCAGTCCATTGCGCTATCATCCGGTGCATGTACACGAGCTTTTTCGGCCTGGCGGAAAAGCCTTTCGCGATCACGCCCGACCCGCGCTACCTGTACCTGAGCGGGCGGCACGCTGAGGCGCTGGCGCACCTTCTCTACGGCATCGAGGACGCCGGCGGCTTCGTGCAGCTGACCGGCGAGATCGGCACCGGCAAGACCACCATGGTGCGCAGCCTCCTGGGCCAGGTCCCGGCCCATGCCGAGGTGGCGCTGATCCTGAACCCGCGGGTCACGCCGCTCGAGTTCCTGCAGGCGATCTGCGACGAGCTGCACCTGCCGGTCAGCGAGGCGCAGCGCACCAGCGTCAAGGCGCTGGTCGATGTGCTGAACGCGCACCTGCTCGAGGCCCACGGGTTGGGGCGGCGCGTGGTCATCGTGGTCGACGAGGCCCAGCAACTGTCGATCGACGTGCTCGAGCAGGTGCGGCTGCTGACCAACCTCGAGACCGCGACCCAGAAACTTCTGCAGATCATCCTGGTCGGGCAGCCGGAGCTGCGCGAACTGGTCGCGCGCCCGGAATTGCGGCAACTCGCCCAGCGCATCACCGGCCGCTATCACCTCGATCCGCTGCCGCGCGATGAGACTGCGGCCTACGTGCGTCACCGGCTGCGGGTCGCCGGCGCAACCAACGAGATCTACACGGCCGGCGCGCTGCGCGAGGCGCACCGCCTGTCGCACGGCATTCCTCGCATCATCAACGTGATTGCCGACCGCGCGCTGCTCGGGGCCTACACCAAGGACGTGCACCGGGTGACCGGGTCGCTGGTCCGGCGCGCGGCGTCCGAAGTCTACGGGCGGCCGATGACGGCGGGCTGGGTGTGGTGGGCGACTGGCGCTGCGGCATTGGTTGGCTGCGCGCTCCTGAGCCTGGGGCTGTGGCAGGCGCTCAAGGCCCCGCCTGCGGCAACAGTTGCTGCGCGCCCGGTCATTGAGGCGCCGCCACCGGCTCCGCCGCCGGCACCGCGGCCGACGCTCGAGTCATTCCTGGCCTCGCACGCCCCGGATACCGGAACCGACCAGGCATTCGCCACGCTGTTCGGGCTGTGGAAAGCGACGCTGTCTCCGGGCGAAGGCCGGCCGTGCGAGCAGGCGACCACGCAGGGGCTCGAGTGTTTCGCCGAGAAGGGCACGCTCGCCCAGCTGCGGCAGTTGAACCGGCCGGCGGTCATCACGCTGGTCGGGCAGGACGGCGCCGAGCGGCAGCTGGTGCTCGCCGGCCTCGACGACCAACACGCGCGGCTGCGCGCCGGCAAGGACCAGTTCGACGCGGAACTGGGTGAGCTCAGCCGGGAATGGTTCGGCGACTTCCTGATCCTGTGGCGCCCGCCGGTGCCGCTGTCGCGGCCGCTCAGGCTCGGCATGCGCGGCGACAGCGTGCGCTGGCTGCGCCAGAGCCTCGCGCAGGCGAACGGCGAGCAGGAGTCACAACCCTCCGACGTCTACGACGGCGATCTGGTGAAGCGGGTGGAGGATTTCCAGCGCCAGCACCGCCTCACGGTGGACGGCATCGCCGGCGTGCAGACGCTGGTCATGCTCGATGCGATCGCCGGCGCGCCCGGCACGCCTACCCTGAAGCCGGCCGGAGGCTGAATGTCCTTCATCCTCGACGCGCTCAGGAAGTCCGAGCTCGAGCGCCACCGCGCGGCGACACCCGGCCTTGCCGACGTGGCGATCGTGCGGCGCGAGTCGCGGCTGCCGATCGTACTGGGCGTGGTGGGTGCGCTGCTCGTGGTCAATGCCGTCGTGCTCGGCGTCGTGCTCACGCGCCGCGCGCCGCCCGCGAGCGCGCCGCTGCCGCCCCCGGCGGTCGCCGCATCGAGCGCGGTGACCACTGCTGCGCCGCCCGTGGCAGCGCCGCCACCGGTAGCGCCGGCCGCGCCGGTTACCCCGGCTCCGGCGCCCTCGATCGCCAACCGCGCGCCCGTTCGGCCACTCGCCGGCGAGACCGACCAGCCTCCCAGTGACCCGAGTCTCGACCTCGAGCCGCCGCCGGTAACGAGCGACGCGCCGGTCCGGCATGTGGCTCCGGCGGGCAGCCCGATGCCCACCGTCGATCAGCTCGCGCCGCAGGCGACCGCCGGGTTGCCGCCCTTGAATCTCGACCTGCACGTCTATGCGACCGATCCCGCCGCGCGCTTCGTCATGATCGGCGGGCACCGCTACCGAGAAGGCGATGCGCTCGAGTCCGGACCACTGGTCGAGCAGATCACGCCCGAAGGCGCGGTGCTCAACTACCGCGGCAATCGCTTCCTGCTTCGGCATCAGTAACGGCCTGGTTCCCACCGCGCATCGCGCAATCTTGGCCAGGAGGCCCGGATGAGACTCGAGACGCTGGCCATTCACGCGGCACACGCACCCGACCCCGGCACCGGCGCGCTGGCGCCTCCCATCGTGCTCAGCACCACCTTCGAGCGTGATCCCGACGGCAGCTATCCGCGCGGGCACCACTACGCGCGCAACGGCAATCCCGGGCGCGACAGTCTCGAAGGTGCGATCGCCGCGCTCGAATCCGGCGCCGGCGCGGTCGCGCTCGCCTCGGGCAGCGCCGCTTCGGCCGCGGTGTTCTCGCTGTTGGCGCCGGACGATCACGTGCTGGTCGGCGAGGACTGCTACTACGGCACGCTGAAGCAGTTGGCCGGGCCGTTCGCCCGCATCGGAATACGCCACGACCGCGTCAACATGACGCGGCTCGAGTCGGTGGCTGAGCTGATTCAGCCGCGCACCCGCCTGCTCTGGGTCGAGAGCCCGTCCAATCCACTGCTCGCGATCGCGGATCTCGCCGGCCTGGCGCGCCTCGCGCACGCCCACGGCGCCTGGCTCGCCTGCGACAACACCTTTGCGACCCCGGTGTTACAGCGCCCGTTTGCGCTCGGTGCCGACCTGGTCGTTCACAGCACCACCAAGTACATCGGCGGCCACAGCGATGTGGTAGGCGGCGTGGTGGTCGTCGGCGAGCCGGGCGATATCCTCGAGCGGCTCAAGGTTCACCAGAGCGTGCTCGGTGCGGTGCCCTCCGGCTTCGACTGCTGGCTCCTGCGCCGCAGCCTCGCGACGCTGCCGCTCAGGGTCCGCCAGCAGTCAGAGAACGCACTCGCCATCGCGCGCGCGTTCGCCGGCCATCGGCAGCTCGCGGCTCTATATTACCCCGGGCTCGAATCGCACCCGGGACACGCGCTCGCCCGGGCCCAGATGAGTGCCTTCGGGGCGATGCTCTCGCTGCGGGTCAAGGGCGGGGAAGCGGCGGCATTCGCTGTCGCTGCGCGCACCCGGCTGTTCACGCGCGCGACCAGCCTGGGTGGCGTCGAGAGCCTGATCGAGCACCGCGCGTCAGTCGAGGGTCCGACCTCGCGCACACCGCGCGACCTGTTGCGCCTCTCGATCGGACTCGAGCACGCCGAGGATCTGATCGCGGATCTGGGCCAGGCGCTCGATTCGGTCAGTCCTTGAGCACGAAGGTGATCTTGAGCCGGACGCGGTACTCGACGATTTTCCCCTTCTCGACCACCGCTTCCTGATCGGCGACCCAGGCGCCGGTCACGTTCCTGAGCGTCTGGCTGGCGCGAGTGACGCCGGCCTGCACGGCTGCTTCGAAGCTCTTCTTCGAGGAGCTGATGATCTCGGTGACGCGTGCGACGGTCATGCATCCTCCCGCTGTTCAGATCGGGCGCAGCTTCGGTACTGGGCTCAGGACTCGGCCGCGAGCCGGGCCAGCGCCTCACC
>Ga0187780_10001013_pt1 | contig 21068 bp, 20 predicted proteins | sample 1015_Q2_SP10_20__FD_132429 | JGI IMG/M metagenome (GOLD analysis project Ga0187780, IMG submission 132429) | Tropical peat soil microbial communities from peatlands in Department of Meta, Colombia - 1015_Q2_SP10_20_MG | ecosystem: Environmental > Terrestrial > Soil > Wetlands > Peat | place...
CTCGTAATCGCCTCCGTTTCCAGTTGCGATTCTCAAAAAACCGGGATCGCCGACCGACCGCCGCAGGACGGAAGACTAGAGTGCAATCGTTTCGAACTGAATCGAATTGGCATGATCTTGTTCGGAAAACCGCTTTCCACCTCGGTCCAAGTCAGGGGCAGGCTTTTTCCGGATCACGCCCTAAGCCGTCTTCCTCGTTCGCGATTCAAGCTCCTCCAATTTGCGATCCCATTTCATTTCCCTTGCGAACGCGCTGCATTCTTCGGGCGACATGAAGACGGTTTCCTTCTCGGCCGGGTAGGATCGGCTCACGACGTCTTTCATATAGCGCGTGATGACGTCTTCCATGATCGGGATCAGGTCGGTGTAGATGCGCGAATGACGCGGTACATGCTCCTCCCAAAGATGGAAGAGGTCCGAAGAAATGATGTGAACGCCGTGCGCGCGATTGCCGGCGCCGAGACTGATCACGGGCACTGGCAGGGTCTGCGCCAGATATTCGGCCACTTCGGATGTCGTCACTTCGCACAGGATCGAGAAGCAGCCGGCGTCGACCATCGCTCTTGCATCCTCGACCAGTTCCTTGGCCCGGTTGGCGGTCTTGCCTTGAGCGACGAATCCGCCCAGTTGCGGCATACGCATCGGCGTGATGCCGATATGCCCCTGAACTGGAATGCCGGCGCGCACGATCGCCTCGATATTCTTGGCGTGATACTTGTTGCCCTCGCACTTCATCACTTCCGCATTGGCCTCGTGCACGAAGCGTCCGGCGTTTGCCACGGCCTGCTCCGGCGAAACGTGGAAACTCCAATAGGGCATATCGACCATGCGCAGGCCGTATTTCGATCCGCGGTCGATCGCCTTCGACATCATCATGACTTCGTCGAAACTGACGGTTACCGTGCTCTTGTGGCCGAACAAGATCATGCCTCCGGTATCGGAGACGCAAAGAATGTCCATGCCGAGCCGGTCGGCGATGACGGCGGTGCGATAGTCATAGGCGGCGAGCTGCGTGATCGGCTCATCCTTCTTCATCTTGGCGTTCAACGTATTGATGGTGACTTTTTTCCGCGCCGGCGCCTCTGCCATGACTGATCTCTTTCCATACGGAGGATGAACAGATGAGGGAAAGAACGGCAACGGAATGAGCCGTTTGGCCGATCTTGGCTCGCATGGGGCGCTCTGTACCACGGACAGTCAAATACGCGCCAGCTATCTTATATTCGCCATCGGCTATGTTCGGGACTGCATCCCGCGGTCTCACGTTGGCCAAGCCAGGCGCGGCCGGCGCTTGCGCGGATCGTAATAGGGCATGGAGGTTTGCCGGATATTGCGAAACACCCCGGTCGGGTCGTGCAGCGGCGCGCCCGGTTCGCGATCGCTGCGCACATAGCCGAGCCCGAGAATCCCGCCGGCCAAAGTACTGTCGCAAGCCGAGGTCACGACGACTTCGTCAAGCTTCGCCGGCCGTGGCGGCGGCCGGCCGGGCCGCCACGGCCAGTCGAGGCGATCGGCATCGGCACGAAAACTGATCAGAGCAATGTGCGGGGGCGGCGAAGGACGTGATCGATAATACTTCCCCAGGCCCGCTTCCTGCGGCGTAACCGGCACGCGGAATTCGTTGCTGAACAGGACGAAGCCGGCCTCGATCCGCAGCGTGTCCATGGCGATGAACCCGCCGGGCTGCGCATGGCACGACAGGGCGTCCCAGAGGTCGCTCGCCCGCGCGCGGGTGCAAATGATTTCGAACCCGGCTTCTCCCGTGTAGCCAAGCCGGCCGATCCTGCAGGCGATGCCGCCAAGCGTCGCGTCGGTGAAGCCGAAATAGGGAAGGGGCTCAATTGCATCGACGCGGTCGAGGCGGCGCAATATGTCGAGCGAAGCGGGGCCCTGGAGCGCGAAGGTGGCCCGGTCGGACGATTCGCTCGCCGCGGCGGTGGGCGCTGCGCAGGCCGGTAAGTCCGCAATATCCTCGCGCCGTCCGCTCATAATCTCGTAGCTGTCGACGGCGGTTCGCCAGACGGTCAAATCCGCTACCGCTTGCCCGGCGGGGGTGACGCGCAGAGCGTAACCTATTTTGCCTATGTCCAGCGCCGCCAAAGGTCTGCCGGTGAACGCTTCGAGGGCGCGCCTTGCGCCGTCGCCTTGGATCTGTGCGCATTCGAGAAACGAAAAGTCAAACAGCGCGCATGCCGTGCGGCACGCTCTCGCTTCGGCTGCCGGATCGCCGAAATGGGCGATCGGTTTGAATTCGGCCAGCGCCATCGCGCGTGTTCATCCCATCAGGTGCCAGCCGACATTGCCGAGAATCAAAATGCCGATGAGGACGAGGACGGCGGAGACAATGCTACGCAAGGTCGCGCGCGGCACGCTATGCGCGAGTTTGGCGCCATACCAGGAGCCGCCGCTCAAGCTTGCGGCGAGTACGGCGCCCAACGCCAAATCGAGTTTGCCATAGACGATATTGCCGGCTGTCGCGGCGGCGGCGATCGGAAGCTGGAAGACTTGGCTCAGTCCGACGCTGGTCAGGATTGCGAGCCGCATCGAAATCAAAATCGGCACGAGGACGAGGGGGCCTCCCGTTCCCGTCAACGACGATGAAAATCCGGCCGCAAGCCCGACGATCAGCAGGACAGTGTTCGACACTTTGACCTTCGCGGCGTCGGCAATATGTTGCGGCCGCAGCGAGTTTAACCCGGACAGCAAAGTCAGAAGGCCCAAACAGCTTGCCAGCAGCCGGGAATCGAAAATGCTGACGGCCCATGCGCCGGCAAAGGCGGCCGGCGTGCCGCCGATGCAGAGCCAGCGCGCCATCGGCCAATCGATCGACTTGTTGCGGGCGTAAACGAACGTCGCCACCAGCCCCGAAACGATATAGGCGAACATCGCTGCGGGAATAGCGATCTGGATCGCAATGCCGGCAAGAAAGACAAGCGCCGGCACCAGAATGACGCCGCCGATGCCGATGCAGCCGATCATGAGGCCGGATATCGTTCCAAGGAGCGCAATCCAGGCCATTTCCGAAATTGCCACGGGCATCATCCGCTATCGCGCCGGCGTGCGGCCATGATGCCGGTGAGATGTCGGCAGCGCCAGAAGGATTTATTGACGCCAAACCGCCGTGGCGGCGGCGGACTCATTGCGCTAGCCAGCGCGCGATTGTGCGTTGCGGTAAAATCCCGACCTGCCGGTGCGATGCCGGATTTAAGAATTTCTTTAAGCGGCGTCTATTTTGGAGATAGGATGACGCGGACTCCCATGGGTCGTCGCGAGCTAGATGCATGTTCATTAGACAATTTCGTTATCTCGTCGCCGTGGCGGAAGAGCGCCACTTCGGACGCGCCGCGCAACGGTGCAACGTCACGCAACCGAGTCTTTCCAGCGGGATCAAACAGCTCGAGCTTGAACTGGGCGTACCCATCTTTTTGCGCGGGCGCGGTCAACGCTTTCACGGTTTGACGGCGGAGGGCGAGCGCGTGGCGGCTTGGTCGCGCGCGGTGCTGGCCTATTGCGATGCCATGCGCAAAGAAGTGGCGATGATGCAGAACGATCTCACCGGACATCTGCGGGTCGGCGCGATGCCGTCGATGTCTCCGGTCTTACCGTTTCTCATCGAGCAGGTCCGCAAGAAATATCCCGGCGTACGCGTGGACGTGCAGTTCATCGGCAACGAAGCGATGAAGCTCGGCTTGAACAATTTTTCGCTCGACGTCGCGCTCACTTATCTCGACAAGGCGGATCTCGGCCGCAAGAACACATTGCCGATCTATACCGAGCAGCTCAGTCTTCTGGTCCCTGACAAGGAGGAATTGCGCAATCGCGACAAAATCACCTGGAAGGAGGCCGCGCAGCTGCCATTGGCGATGTTGCGGCCGTCCATGCACGAGCGCCGGTTCGTCGATCAAGTGTTCAAGAGCGTCGGATGCTCCCCGGTGGCGAAAGTCGAATCCGAATCGATCCTGCATCTGATGTTCCAAGTGCAGTTCACCGAACTTTGCACCATCATCCCCTCGCACTTCGCTCACGCGCCGGGGCTTCACCGCGGCACCCGCGCCTTGGCTCTCGTCGACCCGGTTGTGACGCAGGAAGTCGGATTGTTCTGGGCGGAAGGCGAGATCGTGCTGCCGATGGCCAATGCCTTCGTCTCGATTGTCCAGAGGCTGAGCAAATCGGGCGACATTAGAAAGCGCCTGGAAGGCGATTACCCCGCCGTCTACGACGGAACAGCGGGCCGGCGAAAGCGCCTGGAGCACGCTTGAAGTCCAGTGTGCGGTTGCTTCCTAACCGCCGGCCATTTTCAAGAGCATCGCCGCCGCCCGCCCTGGGTCGTCTTGCATGAGCAGCGCCGACGCCATTGCAATCCGCCGCACGGGCTGCTGCGAAGCGCCGTTTGCCGCGTTGCCGGTGTAGAAATACGGCTCCGGGTGTTGCTCGTCGCCCGGTGAAAATCCGAGATCGATCCGCTGCCGGCCGGTATCTAGGGCAAGCGCGAGATTGAGCGTCTGCGGCAGGCCGACGACGTGCGTTTTCGTGGCGCCCGAGGCGCAGGCCGCCGCCTCAAGGAGCGTGGCAGCATTGCCGAGCCAGGCCGCAAGTTGCGTCAAGCCTTCCCGGCGAGCCTGCGGCTCATGGTCGATCGCGTCGCCGGTCATCAGGCCCGCAATCGCATATGGCAATTTCTTCGAGAACTTCTCCCGATCGATTCCGCGATGCAGGAGTTCGACCAGAATCCAGGCTTCGACCTCGGCCGGAGACCGCCCTTCAGGATCGAAGACATGCGGGACCGGCTTACCGCCGGCGAGAAATTGCAAGTGCAGATCCGGCAGACGCATTTGCAGCGAGATGCCGTCGGCAAAGGGCTGCGTTGTGAACGAGGCGCGCGCGGCGTCGAAGGCGAGATCGGTGCGCCGATTTGGAAAGTCGCCGCTCACGTAACTGTTGGCGATGCGGGCGAGCCATTGCACCAGATTGATCGCCTCCGTTCGAGCGCGCGCAAGTTCGCCGGCGTTGCCCGTGGCAAGTGGCCGCCACGGCGCGGCGCTTGTCGCCGGGGCGTCGCGCGGATCAGGAGAATTTGTCATAGCGAATGTTTTTTATGAGCACGCCGCCGGCGATCAGCGATCGCAGCGTGCTGTCCACCATGATCGGCGGGCCTGCGACGTAAACGATTGCGTTAGTATCCCATCCGGCCATGCCTTTGGCGGCGACCTCATGGACCATGCCGTGGGCGAGTTTGAGGATCGGAAATTGCGCATGCAGCGGTGCGGCAACGGCTTCGTCAGACAAGGCGAGCGTGACGTCCAGATTGCCGTGCGAAGATGCGGCGTAGCGCGCCAGGTCTTCGAGATAAAACGCGTCGGCGAGCGTGCGGACGCCGAAATACACTGCCGCCCGGTGATTGCGAAAATAGTCGGCGCGCGTGGCGCATTCGAGGATCGACATCATGCCGGCAATCCCGGAGCCGCCGGCAATGCAGACGAAATCGCGATCCTCCTCCGGGCGAAATGTCGCGCGGCCGAGGGGACCGAACACCTCGACCGCGGCCTCGCCGGCGGACGTCTCGAACAGCCAATCGCTGAAACAGCCGCCGGGCTTGCGTTTAACGACGAGCGCAAGCCGGCTGACATCGGTGTCGAAATTGACCATCGAATAGGCTCGGCCGCCGGCAATACCGACGACTTCGAGCACCACGAATTGGCCGGCTTGAAAACTCATCGGCGCGGCCAAGTGCAAATCGAAATGCATGACGTCTTTGGTCAGCCGGCGGCGGTCGCGGATCACGCCGCGGCGCATCGCCGGCGCGGATTTGCCGGAAACGACAAGCTCGGAAGGCACGCGCAACACGCAGTCCGATCGCGCCCGCGTTTGACACATGAGAATGTCGCCTTTTTCCGGCTTGAGCCGCGCTCCGCCGGGCGCTTCTTTCCATTTGACATCGATGTCCCCGGATACGACGCGAGCGCGGCAGGTTCCGCAGGTGCCGGTCGCGCATTCGAAGGGAAGATTGATGCCTTGCCGCAACCCCGCATAGAGAATGGATTCGTGCCCGCCGCAATCGAAGGCGAGCTCGTCGTTTTTGTTCTGAACCGTGATTCTCATCGGCATGAGCCAAGCCGACGGCTACTTAAAAAAGTCGTCGTCGCTGTCGCTGACGTCGGCGTCGAATTCGTAGGTTAACTCGCTTTCAATATTGGCGAGTATCGCGCCGTTTTCCTCTCTGGTCTCGTAGATTTTTAGGGGTTTCTCTGTTTCGCCCTGCATTTCGAGCGTCCGCAGATCCCATGCCCAGAGGTGTTTGGTGCAGGTCAGAATGCAGCGGGCCACAATTCCCGATTCCGCCAGCGGTTCTTCCATATGGGGGCAGATCGGCGGGATAGCACGGAATCCTTCGCCATAGTTCACCACCACGATCGGAATTCCGTCGACATCGAACTGCTTTACCGAGTTCTCGGCGAGCTCGGCGGCGTCGCATATGCGCTTCCACGGCATGATTTTATTTCTTTCTGACGCCGAACGGGAAAAGGCTCCGACCACTGCTCTCTGTTTTTCGCTCAAATCGGCCAGTGCGAGCCTTTATCGAGGCGGCGGTTTTCTATGCGCACCTCGCGGCTGACGAACTTCGCTTTGTTGTTCTCAATCTTGAATGCATCAATATATTTGCCGACCAGGAACAGTCGGCTTTCTCCGGCGTCAATATGCGAGTTAATGCCGTCGAGAAGGTTTTGATAGACGATGACCGAGCTGACCGCCTTGGCCGAATGCGCTTGGTCGTCCACGTCGACGGTATAGACCGAGGTGTGGCGGGTCAGCGGCGAATGATCGGTGTTATGCTTCGGCAAGAGCTTGATCATGGACGCAAGCCCCTGCCGGTCGAGCGCGAGGTAAGTGACGTCCTTGTTGATCTCCGGGCTCCAGGCGCGGATTGCGTATTGAAAGTCGTCGTCACAATGCGCGAGCCATTCGTCCCAATTCTGGCGGTCGAGCAGGATGGTCGAGCGATAGATCGTGTCACGGACAAGTGCGGCGGCGTCCACAGTGATCCTCATTCAGCGGTTCGGCGGCGATCGGCCTGGCCGCAAAGGTCGCCCGGCGCAGACCCGGGCCGGGTCGGTCGGCCGTCCGAGATCGCAGTTATTCCGCGGCAACCGATATCGGTTCCGCGTAAGGCAGATCGGGCTTATTCGGCTGCCGGTTCATCCAGCGGCCCCACTCTTGGTAATAGTGCCGCATGCCGTTCTCGTCATGGATCGTCTGGTTTTCATGACGTCCATGCAGGATTCGGCGCGGCTCCGATCCGGTCAACATCGTGGTGCCCTGACCCTGCACGCCGATGAGATCCTCATGCAGGTTGCGGCCGAACGGTCCCCAGATCGAATTGTGATGATTAATGCGGGTCTGCCGCTCCTCCGCCGTGTCGCGCTTTAGTCCCAGGCCGCGGAACTCGATCATCACTTTATCCGGCGCCAGCGGGGTGACGATATCGCAGCGCAGCGCCGAACCGCGCAGGTTGAAGTTCATCCCGGGGAACAGGTCGATCATGTACCACTGATTCGGCGGCAAGTGCGGGAACGACAGCGCCGCGCGGCTCTGGAAGCCTTCATAGTTCTCGTAATTGACTTGGAATGTGCCGACGACCACGTGGCCGTGTTCGAACGCTTCGTTCTTACGCGCGAAATAAGCGTCGTTAAACCCGGTCACGCGGTTATGGTAGTGCATGAAGTCGTGATAAAATTCGCAATTGGTGTCGTGCCAAAGCTTGTAGTTCGCGTTCACGACCGCCTTGTGATAGTGAAAAACTTCAAGCGGCTCGGCTTCCAGCGTCTTGCGCAGGCAAGTAAAGGCCGGCCCGGCCCAATCTTCGAGCGAGACCGTCGGATTGTCCTCGAGATTGACCCAGACGAATCCGCCGAACTTCACTTCGCATCGCAAACGGCGCAATCCGACGTCTTCCTTGCACAGCCGTTCCTGGAAACCTTCCTTCTCGCGGCTGATGTAAACGCAATTGCCGCGCATGTCGTATTGCCAGGCGTGGAACATGCAGGTCATGCGCTTGGGATTGCCGGAAGGGCTTCCCTCCAGGAAGCTTCCCGACGGGCGCCGCTCGATGATCATGCCGCGATGCGGGCAGACGTTAAGGAACGCACGAATCTCGTTGTCGGGGCCGCGGCATACGATGACCGGTTCGCGGGCGATGCTTACGGTGCGGAAATCGTAGGCATTCGGTAGTTCCGATTCGTGGCAGACCGGAATCCAGGTCTTCTTGAAAATCTTCTCAAGCTCTTCCTCGAAGATTTCCGGATCGGAATAGATGCGGCTATCGACCCACTCGGTCGGCTGAAGATGCGGCTCCGCCAGCCATTGCCGGTGATTTTTCGCTGCCACGGCGTCTGCTCCTGCGAAAGGCGTGACTGAATTCAATATCTACGAACGAATACTGAATAATCTATAGGCTAATTTGGATCGGCAAGCCACAAAACCCAGAGGGTGAAAATCGAATTTTCTTATCTATCGATAGATTCAGCAATAACATTGCGTCATAGGGCCGACGCCCGGTTTTGCTTTCCCCGCCGACATAAAGGGGGGTCACGATCGTGCGGCATCCGTGCGATTAAAACAACCTATCATACCATTCGCGGTAACTATCTTACAGCGCGGCGCAAGCCAGTGCGATGCTCAAGCGGCGCCTCGCGTTCCAAAGAATGCCGACGGGAGCAAGTTTCCCCGGAGGGATTCAGCGGGTGTAGTCCAAGGGCGACCATCTCAGTTACCTCACAGGATGCGATGCGCCGGCGCCGTCCGTGACACCGAGGACGGTTCTCCTGACAGCGGCACGGCGGTATAGTGCAAATGTTCAAAGCTTCGGCCAAGAAAGCCAAGAAGCTGTCATTGAAAAAGGGGAGGCGGCGATGAAGTGGATTGATGAGAGTTGCGCGGCGTCACGCCGCCGCGGCGTCACGCCGCGCATAGGTGTCGCCAACATTGTTCGCTCGCTCTTGGTCGGGGTTTTGGCCGGCCCCGCGGCGGTTGCGATTTTCGCCGCGGGTCTCATGGTCGCCGATACGGCCAGAGCCGCGGCCGAAAAGGATTACGGCAAGCCTGGCGATGCGATCGATCTCGTCATCGGCTATCAGCCCTATTACACCGAGTCGTGGTCCGGCCTGATCATGCGGGACCAGAAATTCTATGAAAAATACCTGCCGAAGGGCTCGACCGTGAATTTTCAGGTCGGGTTACAAGGCGCGATCATCGTCAACGGCATGCTCGCGGGTAAAGTGGATATCGGTTACGTCGGGGACATGCCGGGCATCGTTTCCACCAGCCACGCGGACGTGCGCGACTTGCGGATCGTCTCCGTGCTCGGCATCGGTTACGACCAATGCAATGTGTTCCTGGTGCGCAACGACGCTCCCGACTTCAAGTCGCCGGAAGAGGCCATCAAATGGCTGAACGGCAAGACGGTCGCGGTGCCTAAGGGCAGCTGCACCGACCGGTTCGCCCAAGCGGTATTCAAACGCTTCGATATCGCGCCGTCCGAATATCTCAATCAGAGCATCGAGGTCATCACCAGCGGCTTTCGCGCCAACAAGCTTGACGCGGCGGTGATCTGGGAGCCGACGGCCTCGCGTCTTGTGCTGGAGAAGCTCGCGCGTAAGGTCGCGACCGGGGCCTCAGTCAATGAACGCGACGGCGGTTTCATGGTCATGCCGCAGGCGCTGATCGCGCAACGTCCGGACGTGGTCAAGGCCTGGCTGCAGGCGGAATTGGATGCCGAGAAATATTTCGCCGACTCGAAAAACGCGATGGCGATCGCAGCCATGGCGGAATCGCAAACCACCGGTTTCCCCGAAAAAGCGCTCTGGCAGTCGGCGTTCGGAACGACGGCGAAAGAAAGCGGCGGAACCGACACGCGCATCACGCTCGCTTACGGCTTCACGCCCGAAGCGATGGACCTCATCCAGAAGGCGTCGAAGTTCCTTGTCGAGATCAAAAGCATCAACGCCGAAATCCGACCTGAGGCGGTGATGCCGCAATTCACGGCTGATATTCTCAAGGCACAGGGATTGACGGCGCCGGTCGGAGAAGTCAAAGCGCAGCCAGACTCGGCCTATACCGGTCCATGATGGCGCCGCGCTACGCCGACGACCGAGGACGCGGTCAGATCGGATTCTGTTGCCGGCCGCGCGGCGCAGACGCGCGGCCAATGACGCGACATTTGTCATGACCGATACAAGTCCGGTTCAAGCCTTGCGAAGCGACGCGCCGCGGGCGATGGTGGCGAATACCCGCAACCTCACTTCGCTCGCGCTCGCGCTGCATCGCGTCTCACTGTGGCTCAAAAGCTCGCGGCCTTATTTGATGCTGATCGGTTTTGCCGGCTTTCTCGGCTTCTGGTATCTCTCGGTCGAGGTTTGGAAGCTGCCGCGCTTTTCCGAAATGCCAGGGCCGACGCAGGTCGTGCGCGAATGGTTCAGCAAGGATCCGACCTACGGCTTGTCGATCTTCGTTCCCGAATATTACATGCACATATGGGTCAGCACCCGGCGCATTCTGATCGCCTTTTTTCTTGCGACCGCAATCGGCGTGCCGCTGGGCTTGTTTCTCGGATGGTCGGAACGGTTCAAGCAATTTGTCTTTCCGGTCTTTGAATTGCTGCGGCCGGTGCCGCCGCTGGCCTGGGTGCCGCTGGCGATCGTGATGTTCAGGGGCTCGGAGACGCCGGTCATTTTTTTGACCTTTCTCGCTTCCTTTTACGCCACCGCGCTCAACACGATGCTCGGCGTCGAATCGATCGACGTGTCCTACATTCGCGCGGCAGATTGCCTGGGAGCGACGCGCTGGCAGGTGTTTCGGCACGTCATCGTGCCCGGCGCAATGCCGTTCATATTCACCGGCCTGCAAATTTCCGTCGGCGTTGCCTGGTTTTCGCTGGTCGCTGGCGAGATGGTTTCCGGGCAATACGGCCTCGGCTACGTGATCAATACCTCTTATACGATGGTCCGCTATCCGACGATCATCATCGGCATGGTGACGCTCGGGATCGTCGGATATGTCACGAGCGCCGCGGTTCGGCTTGTCGGCGACTATCTGATGCAGTGGCGCACGCGCGAACTTGCGCTCGGAGGCGATAGGTGAGCGTTCTGCCGGCGGCGGTGCAAAGCTTTTCGCCCGGTGCCGAACCGGTCCGCAAGGGTCGGATCCGCATCAACGATGTCGTCAAAATCTACGGCGCCGACGATACCGGCATTCTCGCGGTCGATCATTGCACGTTCGAGGTTCCGCCCGGCGAAATCACCGTGGTCGTTGGGCCGTCCGGCTGCGGCAAGACGACGCTTCTTAACGCCATCGCCGGCTTCCACAGCATTTCGTCCGGAAGCATTTATCTTGACGACCAAATGTTGTGCGGCCCCGGCAAGCTCAAGGCGCAACCGGGTCCCGATCGGATCGTCGTATTTCAGAACGGCGCCTTGTTTCCCTGGAAGACCAATATCGAAAATGTGACCTTCGGGCCGATCATGCAGGGCGCGATGTCGAGCGCGGAAGCCTACGACAAGGCGCGCGACATGATGGCCGATGCCGGCCTGCGCGATGTCGAGCATAATTATCCCGGCGAGATTTCCTCGGGCGTACGCCGCCGCGTCGAGATCGTCCGCGCGCTCATGAACAATCCCAAAATTCTGCTCCTGGACGAGCCATATCGCGCGCTCGATTCGTTGACGAAATCGGTGATGCACGAGGCGCTCCTGGAAATTTTCTACAAGAATCGCGTTTCGATCTTCTTCATCACCCACGACCTCGAGGAGGCAATTTTTCTCGGTCATCGGGTCGTCATCATGACGACGCGGCCATGCCGGCCGAAGAAGATTCTCGACATCGACATTCCTCATCCGCGCGATTACAGCGTTTTGACAGCCAAGCGGTTTCGCGAATTCATGGATGAAACCGTCGCCGCCGTGCACGAAGAGGCCATCAAGGCTTTTGCCGCGGGCGAGAAGGAACGCTGATCATGGCCGCCGCCGGTAGAGCAGTGTCGTCGAAGGTCGCAAGCTTCATCCTCGGTGACGATTTTTGGCGCGGCGTCGTATCGATTGCGGCCTTTCTGGTCTTTTGGGAGATCGGCTCGCGTTCGCAGGCGTGGTTCGGCTTTGCCTTTCCCTGGGTGTCACAGGTTCCGGCGCCGACGGCCGTTCTGCAGGAAATGTTCAAGCTCGTTCAGGAACCGAGCTTTTGGAACAGCGCCCTTCTGAGCACGGTGCGGGTCTTCGAAGGGTTTTTTGCCGCGATGGCGATCGGCATACCGCTTGGACTGGCGATGGCGGTAAGCCGCACTTTTTACGGCATCACGTTTCCCGTTTTCGAGGTTTTGCGGCCGATCCCGCCGCTCGCCTGGGTCCCGGCATCCATCATTTTCTGGCCGACGCAGGAGCTTTCGATTGCCTTTGTGACCTTTCTCGGCGCCTTCTTCACCATCGTCATCAACGTGATCGGCGGCGCGCAGGCCATCGACGTACGATATTTTCAGGCGGCAAGATCGATGGGCTCTTCGACCTGGGATATTTTCCGCCGCATCATCCTGCCCGGTACTTTGCCGTCGATCGTGGTCGGCGCCACGGTCGGCGTCGGCATTACCTGGGCGGTGGTGGTGGCGGCGGAAATGATTTCGGGCGGCGGGAGCGCCGGTTCGATGGGCGGTGCGGCCGGCGGCGGATTGGGCTTCTTTATCTGGAATTCCTATGTCGGCGGTTCTTATACGCAGATTGTCGCGGGCATGATCAGCATCGGCATAGCCGGCTATATTTCCAGCGCCGCACTGCGCAAGATCGGGCAGTGGATGACGCCGTGGCTTTCCGAGAACTGAGCGTTTGCAAGACACAATGAATATGCAGCAAAAGCCGCAATCCGCGCCTTCCGCGTCCCTACTCGGTTCCGTCCCTCGCACTGCGGCGGGGGGCGAAATTACGGTCGCCAATCTGAGCAAAACCTACGGCGCGGGCGAATTTGCCAAGCCGGTCGTGCAAAACTGTAGCTTCACGATCGAACGCGGCAAACTCACGGTTATGATCGGGCCCTCCGGCTGCGGTAAGAGCACGCTGATCCGCCTGCTCGCCGGCTTCGAACGCCCGAGCGGCGGCACCATCACCATCGGCGGCAAACCGATCACCGGCCCCGGTCTCGATCGCCTCGTCGTGTTTCAGGAAACCGCCCTGTTCCCCTGGATGTCGACCTACGACAACATCATGTTCGGTCCGCGCGCGCGCGGCGAAGATACGCCGGAAACGCGCGCCTTTGCCGAAGCGCTTCTGCAAAAGGTTGGGCTCGACGGTTTTCGCAAGAAATATCCATCGCAATTGTCCGGCGGCATGCAGCGCCGCGCCGAACTGGCCCGGTCGATGATCAATAAGCCCGATGTCATGATTCTGGACGAGCCTTTCCGCGGCCTCGATGCCATGACCAAGCGGCTGATGCAGGAATATTACGCCAATCTCTACGAAGAATTCCGCCGCACGACCTTCTTCGTTACCACCGATATCGACGAGGCGATCTATCTTGCCGACCGAATCTTGATCATGAGCAACATTCCAACGCAGGTCCGCGAAGTCATCGACGTCGATTTGCCGCGCCCCCGCCATGTCGAGGACATCACCGAAAACGACGCGGCGAATGCGATAAAGATGAAGGCGTTGGGCCTCCTGCACGAAGAGGCGATGAAATCCTTTGCGCGCGGCAGCAAGGCCGCGGCGGACTTCATCGACGCCTACGCGCGGCGCATGGTCAAGGACTAGGGCATTATTCGGAAGAGTGGAAATCGGTTTTCCGAAAAGATCATGCCTCGTCAAACATCTAGAGCCACAATCAATTCAGTTTGAAACGACTACGCGCTAGAGGGGGGGTGCGCAAGACATAAGCGCAAAAATCATCGACGGCAACGCAGTGGCCCGGAAGATCCGGGCGGAATGCCGCGAGCGCGTGCAGCGCGTCGTGTCGCAATCGGGCTCGCCTCCGGGGCTGGCCGTCATCGTTGTCGGAGACGATCCGGCTTCGCGCGTCTATGTCAGAAATAAAATCCGCGCCTGCGCGGACGCGGGCATCCAATCGTTCCGCTACGACTATCCTGCCGATGTGAAGCAGGACGCGGTTATCGGAAAAATTACCGAGCTCAACGAGGATCCAGCCGTTCACGGCATCTTGGTCCAGCTGCCATTGCCGCCGTCATTCGACATGACGCGGCTTCTGCGCACCATTTCGGCCGACAAAGATGTCGATGATGGCTTTCATCTCTACAATGTCGGCGGACTTGTCGCCGGCGGCACGGTTTTTCCGCCCTGCACGCCCTACGGCGTGCTGAAACTTCTCGAACACGAGAATATTTCGCCGGAAGGCAAGAATGTCGTGGTCGTTGGCGCCAGCAATATCGTCGGTAAGCCGATGGCGCTGATGCTGATGCAGCGCGAGGCGACTGTCTGCATCTGCCATGCCAAGACGCGGGATTTGGCGCAGTTCACGCTGCTTGCCGATGTGCTGGTGGTGGCCGCGGGCTATCCCAATCTCATTTTGCCGCAGATGGTACGGACCGGGGCGGTCGTGATCGATGTCGGCATCAATCGGCTCAAGGACGGCAGGCTTGTCGGCGACGTCGATTTCGCCGGCGTAGCGGCCAAGGCGTCCTACATCACGCCGGTGCCCGGCGGCGTCGGCCCCATGACCGTATCCATGCTGCTGATCAATACCGTGACCTCCTGCGAGCGCTGGCTGCGGCACTTGTCCATTCCGGTCGTGAAGGAATTCGCCGCAGCCGTCAGTTAATGAATGGCGTCGTTGCCGCTTTCATCGGCCGCGCATGACAATGCCGTGGAATTGCTGCCTCGCGCTGTTGCTCAGCCTCATTGCGTTTTCGGGCGTAGCGGCAACGCCAAGGGCGAGGCTGCACGCCCCCGCCGCCGCGGATTTAAACGGCATTGAAGTGCTTGGAAAGGCAGATACGCGCCGGGAGCGGTCAGAACTAGTTTGACTCAAATCAAAATTCACCTTTGCGATCCATCTTATTCGTTTAACTGATCGAAGAGGGTGAAGCATGCGCTTACTTCGTGAGTTTTTTGAAAAACTCTTCCGTGCGGTGGGCGCCCAGCGGTCGCTGTCAGGCTTTGTTTGCGAAGGTTGCGATCTGCGGGAGCATTGCTGCATTTCGGCTCGTCGGCGCCAATTGTGTTCCGAAACCCGCGCCCTTCGCCCGCGCTGGTGATCGAGCGGCAGCGGATGGGGATGACGGATTCCTCTTAGCGGAATCCTCAACGCACAAAGCTTTGCGCGAATTGCCGTTAATCATTGTATTGTGAAGCCCTATCGCGGCATGACGGCGAGCGTCGCCGCGTGCAAATGCAATCCTTACGGGGGAGAGCGTGGCTTCCTACGTCCTGGCGGTCGATCAGGGGACGACATCGACGCGCGCCATCCTGTTTCGCGCCGATACTTCTATCGCCGCCGTCGCGCAGCGGGAGTTTCCCCAGCACTTTCCAGCTGATGGCGAGGTCGAGCACGACCCCGAAGATCTCTGGTCGTCGACGGTGGCGACCTGCCGCGACGCGCTCGGCAAGGCAGGCGCCGCCACACGGGATGTCGCCGCGATCGGGATCACCAACCAGCGCGAGACGACGCTGTTGTGGGATCGCGCCAGTGGACGGCCCGTGCATCGCGCCATCGTCTGGCAGGATCGGCGCACCGCCGATGCCTGCGCGCGGCTTCGATCGGCCGGACACGAAGCGATCTTTACGGCCAAGACCGGACTGTTGCTCGATCCCTATTTTTCCGGAACCAAGCTTGCGTGGCTCCTCGACCACGTTCGGGATGCGAAAGAGCGCGCCGCACGCGGCGAACTCGCCTTCGGCACGGTGGATAGTTATCTGCTGTGGCGCTTTACCGGCGGCAAGGTTCACGCCACCGACGCCACCAACGCTTCCCGCACGCTGCTCTACGATATCCATACCGGGCGTTGGGACGACCAGCTCCTCGCGATTCTTGGCGTTCCCCGCTCCGTCCTGCCGGATGTGCGCGATTCCTCCGCGGCGTTCGGGACCACCGATCCCGAACTCTTCGGCGGGGCGATTGCGATCTGCGGCATCGCCGGCGATCAGCAGGCCGCCTTGATCGGACAGGCTTGTTTCACGCCGGGAATGGTGAAGGCGACTTATGGCACCGGGTGCTTCGTGCTTCTCAACACCGGCGGTAAGCCGGCGGTGTCCAACAACAGACTCGTCGCAACCGTCGCCTATCAGCTCGGCGGGAGGCGAAGCTACGCGCTTGAGGGTTCGATCTTCGTCGCCGGAGCCGCCGTGCAATGGCTGCGCGATAATCTGAAGATCGTGAAAACCGCCGAGGAGACCGGCGCGCTCGCACAAGCGGCGGACCCGACGCAGGAGGTCGTCCTGGTTCCCGCCTTCGTCGGATTGGGGGCGCCGCACTGGCGGCCGCAGGCGCGCGGTGCGTTGTTCGGATTGACTCGCGCCACCGGGCCGCGCGAGCTCGCGCAAGCCGCGCTCGAGAGCGTGTGTTTTCAGACGGCGGACCTTCTCGCCGCGATGAAAGCCGATTGGCGCGAAGCAGCGAGCGAGTTGAAAACGCTGCGCGTTGACGGCGGCATGGCCAATTCCGACTGGACGATGCAGCGGCTCGCCGACTTTCTCGGCAGCACGGTCGATCGGCCGCAGATCAAGGAGACTACCGCGCTCGGCACGGCTTATCTCGCGGGATTGCAGGTGGGATTTTTCCCCGAGCCCGATCGCTTTGCCGATCATTGGCGATTGGAGCGGCGATTCGAACCGCACATGGACGCTGCGCTGCGCGCGCGAAAAATGGCCGCCTGGACGGCGGCGGTTCGCCGCCTGTTGGCCTGAAAAACGGCTTGTTACCGGCCACAGGCGGCCGCGTTTGCCTGCAAGAGTGGAACCGGCTGAGGAACTTGACGTAGCGCGGCGCGTTATCGCGGGCCAGTAGGACTTGTTAGTCCGGGACCGATCATCGATGCGCGGCACTCGTCATGGATTCGAGGAGACCAGCAAGGGGCATGGGCATGGAATTTCGATTCGATCCCCTCGAACGGCGACTTCACATCCGCACTCTCATTCCCGCGGAGCGAGAGCCGCATATTTTCGCGCCCGACGATTTGTATCAGTTCGGCATCGAGGAAGAATATTTCCTTTCCGACAGCGAAACATTCGAGGTCGCGGCCGAGACGCCTGACGCGCTCTTCCAAGCGGCCAACGGCCGCACCACCGGCCGTGTCGGCCGCGAATTCCTGCAGGCGCAGATCGAAGTCGCCACCAAGCCGCACTGTTTCGCCGACACTGCGCGGCACGAGCTTCGGCATTTGCGGCACAGCGCCGCCACCGCCGCCGCCGAGCACGGATTGTCGATATTGGCGTGTGGAACGCATCCGCTGGCGCGATGGCGAGAGTCGGTCCAGAGCCCGAAGGACCGCTACGCGCGGGTCATGGACGATCTGCAGATGATCGGGCAACGCAACATGCTGTGCGGCATGCACGTGCACGTCGAGATTCCCGAGCCATCGCGACGCGTCGATGTGATGAGCCGCATGCTGCCTTACGTCGCTTTGTTTATCGCGCTTTCCGCCTCTTCGCCGTTCTGGCAAGGCCGCGCGACGGGACTGAAGGGTTATCGTCTCGCGGCATATGACGAGCTGCCCCGCACCGGCCTGCCCGAGCAGTTCCGAACCGGCGCCGACTACGATGCCTATGTCGATGCGATGGTGCTATCCGGGGCGATCCAGGACGCCAGTCATCTGTGGTGGGCGATCCGGCCGTCGCTCAACTACCCCACTTTGGAACTGCGCGCGCCCGATTGCTGCACGCGGCTCGACGACGCGATCGCAATCGCAACGCTCTACCGCGTGCTGACGCGCTTCCTCTACCAGCATCCCGAGCACAATGCCGGTCTCGATTCGGTCGATCGAGCGATTGCGGTTGAAAATAAGTGGCGCGCCCAGCGGTTCGGCGCGCAGGGCACGTTCGTCACCCGCTCCGGCGCGGTTGGCGTGGGCGAGCTGCTCGACCGCATTCTGGAACTCACCGCGGACGATGCCGATGCGCTTTGTTGCGGGGAACAGATGCAGCATTGCCGTGCGATTCTCATGGAGGGAACCTCGGCGGACGCTCAATTGGGAATTTTTGCGGAGAATCGATGCTACGGAGGCGAAATCGCGTTACGAAGGGTGACTCGATGGATTAGAGATGCCACACTGGTGGCGTGACGTTTGAATCGCGCGCAGAGGCTCGCTATGTGCCGTTGGATCGCATATCGCGGTGAGACCACGGCGCTCGAGCATTATGTCACCGAGCCCGACCATTCTCTCATCGCGCAGAGCATCCATGCGCTGGAATCCACCGCCAGCATCAACGGCGACGGGTTTGGGCTCGGCTGGTACGGTCAGCATCCAGAGCCGGGTCTGTATCGCGAAATCCGGCCGGCATGGTCGGACGAAAATTTGCGCTACCTGTGCAGGCACTTGCAGTCGCATTTGTTCTTCGCCCATGTCCGCGCCGCGACTGGCACGGCCATTACGCGCGCGAATTGCCATCCGTTTGCCTGTAGCAAATGGCTATTTATGCATAACGGCTTTCTCGGCAATTGGAGCCGCTGGCGCCGCCAAGTCGAAACGCTCATTCCCGACGAACTTTATCCTTCCCGCATCGGCACGACCGATTCGGAGGCGATTTTTCTGGCGATTCTCGGCGCCGGCCTCGACGAGCCGGTTGCGGCGGCAAAGCGGACGCTCGCCACACTGACCGACTTCGTCACCGCGGGCGAACCGGGGGATCGGCTGCGCTTCACCGCCGCGCTCACCGACGGATGCGATCTCTATGCATTCCGCTATGCGGTGAACGATCGCGCCAATACGCTTTATTACCGGGAGTCCGAGAGCGCCATCGTCGTCGTTTCGGAGCCGTTCGATCACGACGACGACTGGCTGGCGGTCCCCGAAGACCATGTCCTCGTCGCCAAAGCCGGCGAGCGCACCCGCATCGCGCCGCTATTCGACGGCGCGCGGCAGGCGGCGGAATAGCTTCGTTCTCAGGGTTGCCAGTTTTTTTGCCACGCCGGCGGCGTCTTCGCGTCGATGAGGATGAAGGCGATGCGGCACGGCTTGGTGCCGCTATTCACCCAGGCATGATTAGTTGCCTGCTGCACCAAGACATCGCCGGCTTTCACATGAATTGCGCTGTCGTCGAGCAGCATGTCGATTTCGCCGTCAAGCACGATGGCGTAGTCGATCGTCCTGGTGCGGTGGGTATTGGCGTGGCGCGCATAGCCCTGTGTCGCCGGGTCGATGCCCATCGAGCGAAGGACCTGGTCGTGATCGACCGCCCCCGCCTGCGGCGAAATCGGCGCAAAATCGACGATACGGAACACGGTGCCACCGGCCGGCGGGGGAACGCCGATTTGAGTTTGCGAACGGTCGGCGGCGACCGCGGCGTCGACGGGAAATTCGCCTGTCACCCATAATAGCGTCGTGCCGTTGGCGCCCGCGCTGCGCTGCTTTGCCTGCAGCGCGCCGTCGAACAGCACGACCGCTTTGCCTTGCGAATCATGACCGGTCACGATTCGGCGCGTCGATTTGAGCTCCATCGCTGGTTCCCCCATCTTGCTTGCTATCGCGCCGCGCATTAGACGATTATGCTTATCGTTGCCAAGCACAAAGAGCGGATGCCATGATTCGATTGCCACCGATTCCGGTGATCGATCTGCGCGACGGCGGCCCGCCGCGTCATGCCGAATTGAATTCCGCTCGGGCCCGCGCACTACGAGACGCTTGTCTCGGCTTTTTCCCGCCCGCCGCCATGCCGCTCGTGCCCGCGCTCGATTGGGCGTCGCGGCGCTGGCTCGCGCGTTCGCGCTCGCCCTATCTGCCGGAGATTGCGCAGATCGCAAACCTGCTCGACTTTTCCGGCGTATGGCTCCTCAACGCCTCCTATCAATGGGGTTGCACGTCGCGTGCTTGCGAGCAGGACGGCGTGCCTTGGCTGATCCGAACGCTCGATTGGCCGTTCCACGGGCTCGGCCGGCATGTCGAAGTCGCGCGAATGGGCGGCGCTTGTGGCGATTTTTTCAGCGTAACCTGGCCCGGCTATGTCGGGGCGCTGACCGCGATGGCGCCGTTTCGCTTCGCGGCTGCGGTCAACCAGGCGCCGATGCGCCGCCGCACGACGCATCGCTGGCTGCGTGCCTACGATTTCGCCGCCAATGTTCGCAACGTGTGGCGATCCGAGGATCTCATGCCGCCGGACCAGCTGTTACGGCGAGTGTTCGAGCTTTGCCAGGATTTTGCCGCCGCGCGTCACATGCTGGAGACCACACCAGTCGCGCGTCCGGCGATTTTTGTCTTGACCGGATGCGCGCCGCGGGAACGCTGTGTCATCGAGCGGACGGAAACCGCCTTCGTGACGCGCGAAGACGACACCAGCGCGGCCAACGATTGGGTGCCGTGTCGCCCGGGTTGGGAAGGCCGCATCGGGACGCGCCGCTTTTTTACCAACTCCTACGCGCAAGCGGCGGGTTATAGCCGCGCGCGCCGCGAAGCGCTCGACCGCTGGGATGGACCCTGCGTCACAGCGCGGTTCGATTGGGTCCAGGAGCCGGTGCTCAATCCTTATACGCGGCTGGCCGTCGTGATGTGTCCGGCGGCCGCAATCCTTCGGGCCGTCGGCTATGACCGCGCCGGCGGTCCGTTGCCGGAGCCCGTCACGGCAACGTGCGAAATTGCGCTGACGCTGGAATCGTGGGCAGCCTAAGGTCGTGTCGTTGGCGCGTTGCTGCCGCCGCTTGCCGACGGTGTGCTGTTCTGTTCCCAAGATTTCCAAAATTGTAATGTAAAATCAGTAATTTAATTAAAAACGCACAAACTGTGTTGAAAGTCACATCTTACTTCCCCTCGTTCGCATAGGTTCCCACCTGAATAGCCGGGTACGGAGCCAGTCATGAGCACCATTACAATGACGACCTTCCGGGCCACTGACCTGTCTCGTTGGGATCAGCTCAAGCTTCGGGTCGCGGAATGGCAG
>Ga0187780_10001014_pt1 | contig 21065 bp, 19 predicted proteins | sample 1015_Q2_SP10_20__FD_132429 | JGI IMG/M metagenome (GOLD analysis project Ga0187780, IMG submission 132429) | Tropical peat soil microbial communities from peatlands in Department of Meta, Colombia - 1015_Q2_SP10_20_MG | ecosystem: Environmental > Terrestrial > Soil > Wetlands > Peat | place...
CTGGCTCTCCGCGGCCGCCACGGCCTTCGCCTTCGCCGGCTTCGGGGTGGGGCTCCGCCTGCAGGACCGCATCAACCAGCGGACCTTTCACCGCGTGATCCTGGCCCTCCTCACACTCTTCGGAATTTTGCTCCTGGCCAAGGCCCTGTTGTAGCAGGCCGCTGCCGAGATCGGCCTCGCGCCTCCGTTCGCCCATTCCCGGTTCGCTCTCCGATCTCCGCCTGAGCTTGCATACCCTTGCCTGCGCGCGGGTGGTCGTGCCGGTGAACGGGTCGGGAAAGGGAACGAAAGGTGTGCAGGCTGCTCAAAAAGGTCCAGGTGCAAGGCGGCGCGCGATGGGCCGAATGAGGCGTACGCCGGGTACGCCGCAGTGAGCGCCCGAGCGTGCCAACGCAGCAGATGGGCCTTTTTCAGCAGCCTGCTAGAGCCGTTCAGGTCGGCGGCCGAAAGAACGAATCGGCTGGAGCCTTCGAGGCCGCCCCCCAGGGGCCCAGCGCGGCGGTTACGGCGTCACCTTGAAGACCTTATCGTGCGGTCGCACCCGCTCCTTGATCTTGATGCCGATAACCTGTCCCGCCGTGGCCGCCTGCACGGCCTCCTTCTCAATCTGCATGGACGCGACCTGCTGGGTGATGTCCGTGGTGTGGCCGTGGATGCGGATGGTCTCCCCCACCCTCAACTCCCCGGACAGCTCGATGGCGGCCACGCCGATCTTGGCGAAGTAGTCTTTCACCGTCCCCACTAACTCCTCCCCCATCCCCGCACCTCCTCCCTCGTCCCCCGCCCCCACACCTCCAACCCCAAGAACGCCCGAACTCCCGAACGCCCTTCGCGCAGGCTGCTCAAAAGGGTCCAGATGCAAGGCGGCGCGCGAAGGGCCGAGTGAGGCGTACACCGGGTACGCCGCAGCGAGCGCCCGAGCGCGCCAACGCCGCAGATGGGCCCTTTTCAGCAGCCTGCTAGACGTGCAGCTCGATCACATCGCCATCCTGCACGATGTAGTCCCGCTGCACCTTCTGCCCCTCGAACTTGGCCCCGCCCCAGATGCGCGCGAACTTGAGGTTCTGGGCGAAGTCCTTGTGGATCGTCCCGGCGAACTCCAGCACGGTGGCGCCGCGCGGCAGGACGATGGGGGTCTGCAGCGACGGCGGCTTGCCGGGCGGCTTGCTGAATGCCCGGATGATCTCCAGGGCGTCGTAGATCCGCTCCCCCAGGGCCAGCAGGTTCAGCCCCGTGTGGGCCGAGACCGGCAGGACCGGCAGGCGGTCGCCGAACAGGACCTGGAGTTCCTCCTTGCGCGCGGCGGCGCCGGGCACGTCGGCCTTGTTGGCCGCCAGGATGGTCCGCTTAACCATGCGGCCGATCTCGGGGGCCTCCGCCAGCAGGCGACGCGCCAAGCTGACCTTGCTGCGGTCCAGGATCCGCTCCACAGCTTCCAGGGCCGCGGCGGCTTTCTCGTCCGCCAGGTCGGCCACCAGCAGCACCAGATCCGCGGGCCGCGCCAGGCCGGGGACCCACGGTTCCATGAACTCCTCGGAGAGGGCCGGCAGCTCCACGAGCTGGATCTGGACGTTGCGGACCTCCAGCATCCCGGCCACGGGTCGCGTGGTAGTGAAGGGGTAGTCGCCGATCTCCGGGCGGGCCCGGGTGAGGCGCGCCAGCAGGGAGGACTTGCCGGCGTTGGGCGGGCCCACCAGCACCACCTGACCCGCGCCCTCGCGGGGGACGGAGATGGAGAAGCCGCCCCGCTTTGCCTGCCGTTCCGCCTCGTCCCGCAGCTTGGCCAGGCGCCGCTTCAAGTCGCCCTGCAGGTGGTCCGTCCCCTTGTGCTTGGGGATGACGGCCAGCATGGCCTGCAGCGCCTCGATCTTCTCGGGAACGGTCTTCGCCTCCCGGAACCGCTGCTCCGCCGCCTTGTACTGTGGCGTCAAATTCGCCGGCATCGCTGCTGTCCCCGCCCGCGGGATGGCTCGACCAGCTCATGCACCGAGGGTCGCACCCCGCCCGGATGGCGTGGCCCGCACCGACTACATGGTCTTCGGGTCGATCTTCCCGGCGAGGGCCAGGAGGCTCTCGAAGAGATAGTAGTCGGCGACGATGAATTCGCACTTGTTGGCGGCGTCCTGCGGCCGGGCGTCCGGCCGCTTGTTGAAGCAGCTCTCGGTGAGCATGCCCGGGGTGCGCTTGTCGCGCGGGGAGGTCGGCGTCAGATACCGACTCACGAGCGCCTGCGCGGTGGCCTCGGCCGCCTCTCGGTATCGGGCGCGCTGGGCCTCCGTGGGGGCGACGGCGCCCAGCTTCAAGAGGGCGGCGGTGGCGATGGCCGTGGCGGCAGTGTCGCGCTCCGTATTGGGGATGGCGGGGTCGTCGAAGTCCCAGAAGGCCACCCGGTCGGCCGGGACGTGCTCGATCCACCAGTCCGCCCCGCGCGTTGCGGCGCCGAGCCAGCGCTCCTCCCGAGAGCCCAGGATGTAGCTCATGGTGGAGAAAAGCACGCCCCAGGCCTGCGCCCGGCCCCAGGTGCTCCGCTCGCTGTACCCCTTGTGCGTGTAGTGTCTCACCACCTCGCCCGTTCGCGGGTCGAGCGAGGTGGACTGGATGAAGGAACGGTCCTCCCGCAGGTGGAGGGCGATCACCCGGTCCGCGTGGCTGAAGGCCACGTCCCGCAGCGCCGCATCGCTCCCCTCCCGCGCCGCCCAGAAGAGGAAGGGGGCCGCCTGCAGGCTGTCGATGCTGGTCTCCGTGGTGCCCACGTGGGATCCCTCCTCCGCCTGGCGGCCCAGAGGGATCAACCGCAGCGCCGGATCGTACAGCTTCCCCAGGCTCTTGGCCGCCAGCAGGCCGATCTCGCGCGCCGCCGGATGGCCCGCCAGGATCGCCCCGAGGGCGCAGCCGTAGTACATGGGGAACCCCTTGAAGACGGTCTCGGCGTCCACCCGGGACCGCAGGCGCTCCACCAGGGGCTCTGCCCAGGTGCGATACCGGGCCTCGCCGGTGGCGCGATGCGCCAGCCAGAGCATGCCAATCCAGTATCCGCCGGTCCAGTCGCCGTCCGGCGTCGTCACCCAGTCGCCCGTCTCGGGGTCGGCCCAGTGGGGGAATCCCTGCCGCACCCTCCGCGCCGTGTCCTGAATCCGCCCGAGGACCCGCTCGATCGCCTGACCCCATCGATTCGCGCTCACCGGTGCCCTCCCCTCGGTCATCCGCGCCCGCCGAAAGTGCGTCCGCCCACCCTGGCAGGCAATTGTACCTCGGGCCGGCGTCAAGGGGAACATTGACGTGCCGGCGGCCGGGGCCGTACACTGCCGCTATGCTCTTGCTAGGGCGATCGGCGATGGGCCACGACCGGGCGCGGCGGGGACGCGGATGAGCCTGCAGGTGCCGAGGCCGGCGCGGGGCAAGCGGGCCAAGGCCCCCGCCCGCCGCCGGGGACCCGCCGCCCCGGCCACGGGCGAAGCCCTATTGCGGGATCTGGTGGACCGCCTCCGCGCGGAGCGGGATCCGCTCCGGCGCGCCTGGCTCGCCGAGATGGCCGAGCGGGGCCTCCTGCCGGGCCTCTCGGCCGAGGAGGCCGATGCGGAATCGGCCACCATCTTCGATACCCTCCTGGACTGCCTGGCGACCGACCGGTATCACCGGGCCCAGGCCTACGCCCACGAGGTGGCCGAACACGGCGTCCTGCGGGGGATCGGGGCCAAGCAGGTGATCGGGCGGCTGCTGGTGTTCCGGGACATGTGCGGCCGCGCCATCGCCCGGCACTACCGGGGGGACCCGGCGGCGCTGGGCCGGGCCCTGGACCTCTACGAGCCGGTGATAGACCGGATCCTCACCATCGTGGCCATGGCCTTCCTGCAGGAGCGAGAGAAGGCCGTGGGCCGCGGGCGCGAACAGCTGGAGGCGCTGGTGGAGGCCGGGATGAACCTGGCCGCGGAGCGGTCCCTGGAATCGGTGCTCCAGCGGCTGGTGGAGGTGGCCTGCCGCGTGGTGGGGGCGCGGTACGGGGCGCTGGGCGTTCTGGACGGCAAGGGCGGGCTGGGCCAGTTCATCACCACGGGGATCGACGAGGCGGAGAAGGCCCGCATCGGCCGGCTGCCCGTGGGCAAGGGGATCCTGGGCGTCGTCGTGCACGAGACCAGGCCCATCCGGCTCCGCGATCTCACCAGGGACCCGCGCGCCCACGGCTTCCCGCTCCACCATCCGCCCATGCGCTCCTTCCTGGGGGTCCCCATCACCTGGAAGGGTATGACCTTCGGGAACCTCTATCTCACGGAGAAGCAGGGGGCCGACGAGTTCAGCAAGGAGGACGAGCGGCTGGCGGTGACCCTCGCCGCCCAGGCCGCCATCGCCATCGAGAACGCCAGGCTCTACGGGGAGCTGCGCCGCTCCTACGAGGAGCTGAAGCAGTCCCAGCACCTGCTGGTCCGGCAGGAGAAGCTGGCGTCCCTCGGCCGCCTGGCCGCCGGGCTGGCCCACGAGCTGAACAATCCCCTCTCCTCGGTGGCCGGCTTCGCCGAGGCCCTCCAGCGGCGCGCCCAGGAGGGGGGATTGGCCAGCCTGCCCGGGGGGGCCGAGGTCCAGGAGTACCTGGCCTTGATCCAGGCGGAGGTGTCCCGCGCGGCGGGCATCATCCGGCACCTCCTCGATTTCGCCCGGCAGCGCGAGCCGGCCTTCGGCCACGTGGACCTGCGGCGCGTGGTGACGGACGCGGTCTCTTTCGTGCAGCGGCAGGCCAGGCTGGCGAACCAGCACATCGTGGTGGCGCCATTCCCCGAGGAGTATCACGTGATAGGCGACCCCCAGATGCTCCAGCAGGTGCTCCTCAACCTCCTCACCAACGCCCTGGATGCCATCGAGGGCGGCGGCGAGGTCCGCATCGCCGCGCGCCGCCGCAGGGGGGAGGGCCCGGGAGGTGCCGCGGGCCCCGCCGTGGAGGTGCAGGTGGCGGACGATGGCAGCGGGATCCCGCCGGAGCACCTGGCGCGGATTTTCGATCCGTTCTTCACCACGAAGGAGGCGGGCAAGGGCACGGGCCTCGGCCTGGCCATCTCCCAGAGCATCGTGGAGCAGCACGGGGGCAGCCTCGAGGTCCGCAGCGAGGGCGCCGGCAAGGGCACCGTGGTGACGGTGGTCCTTCCCCTGGCCGATGCCCCCGAGCGCTAGCAGGCTGCTGAAAAAGGCCCAACATCTCTCCCCGCTGCCCCGGCGACAGCGGGTGGGGCGTTGGCGCGCTCGCGCGCTCGCTGCGGCGTAAATCCCAATACGCCTCGCTCGGCGCGTCGCGCGCCGCCTTGTATCTGGACCTTTTTGAGAAGCCTGTGAGGGACAATCTGTTTACATGGGTCGTCACCCGGCTGAAATCCCCCCTTGCCCCCCTTGGAAATCCCCCCTCCGCCCCCCTTTGGCAAAGGGGGGTTGGGGGGATTTGGGCGAGCGTTGGTGCGCATCTCGAGCCCTTTATGTGAACAGTATTGGGGTTAGGGAAGGAATGGTTTCATGGGGCCGGTAGCCCAGGAGACGCAGGGGATCAGGGTGCTCGTCGTGGACGACGAGCGGCCCACGCGCCTGCTCATGGAGAAGGAGCTGCCCCGGGCGGGCTGCACCGTGGCCAGCGCCGAGAGCGGGGAGGAGGGCCTGGAACAGCTCCAGCGCCAGGAATTCGACGTGGTGCTGCTGGACCTCAAGATGCCCGGCATGGACGGGATGGAGGTACTGCGGCGGATCCGCGAATCCGGGGCGGCGGCCCAGGTGGTGGTCCTCACGGGCCACCCCGACGTCAGCACGGCCATCGAGGCGATGAAGCTCGGCGCGTACGATTACCTCACCAAGCCCTTCAAGCTGGCCGAAGTAGAGGAGGTGCTGCGGCGGGCCGCGGAGCGGACGCGGCTGCAGAAGGAGAACGCGGCCTTGCGGCGCATGGTGGCCCAGCGGGGGCCGCTGCCCCACATGGTGGCCGAGGGCCAGGCCATGCGGGCCGTGCTCCAGGCCGTGGAGCGGATCGCGCCCCGCGAGGCCAACGTGCTCATCCAGGGGGAGAGCGGCACCGGCAAGGGCCTGCTGGCCCAGACCATCCACCAGAAGAGCCGGCGGGCGGCCGGGCCCTTCCTGGTGATCAACTGCGGGGCCTTCCAGGACCAGCTCCTGGAGAGCGAGCTGTTCGGCCACGAGAAGGGCGCATTCACGGGGGCCAGCACCGCCAAGCAGGGCCTCTTCGAGGTGGCCGAGCGCGGCACCCTCCTCATGGACGAGGTGGGGGAGATGAGCCCGGCCATGCAGGTGAAGCTCCTCCAGGTGCTGGACACGCGCGAGATGCGCCGGGTGGGCGGCACCCGCGTGCACCGGGTGGACGTGCGCATCATCGCGGCCACCAACAAGGACCTGTCCCAGGAGGTCCGGGCGGGGCGGTTCCGCGAGGACCTGCACTACCGGCTCAACGTCCTCGGCCTCACCGTGCCCCCGCTGCGGGACCGGCGGGAGGACATCCCTCCCCTCATCGAGCACTTCCTGAGGCAGTTCCGGGCCACCGGCGAGGGGGTGAAGAGCATCGCCCCCGAGGCGCTCCGGCTGCTCCGCGACTACCCCTGGCCGGGGAACGTGCGCGAGCTGGCCAACACCATCGAGCGGCTGGTGATCCTCGCCCCGGGAGAGGTCATCGGCCCGGACGACTTGCCCCTCAACATCCGCGTCCCCGCCGGCCCGCCTCCCGGCCGCCCCCACGGCCCCGTCTCGCTGGCCGAGATGGAGCGGCTGCACATCGCCCGGGTCCTGGCGGAGACCGGGGGCCGCAAGATGCAGGCGGCCCGCCTCCTGGGCATCGACCTCAAGACCTTGAATAACAAGATCCGGGTCTACCGGATTCCCGTCCCTCCTGCATAAGATCATTTCTGACAGGTAGTTACCGACCTCAACCCGTCAGCACGTCGGGGCCGCCCAGCTTTGCCATCCTTTGCTCGAATGCCCCGCCGTCGCCACGGGAGCCCAAAAGGTAAGTCCCAAGCGGGCTCAGATGCAGATGCCCAAGGGGTCTCGGCGGCCCACTGCTCCTGGCGTCGTCGTTGGACGTCCAGATCCATGGGGCGGCCGAATGGAGGTTGCAGAAGATTGGCGCCGATTGCGCTTACAAGCCGCCCTGACTACGCGCCGCTCGAAACTTGCGCGTGTGCGGGACCCCCGCGGGGGGAAGTGATACAACTTGGGCGGCGGGGCGGCGGTTCAGGGGGGATCAGCACGGCGGTGTACGAAAGGACTTGCGTAGGGACATCATCTCGGTCATACTTCTGGACATCTTCTAGGACATTTATCAGATTACAAGATGAATATTCACATTATTTATCAGGCATTTAACAAGGACTCATCATAGGTCACGAGAAAGGTCAGAAGTGGGAACAAACGCGAGGAAATACGAAGAAACCCACCCATGGATCCGGTTCGAACTTGACCTTCGCAAGGTCACAGCTACTCTCTGGCTACTTCTTGGCGAGGCACAATCGAAGTGTGAACATTTAGCTGGAGTGCCTCTCCGCCCCGACACCGCGAACCGACTTCACAGACTCTACCTGGCGAAGGGTGTCCTCGCCACAACGGCGATCGAGGGCAATACGCTCTCGGAGGAGGAGGTTGTTAAGCATCTGGAAGGAACCTTGCAGCTCCCCCCCTCGAAACAATACCTGGCAAAAGAAGTGGACAACATCATAGGGGTCTGCAACACGGTCCTCGCAAGCGTCGCGAAGGGGTCACTTCCCGAGTTGACACCCAAGAGGATCACCGATCTCAATCGCCTCGTCCTCGATGGCCTTCAGGTTCCTGCGGACGTTGTCCCTGGGCAAATCAGAAAAAATGTGGTTGGTGTTGCTCGCTACAGGGGAGCGCCGTCTGAAGACTGCGAATTCCTTTTGGATCGTCTATGTGGGTGGATGGCAGATCCCGCCTTCAGAGAGGTTCCGGGCTCTCCTCTGGTCCCCGCAATTTTGCGTGCGATTCTGGCACACCTCTACCTTGCCTGGATACATCCGTTCGGCGATGGTAACGGGCGTACAGCGCGCTTGGTGGAATTCCAGATTCTCATAGGTGCTGGCGTTCCGGCTCCCGCCGCGCACCTTCTAAGCAATCACTATAACTTGACGCGGACGGAATACTATCGGCAGCTAGAACAAGCCAGCGCCTCTGGGGGAGACATCCTTCCATTTGTAGAATATGCACTCCGGGGATTCGTTGAGGGTTTACTCGGGCAGATCGAGGTCATCCGCCAGCAACAAATCGACGTCGCCTGGGAGAATTACATCCACGAAATGTTTAGGGATCCCCCATCGCCGAGCAACTCGAGGCGGCGGCAACTTATTCTCGACCTTTCGAGGAACCGTGAGGGCGTACCCAGGAGCGAACTGAAGGGGATCAGCCCGGAAGTCGCGGGGCTATACGCGACCAAGGGGCCGAGGACGCTCTCCCGAGATTTGAATGCGCTCAGGCATTCTGGATTGTTAGAACGAAAAGGCAACGTCTTTAGAGCAAAGAAAGAGATCATTCTCGCTTTTTTGCCTGTACGCCGGATGCCAGACGATGCGGAGCCCAAGACTGCCGATTCGGCCACCGGCCCTCTGCCGGAGGGGGGCCTCCCTGGCGAAGTGAACCGCCCGTGAGCGCGTTGCACTGAATCCTTTATGCGGTGTCCTTGAGATCCGTTCCTTGAGGCCACACTGAAGTTGCGGGCGCTGCGCCCGATCGACAAGCTCAATTTGTGGGCCATTCCTGTTCAGGACGCCATCGACTCGGCCATTCTTCTCGCGAACGTTCAAGTATAGACCGATCCCTTCCCGGCACGCCGGCCTGTGGTGGGCCGATCGATGTTTTGGTACGCCAGACGGCGCCCGAGGCAAGCGTCGTAGCCTACCCTGGAAAAGTTGTTCACCATCCGCACCGTCCAGGCTATAATAAATCGCGGGTCGGAAGATGAGGAAAACGAGTCAAAACCTAGCGAGAGTTCAGGAGGAAACGACCGCCCGGCGCCCCCTATTGGAGTCCGGAAAGCTCCGGCTGATCCCCAGAGGGCCGAAGCCTCCCATCCAGCAGAAGGACGCCTCGCAAGAGCCCGAAGAGCGAGAGTCCAGGTAGGGAATTCCCTCGGTCTGCGCTCGCCTTGTCCTGGCCCTTGCGGCCGCCCCCGGAGAAACTCCGACCCCTCGGAGAAACTCCGACCCCCTGCGGGGGCGGTCCGCGGGCATGAGCCCCCTCCGGCCTGTCGGCTGTTTCCTGCGTTTATCGCCGTTTAGCCGGACAGAACGCCACGGCCGCCCCTCGAGTGGGCTTGGTATTCCCTTTGCTCAGGGTGAGGGCGGGAGAGGGCCGAATCATCCCGACGGCCGGTGGCTCTACATGCACGTCATCGCCTGTTCGAAGAACGCGGGGGTCGTGAGCGGGCTCACCCAGGCGCTGGATGGCCAGGGGCATCGCCTGACGGTGTGCGAGTCCGGCATGGAAGCCCTAGGGGCCGTGGAGGTCGTGGACCCCGATCTCCTGATCCTGGACATGGAGACGCCGGGGCTCAACGGCCTGCTGCTCGTGGCGGCCATCAAGGAATTGGCCCCGGGCCTGCCCATCGTGGCCGTGTCCACACGATCGGAGGCCGACGCGCGGGCGCTGGCCCAGAAGGGCGTGGCCTGCACCACCGTGCCCGCCGGCGGGGACGGCGCGGCCTCCCCCGTCTTGGCCGCGCTGGCGCAGATCGGGCGGGGCCAGCCCGTCTCGTCCGCCTCGGGACCCTGAGAATGCGAAGGGAATTATTAAGGAGACGCCATGCCGACCGGAACTGACGCCATCGAAGCGCTGGCGAACCGTGAGTACAAGTACGGCTTCGTCACGGAGATCGAGACCGACGCGGCGCCGCGCGGGCTCAACGAAGACATCATCCGCCTGATCTCGGCCAAGAAGCACGAACCGGCCTGGCTGCTGGAGTGGCGCCTCAAGGCCTACCGGCACTGGGCCAAGCTGGCGAAGTCCGAGGCCGAGCCCAAGTGGGCCAACGTCAAGTATCCCCCCATCGACTACCAGGACATCGTCTACTACTCGGCCCCCAAGCCGAAGAAGAAGCTGGGCAGCCTGGACGAGGTGGACCCGGAGCTGCTGCGGACGTTCGAGAAGCTGGGCATCCCGCTGGAGGAGCAGAAGGCGCTGGCCGGCGTCGCCGTGGACGCCGTCTTCGACAGCGTTTCCGTGGCCACCACCTTCAAGGAGAAGCTGGCCTCTCTGGGGATCATCTTCTGCTCCTTCACCGAGGCGGTGCAGAACCATCCGGAGCTGGTGCGGAAGTACCTCGGCTCCGTGGTCCCGTATACGGATAACTTCTTCGCCTCGCTGAACTCGGCCGTCTTCAGCGACGGATCCTTCTGCTACATCCCCAAGGGGGTGCGCTGCCCCATGGAGCTTTCCACCTACTTCCGCATCAACGCCGCGGACACGGGGCAGTTCGAGCGCACCCTCATCGTCGCCGACGAGGGCGCCTACGTGAGCTACCTGGAAGGGTGCACCGCGCCCATGCGGGACACGAACCAGCTCCACGCCGCCGTGGTGGAGCTCATCGCCCACGACGACGCCACCATCAAGTACTCCACCATCCAGAACTGGTACCCCGGAGACAAAGAGGGGAAGGGCGGCATCTACAACTTCGTCACCAAGCGGGGGAAGTGCCTGGGCCGCAATTCCCACATCTCCTGGACGCAGGTGGAGACCGGCTCGGCCATCACCTGGAAGTACCCCAGCTGCATCCTGCAGGGCGACAACTCGGTGGGCGAGTTCTACTCGGTGGCCCTGACCAACAACTACCAGCAGGCGGACACCGGGACCAAGATGATCCACATCGGGAAGAACACCAAGAGCACCGTCGTCTCCAAGGGGATCTCCGCGGGCCACGGACAGAACACCTACCGGGGCATGGTGAAGATCCTCAAGGGGGCCCAGGGGGCGCGCAACTACACCCAGTGCGATTCCCTGCTCATGGGCGACAAGTGCGGCGCCCACACCTTCCCCTACATCGAGGTGAAGAACGCCACGGCCCGCATGGAGCACGAGGCCTCCACCTCCAAGATCGGCGAGGACCAGATCTTCTACTGCAACCAGCGCGGCATCTCCAAGGAGGACGCGGTCTCGCTGATCGTGGGGGGCTTCTGCAAGCAGGTCTTCCGCGAGCTGCCCATGGAGTTCGCCGTGGAGGCGCAGAAGCTGCTGAGCGTGAGCCTCGAGGGGAGCGTCGGCTAGCGGGCCGCTGAAAAGGGCCCATCTGCGGCGTTGGCGCGCTCGCGCGCTCGCTGCGGCGTACATCCCAGTACGCCTCACTCGGCGCCTCGCGCGCCGCCTTGCACCTGGGCCCTTTTGAGCGGCCCGCCGGGCCGGCTCCGGGGGAGCCGGCCGGATTTCAGGACGAGTCAGCAGAACAGAAAGGAAAGCGATGCTGGAGATTCGGAATCTGCATGCGAAGGTGGGGAATCACGAGATCCTGCGGGGCGTCGACCTGAAGGTGAACGCCGGGGAGGTCCATTCCATCATGGGCCCCAACGGCTCGGGGAAAAGCACCCTGGCCCAGGTCCTGGCCGGGCGGGAGACGTACGAGGTCACCGCGGGGGAGGTGCTCTACGAGGGGAAGAACCTGCTGGAGATGGCCCCCGAGGAGCGCGCCGCGGCGGGCCTCTTCATGGCCTTCCAGTACCCCGTGGAGATCCCCGGCGTGGGCAACACCTACTTCCTGCGCGCGGCCCTCAACGCGGTCCGAAAGGCCCGCGGCCTCGAGGAGCTCGATGCCATGGACTTCCTGCCCCTGGCCAAGGAGAAGATGAAGCTGCTGGAGATGGACGATCGGCTCCTGAGCCGCTCCGTCAACGAGGGCTTCTCGGGGGGCGAGAAGAAACGCAACGAGATCTTCCAGATGGCGGTGCTGGAGCCGAAGCTGGCCATCATGGACGAGACTGACTCGGGGCTGGACATCGACGCCCTGCGGATCGTGGCCAAGGGCGTCAACGCCCTGCGGAGCCCGCAGCGGGCCATCATCGTGGTGACCCATTACCAGCGGCTCCTCAACTACATCGTTCCCGACTTCGTCCACGTGCTGGTGGACGGGCGGATCGTCAAGTCGGGCGGCAAGGAGCTGGCCCTGGAGCTGGAGAGCAAGGGCTACGCCTGGATCGAGAACGAGGTCCGCGCCGGCGCGCCGGCGCGCGCCTAACGGCAGGCTGCTGAAAAGGGCCCATCTGCGGCGTTGGCGCGCTCGCGCACTCCCTGCGGCGTACCCGGCGTACGCCTCAGTCGGCGCCTCGCGCGCCGCCTTGCATCTGGACCCTTTTGAGCAGCCTGCGGAACTCTGCAGCGTGTCTGACGCGACGAGAGTAGAATGGTGACCACGGTGATGAACGAGACGGAGTGCTACCGGGAGGCCTTTGCCCGGTTGGAGCAGGGCCTAGGGGAGGGCCAGGCGTGGCTGCAGCCCGCGCGGCGGGCAGCCCTGGCCCGGTTCGCCGAGCTGGGGTTCCCCACCACTCACGACGAGGACTGGCGCTTCACCAGCGTGGCGCCCATCGCTGGGACCCCTTTCGCGCCCCCCCGCGCGGGAGGCGCCCAGGTGGATCCTCGGGCCCTGGCCCCCTTCACCTGCACGGGCCCCGAGGGCGCGCGGCTGGTCTTTGTGAACGGCCGCTACGCGCCCGCCCTCTCCTCCCTGCCGTCGCTGCCGGCCGGGGTGAGGGTCATGAGCCTGGCCCAGGCCCTCACGGCCGCGCGGGACCTGGTGGAGCCGCACCTAGCCCGCTACGCCGACATCCAGCAGGACGCCTTCGCCGCCCTCAACACCGCCTTCCTGGAGGACGGGGCCTTCGTGCACATCCCCCGGGGGGTGGTGCTGGAGGAGCCTATCCACTGCCTCTACGTGGCGACGGAGGCCGGCGCCCCCACCATCACCCACCCGCGCAACCTGATCGTGGCGGGGGACGATAGCCAGGCCGCCGTGGTGGAGGACTACGTGGCCCTGACCGACGAGGTCTACTTCTCCAACGCCGTGACGGAACTGGTGGTGGGCCAGAACGGCGTCGTGGGCCACTACCTCATCGAGCGGGAGAACCCGCAGGCGTACAACGTCTCCACCCTCCGCATCCAGCAGGGGCGCAGCAGCAACGTGGCCTCCCACTCGGTGCTGGTGGGCGGGGCGCTGGTGCGCAACAACATCCATCCGGTCCTGGCCGGCGAGGGCGCCGAGTGCCTCATCAACGGCCTGTTCATGGCCACCGGCCGGCAGCACATGGACAACTACATGAAGGTGGAGCACGCCGCCCCCCACTGCGACAGCCGGCAGTTCTATCACGGCATCCTGGACGGCCGTTCGCGGGGTGTGTTCCACGGCCGGATCGTCGTGCACAAGGGCGCCCAGAAGACCGACGCCAAGCAGACCAACCGGAACCTGCTGCTCTCGGAGGAGGCGCAGATCGATACCAAGCCGCAGCTCGAGATCTACGCCGACGACGTGAAGTGCACCCACGGCGCCACCATCGGCCAGATCGACGAGGAGGCCGTGTTCTACCTGCGCTCCCGCGGCATCGCGCTGGAGGCGGCCCGGGCCCTCCTGCTGTTCGCCTTCGCCGGCGAGAGCCTCCAGCGCATGAAGACGGAGTCCATCCGCCGGCACCTGGAGGCCCTGGTCACGGCCTGGCTCCCGCAGGGGAAGCTGCTAGAGGACGTGCGATGACCTCGGCCGGCGGCACGCTCACCAACGCCAAGGCCAAGGCGAAGGCCGCGGCGCCCGCCGCCGCGGGCCGGGCGGCGCGGCTGGATGTGGAGGCGATCCGCCGGGACTTTCCCATCCTGCGGCAGACGGTCCACGGCAGGCCGCTGGTCTACCTGGACAACGCCGCCACCAGCCAGAAGCCGCAGGCCGTGATCGACGCGGTCACGCGCTATTACGGGGCCGAGAACTCCAACGTCCACCGCGGCGTCCACTTCCTCAGCGAACAGGCCACCCAGGCCTACGAGGGCGTGCGCGGCACCGTGCGGGAGTTCCTCAACGCCGCCGAGGACCGGGAGATCCTCTTCGTCCGCGGCACCACCGAGGGCATCAATCTGGTGGCCCAGAGCTACGGCCGGGCGGCCCTCCGGGCCGGCGACGAGGTCGTCATCTCCGGCATGGAGCACCACTCCAACATCGTCCCCTGGCAGATGGTGTGCGAGGCGACGGGGGCCGTGCTGCGCGTGGTCCCCATCACCGACGCCGGGGAGGTGGAGCTGGAGGTCTACGAGAGGCTGCTGAACGCGCGGACCCGCCTGGTGGCCATCGTCCACATCTCCAATGTCCTGGGCTCCATCAATCCCGTCAAGCAGATGATCGCCATGGCCCGCCGCTGGAACGCCCGGGTGTTGGTGGATGGGGCCCAGGCGGTGCCCCACCTGCCCGTGGACGTGCGGGACCTGGACTGCGACTTCTACGTCTTCTCCGGCCACAAGCTCCTGGGGCCCACCGGCATCGGCATCCTCTACGGCCGGGCGGAGCTGCTGGAGGGCATGCCGCCGTACCAGGGCGGCGGCGACATGATCAGCAGCGTCACCTTCGAGAAGACGCGCTACAACACCATCCCGTACAAGTTCGAGGCCGGGACGCCGCACATCGCGGGGGCCATCGGGCTCGGCGCCGCCATCGACTACGTGCAGGGGGTCGGGCTGGACCGGATCGCCGCCTACGAGGACGAGCTGCTGGGCTACGGCACCGCGGCCCTGTCGGCCATCCCGGGCCTGCGCCTGATCGGGACGGCACCGGCCAAGGCCGCCGTCCTCTCCTTCGTGCTGGACGACGCCCACGCCCACGACGTGGGGACGATCCTGGACCGCGAGGGGGTGGCCATCCGCGCCGGGCACCACTGCGCCATGCCCCTGATGCAGCGCTTCGGCGTCCCGGCCACCGCCCGGGCCTCCCTGGCCTTTTACAACACCCGGGACGAGATCGACGCCCTGGTCCGGGCGATCCAGAAGGTCAAGGAGATCTTCGGCTGATGTCCGACCTCCGCGACCTCTACCAGGAAGTGCTCCTGGACCACAACCGGAGGCCCCGCAACTTCCAGAAGCTGGAGGGGGCGAACCGGACGGCGGAGGGCTATAACCCGCTCTGCGGGGACCAGATCACCGTCTATATGAAGCTGGAAGACGACGTGATCCGGGACATCAGCTTCCAGGGATCGGGCTGCGCCATCTCCAAGTCCGCCGCCTCGATGATGACCGCCGCCCTGAAGGGCAAGACGCGGGGCGAGGCCGAGGCCCTCTTCCAGCACTTCCACAACATGTTGACGGGCAAGCCGGGCGCCGAGGGCGGCACGGAGGCCCTGGGGAAGCTGGCGGTCTTCGCCGGGGTGTGCGAGTTCCCCATCCGCGTCAAGTGCGCCACGCTCCCCTGGCACACCCTGCACGCCGCGCTGGAGGGGAAGGGGGAACCGGTCTCGACGGAGTAGCCGGCGGGCCGGGCCCAGGGGGGAATGGCATGGATACGGCGGCTGTTGATGTGCGGGCGATCGAGGCGCAGGTCATCGAGGCCCTGCACACCTGCTACGACCCGGAGATCCCGGTTGACATCTACGAGCTGGGGCTGATCTACGGCGTCGCCGCGGACCCCCAAGGGACCGTGACCATCACCATGACCCTCACCTCCCCCAACTGCCCCTCGGCGCAGGAACTCCCCGCGGAGGTCAAGCGCAAGGCCGAAACCGTTCCCGGCGTCACATGGGCCACGGTGGACGTGGTCTTCGATCCTCCCTGGGACCGCGACCGGATGTCGGAGGCGGCCAAGCTGCAACTGGGTTTGCTCTAACCCGAATGCCGTTCACTCCTGTGCCGCGATTGAGAAACCTTGGCGCCCTTGGCGCCCTGGCGGTTTGAGGGCGGGATGCCGTACATCGTCACCGAGCCCTGCATCAGCGTGAAGGACCACGCCTGCGTGGACGCCTGCCCGGTGGACTGCTTCTACGAGGGGGAGGACCACCTCCTGATCCACCCGGAGGAGTGCATCGACTGCGGGGCGTGCGAACCCGAGTGCCCCGTGGACGCGATCTTCGAGGTGAGCAAGGTCCCCGCGGCGTGGAAGGACTACATCGCCAAGAACGCCGCCGCCTTCGCGGCCAAGGGGAGCCTTCCCAAGGCGCCCCCCCGGGAGAAGTGGGAGGCCCAGCGGGGCGCCCGGGGGACGGAGGCCAACCGCTATTTCCAGAGGTACAACAAGGCCTGACCGGCAGCACCCCTTCCCCCTCCCCTCCTCCATTTCCCAATCCGCACTCAATCGATCCGTCCGGACCGGTGCGAAAAGTCAGGGGTGTCTATTGGAGCGGGGCGGAAAGGCATCAGGGGGGGATGGTGAAGGGGGTTCGTGACGTGTCGGAGCGGGGCTGGCCCCGGCGCGGCCGGGCAGGTTACGCCTGGGAGCGGGCAGACAACTGGTGCCGGGACGTGCTCCCTCCGTCGGAGGCGGCAGCGGGGGTCTTCACGGCATCCGGCCACAGGTTATAGACGCCGTCCGCATCCCAGTCGTGGTCCGTTCGCATGAGCGGGAGGGGGCAGCGGCAGCGCTTGGCGTCATCGGCGCGGCAACGCTTGCAGAAGAAACCCGACTCAACGTTCAGGCTCATTCTCCACCTCGCTCCGCCGTCCGGCGGCCGCCTCGTGGGCCGGGCCGATGGTCCTGAGGGCAGCCCGCGCATGTGGAAGCAGTTGCCTGACAGCCGGTGCATCGTGCGTGCCACGCCCATGCGCAGCAAGGCCGGTCGCGCACCGCGTCTGAGGGGCGTGTGGCAAATCAGGAGCAGTCACAAGGACTTACACGATACCTGGCAAGAACACGACCCCTTGCGGGCCGGATCCCCTTTACCCAGATGCCCGAAATTCTTGACATTTTCCTGCACTATTTGGGGCCCTAGGGGAGGTTCTTCGTGGCGGCCATGCCTGCGAAGAGAGCAGGCTGCCTACGCCACGGGCAGGGCGCAAACGGGTACGACCCCCCACGCCAGCCGGCAACCACCGCCTTCGGCTCGCTTGACAGGCCGCGCGCGCTTCCCATAGACTGCCCGCCACTCGGGGTCGTCCGTGCCGACGCGCCCCGGATATTGCGCCACGGTCGCCCGAGCCACCCGCCTTCGGTCCTTCCGCCGCGGTGAGGCCCACACCACGCTGTGGAACCGGCGAACGGAGACCGTGCCCCGGGCCGCCGGGACGGCGCCGCATCCCCGGCGCGCCGGCATTGCGGGGCAGGCCGTCCGGATCGGCAACCCGTCATCCACGGAAGGAGGCACCGCCATGCCCCGGAAAGGACTCCGCCTCGCCCTCGCGTTCCTCGTCCTGCTCTCGCTGCCGCGGCTCGCAACCTCCCAGGAGCCCTATAAGATCGGGGCCATCTTCTCCATCACCGGCCCCGGCTCCTCGCTGGGTATCCCGGAGCGGGACACGGCCCAGATGCTGGAGGCCGAAATCAATGCCAAGGGCGGGCTGCCCGGCCCGGTGCGCCACCCCGTCAAGATCATCATATACGACGACGCCAGCGACGAGACCAAGGCGGTACTGGCGGCCAAGAAGCTCATCGAAGAAGACCGGGTCGCCGCCATCGTCGGCACCACGCTTTCCGGCACCTCCCTGGCCATCCTGGGGGCCGTCCAGACGGCCCAGGTCCCCCTGGTCTCCTGCGCGGCGGCCATCAAGATCGTGGAGCCCGCGGCGGAAAGAAAATGGGTCTTCAAGACGCCGCAGAGCGACTGGCTCATCATCGACGTGCTGGTGGACTATCTCAAGTCGAAGGGTCTCACCAAGGTGGGCTGGCTCAACGTGGACTACGCCTTTGGCGAGCTCGGCTGGGTCGAGTTCGAAAAGGCCGCTCCCAAGGCCGGGATCCAGGTTCTGGATCACGAGAAGTTCGGCCAGAAGGACGTGGATATGACGCCCCAGCTCACCCGGGTGAAGGCGGCCAACCCCCAGGGTGTGGTGATCTGGTCCATCCCGCCCTCGGCCTCCATCGCCACGAAAAACTACCGCGACCTGGGGATCAAGGCGCCGCTTTTCCATAGCCACGGCGTCGGCAACAAGGCATACATCAACCTGGCCGGGCCGGCGGCCAACGGCGTGATCTTTCCCGTGGGCAAGCTCCTGGTGGCCGAGCAGCTTCCGGACTCTGACCCCCAGAAGCCCGTGCTCCTGGCCTACGCCAAGGCCTTTGAGGGCAAGTATGGCCCGCGGAACACGTTCGGCGGCCATGCCTGGGACGCGGTGCAGCTCGTCTTCCGCGCCATGGAGAGGGCGGGGAACAACCGGGCCGCCATCCGCGATGCCATCGAGGGCACGCGAAACTTCGTCGGCATCACCGGCGTCTTCGACTTCTCGCCGACGGACCATAATGGATTGGACCGCCGCGCCGTCACCATGGTGGAGATCGTGGACGGCCAGTGGCGACCGGCGAAGTAGGAGGATGAACCTCGCCGACCAGGTCCTCCAGTACCTCCTTTCCGGCCTGGTGGTCGGCGGGATCTACGCCCTCATCGGCCTCGGCTTCGTCATCGTCTACAGCGTCACCCGGGTGATCAACTTCGCCCAGGGCGAATTCGCCATGCTGGGGGCCCTCGTCATGGTGACCCTCACGGACCGGGGGATTCCCATGCCGGTCGGCTTCCTCCTGGCGGCGCTGGCTGGCTGCGGGATCGGGGCCCTGCTGGAGGGGGCTGCCATCCACCCGATCCGGAGGGGCTCGGCCCTCACCCTCCTCATCATCACCATCGGCGCCTCCATCGTGATCCGCGGGGCGGCGCTCCTGGTCTGGGGGACGGACCCGCTGCCCCTCCCGGCCTTCACCGGCGGGCCGCCCCTCCAGATCGGGGGGGCCATCATCGTCCGCCAGGGGCTCTGGGTGCTGGCGGTGGCCCTGGCCATCTTCGCCGGGCTCTGGGCTTTCTTCACGCGCACCTACGCCGGCAAGGCCGTCCAGGCCTGCGCCATCCATCCCACCGCTTCCCGCCTCATGGGCATCCGCGTGGACCGCATGTTCCTGCTGGCGTTCACCCTCGCCGGGGGCCTGGGTGCCGTGGCGGGGATCGTGATCGCCCCCATCACCTACGCCACGTACGACATGGGGTTGATGCTGGGGCTCAAGGGGTTCGTGGCCGCGGTGGTGGGTGGCCTCGTCAGCCCGCCGGGCGCCATCGTCGGCGGGTTCCTCCTGGGGATCCTCGAGTCGCTCACCGCCGGCCTGGTTTCTTCCGGGTACAAGGATGCGGTGGCCTTCCTCATCCTCATCCTCATCTGCCTGGCGCAGGTTGCCCGCCTGCTGCCGTGGCGCGTCGTCGAGGAAGCCTAGGTGGCGCGGTTCGGCGTCCGGCCCGACACCCGGGCTCTGCTGGTGCTGGCGGCCGTTCTCGCGGCGATCCCGCTGGTGGTCCGTTCGGGGTACCTCCTGGGCATCCTGAACTTCGTGGGCCTGAACGCCATTGCGGCCATGGGGCTCACGCTCCTCATGGGGTACGCCGGGCAGGTCTCGCTGGGGCAGGCCGCCTTCTTCGGCCTCGGCGCGTACACCTCGGGGATCCTCACCGCCACGTACGCCGTGAACCCCTGGGCGGCCATGGCGGCCGCCGCGCTCCTCACCGGCATCGTGGCCTTCGCCATCGGCACGCCCATCTTCCGCCTCTCCGGCCTCCTCCTGGCCATGTCCACCCTCGGCTTCGGCATCATCGTCTATTACGTCCAGGTCAACTGGGCCGCGCTGACCGGCGGCCCCTCCGGACTCACCGCCATCCCGCCCCTTTCCCTGGGCGGCTTCCGCATCGACAACGACCGGCGCTTCTTTTACCTGGTGTGGGGCTGTGCGCTCCTCCTCCTGGCCCTCGCCCTGAACCTGGCCGACTCGCGCATCGGCCGCGCCCTCCGGGCCATCCACGGCGGCGAGCTGGCGGCCCGCATGGCCGGCGTGGACGCGACCCGGCTCAAACTGCAGATCTTCGTGGTGAGCGCCGCCATCACGGCCCTGGCCGGCAGCCTCTACGCCCACTATCTCACCTTCATCAACCCGTCCCCCTTCGGCTTCGGCTACTCCATCGAGCTGTTGGTGATGGTCGTCCTGGGAGGAGTCACCAGCCTGTGGGGGGCCTTCCTGGGCGCGGGCACCCTGACCATCCTGACGGAGGCGCTGCGGGCCATCATGCCCCGGCTGACGGGCCGGACTCAGGCGGAGTACGAGATCATCCTCTTCGGGCTGCTCCTCATCGGCTTCATGATGTTCCTCCCCAAGGGGCTGGCCGGCCTGGCGCGGGGCGAGTGACGTGGCGTCGCCCCCGCTCCTGGAGGTCCGGGGCCTCGCCAAGGGGTTCGGCGGCGTGATGGCCGTCAACGACGTGGACTTCGCGGTCCGGGACGGCCAGATCAAGGCCATGATCGGCCCCAACGGGGCGGGCAAGACCACCATCTTCAACCTGATCACGGGGGTGTTCCCGCCCTCGCGGGGATCGGTGGCCTTCCGGGGACGGCCCATCGTAGGGCTCGGGCCCCACGCCATCGCCGCGCTGGGCATCGGCCGGACATTCCAGGCGGTCCACCTCTTCGGCGAGATGACGGTGCTGGAGAACGTGATGCTGGGCCGCCATGCGAGGAGCCGGTCCGGCCTGCTGGCCTCCGCCCTGCGCACCGCGTCCATGCGGCGGGAGGAGCGGGAGATCCGGGAGGCCTCCCTGACCATCCTGGATGCCGTGGGCCTGCGGGACAAGGCCGGCCAAGTGGCCGCCAGCCTCCCCTACGGCGAGCAGCGGCTCACGGAGATCGCCCGCGCCCTGGCCCTGGAGCCGGCCATGCTGCTCCTGGACGAGCCGGCGGCGGGGCTGAACCGGGAGGAGAAGGCCCGCCTGGGCGATCTGATCCGGCGCCTGCGCGGCCGGGGGATCACCCTTCTGCTGGTGGACCATCACATGGACCTGGTCATGGGGATCTCGGACGAGGTCCTCGTCCTGAACTACGGGGAGAAGATCGCCGAGGGGCCGCCGGGGGAGATCCAGCGCCACCAGGGGGTCATTACCGCCTACCTGGGCGACGAGGACTGA
>Ga0187780_10001015_pt1 | contig 21049 bp, 21 predicted proteins | sample 1015_Q2_SP10_20__FD_132429 | JGI IMG/M metagenome (GOLD analysis project Ga0187780, IMG submission 132429) | Tropical peat soil microbial communities from peatlands in Department of Meta, Colombia - 1015_Q2_SP10_20_MG | ecosystem: Environmental > Terrestrial > Soil > Wetlands > Peat | place...
CAAGCTCACGGTGGAGTCTGTAAGCCAGGCTTACCACCGACTCGAGATCGGGTATCAGCCCCATGTTCAGCCGCGGGTGGTTTCGATCACGCAAGTGAGCGAGATGGGAACGGTCTATCAACCGAAAGAAGTCCGGGCCCTAGCCCGCTTCGCGCATGAGCACAACCTGTTTCTCCACATGGACGGCGCCCGAATCGCTAATGCGGCGGTCACCCTTGGCTTGAGCTTGCGGGGAGCCACGCGGGATTTGGGAGTCGACGTGCTTTCCTTCGGCGGAACCAAGAATGGCGCTATGGGTGCGGAGGCCGTGATCTTTTTCGATAAGCAGCTCAGCCGAGACGTTGTCTACCTTCGCAAGCAGGGGATGCAATTAGCTTCGAAGATGCGTTTTGTCGCTGTCCAGTTCGAAGCCCTGCTCTCGCAGGATCTTTGGCGAAAGAACGCAGAACACGCTAACCGGATGGCGGCTTTGCTGAAAAAGCAAGTGGGCAAGATCCCCAAAGTGAAGGTCGTCTATCCCGTCGAAGGGAACGGCGTCTTCGCGCAGATTCCCCGGCAGGCGATTCGGAAGCTGCAGCAGCGCTATTTCTTCTACGTGTGGAATGAGGAACAGTCGATCGTGCGCTGGATGTGTTCGTTCGACACGACCGAGGAGGATGTGAAGCAGTTCGCCACCCTCATTGCCCGAACCGTTCGCAGCCCGGGCGATTGAGCCGATCGGGCTGAGAGCGGCGGGGCGAGCCGACATTCACGGCCGTGTCGAAGGCTCCCGATTCCACCTCCTTGGTGTGGTAGGCTGGGAACTCATCATGAGCGCCATTCCACCTGCCAAGAACATAGCCCTGGCGGGAATCCTTCTGGGCGCCGCCGCGATTGCGGTCGCGCAATCCGCCACGCCGGGCACGGTGAAGACCGGCTATGCTCCCATCAACCAACTAAACCTCTATTACGAAATCCACGGCTCCGGTGCGCCCCTGGTAGTACTGCACGGCGGACTGGGATCGACAGAAATGATGTCGCACGTCGTCTCCGCACTTTCTCCGACCCATCAGGTCATTGCCGTCGATCTCCAGGCACACGGACGCACGGCCGACATCGACCGTCCCCTGAGCTACGAAGCCATGGCTGACGACATCGCCGCCTTGTTGAATTTCATGAACATCGTCCAGGCGGACGTAATGGGCTATTCGCTGGGAGGCGGTGTTAGTGTGCAGCTCACCATACGGCATCCGGCCATGGTGAGAAAGCTGGTGGTGGTTTCTACGGTCTTTCAGCGCAATGGATGGTACCCGGAGATCCTCGCTTCCATGGGGCAACTCGGTCCGGCAGCGGCCGAAGCCATGAAGCCGAGCGGTCTCTACAAGACCTACGTCAGCATCGCTCCCAAACCTTCCGACTGGCCCGTGCTCGTCACCAAAGTCGGAGATTTGTTGAAAAAGGAGTATGACTGGTCGAAGGACGTCGCTGCGATTACCACTCCTACCCTGCTGGTCTTCGGCGATGCCGACGCCATCCTCCCCGCGCACATGGTAGAATTTTTCACCTTGCTCGGTGGCGGCCGGAAAGACCCCGGCTGGGATCGCTCGGGCATGTCCAAGGCTCGCCTGGCAATCCTGCCTGGCATCACTCATTACGACATTATCGATTCATCCGCGCTCGTGACCGCCGTTCAACCGTTTCTCGAGGCATCGCACAGCCGCTAGTTTCGCCGGATACGGGTACCCCGTCATCCGGGAACTGCTGCGATCGATGCTTAGAAGTCCCTCCTTCGGGGCGTTACGCATTACTCAATCCGAATCCTGTGTGGACGGATCCAAATTTTACAGTTACGATTTTTTGATGCGCTCTGCCCATCCCTTGATCTTCATCGCAGCTTTAAGTCTGGCCTCGTTATGGCTATCGGCCGCGGATCAGGTCAACACCGACTTTCATAACGCGCCTGCCGCAGCCAAGTCGTTCAAGAACCCATACACCGGGCCCGCCGCCGCGCAGGCCGGACAGGATCTTTATGCTCTCAATTGCCGCTCTTGTCACGGCATTGAGGGAAAAGGCGCAGGCAATGTTCCTTCGCTTGTCGACGGCAAGCTGGAAGCGGTGAAGCCGGGAGAGATCTTCTGGTTCATCACGCAGGGCGACAAAGATAATGGCATGCCTTCGTGGGCGCAACTGTCGGACCAACAACGTTGGCAGGTCGTGACCTATGTGAAGTCGGCGCTACCGAAGGTAAGCGCGCACGGAGCAGTCGCCGCTTCGAGCCAGTCGGCGAAAACGGCATCCTACGATGCTCCGCCTCCCAAGCCGCCATTCACTGACTTCCGCTACGAAAAGCCGGGCACGGTGCGCAAGATCACGGTGCACGATCTTCCTCCGCCGTATGCGACGGAATCCGCGCGCAACCGCCCCGAAGTTGTGCCGCGGCCGGCGAACGCATGGCCGGTCGCTCCTGCCGGATTCAAGGTTGAGCAATATGCAACCGGCCTGGAGAATCCGCGTACCTTGCGCACGGCGCCGAATGGCGACATTTTCCTCACCGAAAGCGAAGCCGGCCGTATTCGAATCTTCCGCGGCCTGACCGACGACAAACCGGAGCTCTCTGCCGTCTTCGCCACCGGCTTGAAACTTCCTTATGGACTGGCGTTCTATCCCTCCGGGCCGAATCCGCAATGGCTTTACGTCGGCGCCACGGGCGAAATCGTCCGCTATGCCTATCACAATGGCGACCTGAAGGCTACCGGAACTCCCGAGCACATCGCTGACCTTCCGGCCGGGGGCGGGCACTGGACGCGCGCCTTGGCTTTCTCCGAGGACGGCAAGAAATTGTTCGTCGCTGTCGGCTCGGCTTCGAACGTGGACGATCCTGACACGAGCTCGGGTGAGAAGAACCGCGCCGACATTCTGGTGTGCGATCCGGCAAACTGCACGCTGAGCGTTTATGCCTACGGCATTCGCAATGCCGGCGGAGGAATCGCGGTGAATCCGCGGACCGGCGAGTTGTGGTGCTCGGTCAACGAACGCGACGCGCTCGGCGACGACCTCGTTCCTGACTACATCACGCATGTGCAGGAGGGCGGATTCTACGGCTGGCCGTGGTGGTACATCGGCGGGAATCAGGACCCGCGGCACAAAGGAAAGCATCCGGAGTTGAAAGACAAAACGATCGTTCCCGATGTGCTGTTGCAGCCGCACAACGCGTCGCTCGGGTTTGATTTTTACCAAGGCCAGCAATTCCCTCCCGAATATCAAGGCGACATCTTCGCTTCCGAGCACGGCTCGTGGAATAAGGCCGTGCGCGTGGGCTACGAAGTGATCCGCGTGCCGCTGCATCAGACCGGCCATGCCAGCGGAGAATACGAGGACTTCCTCACTGGGTTCGTGCTGCCCAATGGCAACGTGTGGGGAAGGCCGGTGGGCTTGACCGTTGCCCCCGACGGCGCTTTGCTGGTGAGCGACGACGGATCGAACTCGATCTGGCGAGCGAGCTACGCTGGCAAATAGAACGCTTGCCCAGCGTCGGCGTGTTGGTCGGTCTGGTCAGCGCGGTCGATGTGTCCAGAATCCCGCCAAAGCTCTGGCCCTGGAGCCTGGGTCTAGCACTATCAGGAGAATCCAGCCCCCTCCGAACTCTTCACCCCCATGGTGCGGTTTCCGCCAGAGCTTCGGAACGGCCAAACCGGTCCGGGATATTTCACTTCCCTCATCCGGGCTGCGGAAATTAGCCACACGACCAGGATCAGCAATGTGCAAAGCAAGCTGCCCTCAGGACCGACCGAGCCTCCAGACAGCCAAGCCACACCAGACGAACTCGATTTCAGCAAGTGACCGGGCAGCACCTGACCGCTGTCAGGCACACCATAAAAGTACGTCTCACCCCAGTCAAAGGCGGTATGAAGGCCAATGGGCATCCATAGATTGCCGGTGCGTTGCAGCAGGAGACAGGCCAGCAGTCCAAATAAAGCGGCGTTGCATACTCCGATCCAATGCTCGCCGGAGTTGCCATGATGCGAATAGCCGAAGTAGGCGGCCGACAACATCGCCGCTGGCCAGAAGCCGATACCCATGGAAAGGGTAAATTGCCCATACCCACGAGCCCGAAACTCCTCACGCAGAGCCACCAGAAGGAAAACCAGGCCCCAGGTGATCGCCCATTTCCCAACGTCGAACCCGCGGAGCGCGATGCCTTCAAAATGAAATACTCCAAAGATTCGCATGACAACGAGCAGCCCACTGATGGCAGCGAATCCAATCACCGCACCCTGCCAGAATTGCACCCGAAACATTTTTTGCCAAGGCAGTCCGTATTCGCCGATGGTTCTGCCTTCGATACCGCCCATAATCCAGCTGGCAAAAAGGAAAATAAGGAAGTCCATCACCTCGCGGACAAGAAAGCCGGTAACATCGTCCGCACCACGGAGCAACCGCCCCACTGCGAAATTACTCACGTTGACGCAGATGACGACAATTGCCAGAAAGATGAGCAAGCGCCAGCCCGGGCGCAGTTCCGAACGACCATAAAATATCCAATGGATTCGACCGGGGCCGCCAATTTCCACGGCTTCCGCCATCGGCCAAAAGTCTCCTTCCGCCTATTAGACGAAGAGGTAACGCAATCGTTTCATCGTCTGGCGCCAAAGCGTGGGTCTTCGGCAATTCGGAGACTGGGGGCTGGCGAAGTCTCGTTTGCGCTCATCGAGGGTGCGGAAGGCCGAACATCGTCATCGTGTCTTCGTCTGGCCCTTCAAGATCCGCACGATCGCAACTATCGTGTTCCAATTTCGCGTCGTCGCCGGCGCGCCGTAAAGCTTGTCGATCTGGCCAAGACAGGCAATTGTCTTCATATGGCGACGGTACATTCCAAACACGAATTGGCCTCGGGACGCCATCACCTGTACCAACCACTCCCCGTCCGCGGGAAACGTGACTGGAAGCGGTGCCCGGAGACCACCGGCTTTCGATAGAATGCTCACGAACCGAACTACGTCCGGGGGTGACGGCTCAGTCCCAAACGGATTCACCTTCGCTAGGCGGATAAGATCACGGCCATTGCACAGCACAACGTGCGTGCTGAACGGCAGCTGGCGGAGCAATGCAGTACGGAATTTTGCTCGAGACCCAGGTTTACGAACGACAAACGTGCCTGCAGCACCCACATTTACGACATCATAGGCGCTTAGTTCTCGTGCGACGATGCTCGGGCGAAACGTCTTGTGTCCACCAACATTGACTCCTCGGAGGAAAACAATGAGAGCCATACCTCGGATTATGACGAAACAGGCAAAGGCGACGCTAGGACTGCTTTACGTTTGCACCTTCGGATGATTGAGCGACTGGTCGCTGGTTGACAATAAATCTTAGGGCCCTATCGACAAGTGCGCTGACGCCGAGCATCCGCCTAAGACCGAGGCCTGTCCCGGCGGGGCACTTGCGTTCCAAACCCCGTCGGGTCGGCACTTGCCGTGGCAGGAAAGACGGGAAACAGCGTGCCCTGTCACGTGTCCTCCAATAAGTCTTCCAAGGTCGTCCTGTGTTTTGGCTTCTTCTTCTTTTTGTGGTCTGGGATCACCCGTGCAGCGGGCGGCGTCCCGATTCGTTCGCGAGCCATGGCTTTGACCGCTTCCACCACACGAAACCGCTTCGGCTTTTTTCTCGGCATGGCTCCATATTGCCATAATCTGCCCGGGGTCGATGTTTTGCAGACCCGCGTACTGGATTAACCAATTTTTCCGATCTTCTCAAGAGGAGAAGTACTGGGAGCGATAAACGAAGGAGCTCTCGGCGTGCAATAATCATGAGAGGTGCTGATCCAACCCGGAGGAGTGACGGACAGTCGGTATGGATGAAAAAGAGTTTTTCGACGAGCGACAGGAGAAAAAGACGGCCCAGTTGAATTGTCCCCATTGCCAGCAGTCGGGGGAATATGAGATCACGTGGCTGGTGCGCACCAAGAAAAGACAGCTGACCGGCCGCGCCGATGAACGAGATCGCGCACGCTTCTCGAAGGCCCGCTCGTATATGCTACGCAGAGACGATATGATGGCCTGTAAGAACCTGCGTTGCCGCAAACGGTTTGAGATCTCCGGCGTGCAGTCCGTGGTGTTTACAGAGTAACCGATCCGCTTCCCCCGGGCTCGGGTAATCCTCGAAAATCCAGGGTTCGAACCAGTCTCGAGGAAATGCCGAGTGCGAATGGCTCGCGGCTCATTTATACTTACGCGTTTATCCACCCGTTCCGTGAAACTCCCAAGAACGAGGAGCCTGCTTTGAAGATTTTGGTCTGCATGAAACAAGTGCCGCAGAAGGATGCACCCTTAAAGCTGAACGAGAGCGGCACCTGGATTCGGGAGGATGTGTCCTACGAGATCAACGAGCCGGATGCCTATGCGCTCGAGGAAGCGCTGCGCCAGAAAGAGAAACATGGGGGCACGGTGGTCGTGATCACGGCCGGTCCGTCCCGCGCCCAGCAAGTCCTGCGGGAGGCCTTGGCCAAGGGCGCCGATCGCGCCATTCACTTGGAAGACGCCGCCTTCGTTGGGCTCGATGCCTTCAATACGGCGCGGGCATTCGCCGCCGCCATACAAGGCGAATCCTTCGATCTGATCTTTACCGGCCTTCAGTCCGATGACTACGGTTATGCACAAACGGGCGTGATCCTGGCCGAGCTCTTAGGGTGGCCGCACGCCACCATCATCATGCAGATCGAGAAGAACGACACCGGAATTCGGGTGAAACGTGAGCTCGAGGCGGGCTATTTCCAGTTTGTGGACATGCCATTACCGGCTGTCCTTACGATTCAATCGGGGATCAACAAGCTGCGCTATGCAACCCTGATGGGGATCAAGCAAGCCAAAACTAAGCCGTTGCAGAAAGTCACCCTGGCGGACGTGCAGTCGGCGGTGAGCGGAAACCTGCAAAAGATTCAGCGCTTGTACGTGCCGCAAAAGACAAAGAAGACCGAACTGCTCGAAGGCTCGGCGGCTGAGATTGCGAAGAAATTGGTGGACAAGCTGCGCAACGAAGTTCGGGTTTTGTAGGCTTCTGCGCCTCGCCCGGGCATCGGAGATCGGTTCCGAGCGAAACGCGATGCGATCGCCACTGGCGTCGATTGCGAGAGAGAATGGGTAACTGAGCATATTGCCTATGGCGGACAACATTGTTGTCGTGGTTGAGCAACGGGACGGGAAACTCAATCGTGTTTCCTGGGAGACGCTGACCGCGGGCCAAGCGCTGGCGGCGAGTGGTGGGACGCTCGATGCCGTAGTCGTGGGCAAGAACGTGGCCAATCTGGCCCACGAAGTTGCCGGCAAGAAGCTCAGGAAGGTTTACGCCATAGAGTCTCCGAGCTTCGAACCTTATACCCCGGACGCGTTTGCCTTCGGCCTGAAGCAATTTCTCGAGTCTCAGACACCGAAATTGGTGCTGATGCCGCATACCTATCAGGTGCGCGACTTCGTGCCCAAGCTGGCCACCGCCATGGGCCGCACCGTGATCAGCGACTGCATTGGCTATAAGAAAGAAGGTGACAGACTGCTCTTCACCCGGCAAATGTTTCAGGGCAAGTTGGCCGCCGACGTCAGCTTCAGTGGCCCGCCGCCCTGGTTTGTGACCTTTCAGAACGGGGCGTTCCGCGGCGATAAGGTCGAAGCCGGCGCCAGCGCAGCTCCCGTAGAAACCGTCCAGGTAGAAATTGGCGACGGCGTGATTCGGGAAAAGCCGCAGCCCGTGTTCAAGGAAGCCAAGCAGGCGGTCGATCTGACCCAGGCAGAAATTATCGTTTCGATCGGTCGCGGAATCAAAGAACAGCAGAATATCCAGCTCGCCCAGCGGCTGGCCGAGGCTCTCGGCGGCGAAATCGCCGCCTCCCGTCCGATCTGCGATGCCGGCTGGCTGCCCATGGATCGGCAAATCGGATCGTCCGGGCAGACGGTCGCCCCTAAGCTTTACCTGGCGCTCGGCATCAGCGGCGCCATTCAGCATATCGTGGGGATGAAAGGCTCGCGCACCATCATCGCCGTGAACAAGGATTCGGAAGCGCCCATTCTTGAGATCGCGGATTACGCCGTCGTAGGCAATTTGTTCGACATTGTTCCGCCCCTGATCGAGGAAGTAAAGAAAGCAAAGGCAGGCGGTTAGAGTCTTTCCCTTGCAACGGATTCGGAAATTTGTGGCTGCCGAACCTGGCGCTTCGCGCAGTTGGCCCCGGCCCTGCCGTTCATTCCGGCACCTCTCTGTGATGAAACCATGAGCCTTGTCTTCCGCAAGCCGCTGACCAATATCGAACGCCCCCAGATGCCCGCCGACCTGGTCATCGTCGGCGGGGGTCCCGCGGGCATGGCGTGTGCCCTGCGTCTTTCCCAACTGATCGACCAACACAACTCCGAGCACCCCGATTCGCCATTGAGCAAGGAGAATATCTACTTGCTCGAAAAGGCGCGGGAGGTCGGTCAGCACTGCCTCTCGGGAGCCCTGCTTGACCCGCGCTCCATGCGCGAACTGCTCCCGGGCTTCGAGAAAGAGGCTCCGCTTGAGGCACCGGTCAGCCGCGAGGCAGTTTACTTTCTCACCCAAAATCACAAGTTCAAGTTGCCCATTACGCCGCCACCATTACGCGATCACGGCAACTACGTGATCTCTCTCAACCGGTTCGTAAAATGGCTCGGCGGTAAAGTGGAAGAGGCTGGGATCACGATCTTCAGCGGGTTTGCCGGCTCGGAATTGTTGTTCGATGGCCAGCGCGTCGTCGGAGTCCGCACCGATGACAAAGGGGTGGATAAGCACAATCAGAAGAAATCGAATTTTGAGCCGGGCTATGAACTACGGGCCAAGGGTGTCATTTTGGCGGAAGGCCCGCGTGGTTCGCTCACCAAGCAGCTGATTGCGAAGTTCGATTTGATGCGAGACCGTAACCCGCAAACCTACGGCCAGGGAATCAAGGAATTGTGGGAAGTGCCGTCGGGAAGGATCGCGCCCGGAGAAGTCCTCTACACCATGGGCTGGCCCCTCACCGCTAAGGAATACGGGGGAGCCTGGATTTACGGTGGAAAAGATGACGTCGTTTCCCTCGGCTTCGTCACCGCGCTCGAGTATCCCGACCCCCGCCTGGACCCGCAACATGTGTTGCAGGACTTCAAGCAGCATCCCTTCATCGCCAGGTTGTTCGAGGGTGGAAAGATGATTCGCTATGGTGCGAAATCGTTGCCCTACAGCGGCTGGTGGGCGATCCCGCCCCTGGCTGGGGACGGCTGGATGATGGTTGGGGATTCCGCCGGCTTCGTCAATTCTGCACGCTTGAAGGGCATCCATCTGGCGATCAAGAGCGGAATGTTGGCCGCCGAAACGGCGCTTGAGGCGCTGAAGAACGACGACTTTTCTGCCCGAAGCCTGGGGCAGTATCAGAGCAAGGTCGAGTCGAGCTGGATGAAAGAGGAGCTCTGGAAGGTGCGCAACTTTCATCAGGGGTTCGCCCATGGATTTTGGAGTGGCATGTTCCACGCCGGACTTCAGCAATTGAGCGGGGGCCGCGGGTGGCGCAGTCGCTACCCCGGAACCGCCGGCTATGAGCACATGAAGAAGCTCGCGGAGTTGCCGAGCGACGGAGGAGATGAAGCGCACCTGCTCGGACCCGCCAAAGGAGATGGCCAACTAACGTTTGACAAGCTGACCGATCTCTATCACTCCGGCACAAAACACGAAGAAGACCAGCCCGCCCACTTGATCATTGACGATACGAATATCTGCAACACTCGTTGTTTCAAGGAGTTCGGTAGCCCTTGCCAGAATTTCTGCCCGGCGAATGTTTACGAAATGATCGACGACGCCGCGCAACCTCATGGCAAGCGCATCAGCTTGAATGCCTCGAACTGCGTGCACTGTAAAACCTGCGATATTGCCGACCCCTACCAGATCATCACCTGGGTGCCACCCGAAGGCGGCGGTGGACCCAATTACGATGGAATGTAACCGCTTCCGCGCGGCGGGCAGGGCCGCGTCCGCATCGCCTTGCCCAAGTGCAACCGAAGGCGCCCCATCCGGCATATAATTGTGGGGAGTTTCCGACCGGCCGCGGTCTTCCGGCATACCTGACCGTGGCGGCGAGGGATGGTTCGTTGGGCCCACCCCTGCAGCTTTGGCGGAGCGGCAGGATGGCAAAGCTCGCAAGACGAACCCCCGAGGGTGCAGGTGGAAACGCCGGCGCCTCCCGGCTTCGCGAGAAGCCATTGGAAAGGAAACGGGTCCTGGCCTGCCTGCGTGTTTCCTTTCAAGTTGGAGCCGATCGAATACTGGGTCTGGGAGAATAGCCCCGGCAAACCGCCGCCGCGCGAAACCGCCCCGTTTGCCGGTGGGAAGCGGCGATGTCGTGGCGGTTCGCCAACTGCCGACTAGGAAAAAACTGGTGGCTGTCCTGACTGACAAATTCGGCCGAGCGATCACCGATCTGCGGATTTCCGTGACCGATCGTTGCAACTACAAGTGTGTCTACTGCCGCACCGGAAACGAGGGCACGCTCTACGGGGATCTTCCCTTTTCCGATTACCTGCGCATGGCCCGTATTGTGGCCGGCCTCGGAATCAAGAAAGTGCGCATCACCGGCGGTGAGCCGCTGCTGCGCCACGGACTGGTGGAGTTCGTCGACGAGTTGTCTGCGTTGCGCGATACCGAAGGCGAGCCGCTCGAGCTCGCGCTCACGACCAACGGTCACTTGTTGGCCGAGTTGGCGCCCGCGCTCAAGGACGCGGGTCTCCAGCGCGTAACCGTCAGCATGGATGCGGTGGACCCTGACCGATTCGCACGCATTACGCGTGTCCCCAATGGATACCACCAAGTGCTTGCGGGAATCCGTGCGTCCCGGCAAGCAGGCCTGTGGCCGGTGAAGGTGAACTGCGTGCTGATGCGCGGCTTCAATGAAGACCAGATCATCCCGTTTGGCATGTTCGCGCGGGAGGAGGGTGTCATCGTCCGGTTCATCGAGTTCATGCCGCTCGAGGAGGACCGCGTCTGGTCGCCCGAAACCGTCGTCACCCTGGATGAGATCGTCGAACGGATGCGGGAGTATCGGCCGTTGGTGGAGATTCCCCACGCCCGGAGTGAGACCGCGCGGCGGTATCGGTTTGACGATGGAATTGGCGAGATCGGAATCATTGCCCCGGTTTCCCACCCATTCTGCGGCCACTGCAGCCGCATCCGGATCACCTCGGACGGGAAGATTCGCACTTGCCTGTTTTCTGTCTGGGACCATGACTTGCATGAACTGATGCGCCGCGGGGCATCCGATGCGCAATTGGCCGAATTCATTCGCGGTGTGGTGCTGCGGAAAGAACAGCGGCACCACATCGGAGAAGCGGATTTTGTGCCCGCATCGAGGACCATGGTGCACATTGGGGGATGACCCTCCCGCGGGATGGCCGACAAGGGGGATGAGAGATTTTAAGAGCATGAGGCGGAAGCGAACATCCTGGCTTTGGCTGATCCCCGTCCTCCTCGCCAACCTCTCGTTAGCCCAGATCGCTACCTCCACCACCCGCTCTTATCTCGGCTTCGATCGTAACGAATACCCTGGCGACGACAATCTGAGGATTTTGCGCCAAACCTTCACCTTTGCCAGTTTCTGGCTCAACAATCCTCCGGGAGAGGGCAGCAATTCGTGGATCGGAAAGCGAAAGGCTGTCGAGGACGCGGGATTCGGGTTTCTCGTGCTGTTCAATGGCCGACTCTATGCCAATCTGAAGAACGTGCCCCGAGCCGTCGCTTTAGGCAAATCCGATGCGCAGGCTGCGGTGGCGGCCGCGCGCCGGGAAGGATTCCCTGCAAAAACCTTGATCTTTCTCGACCAGGAGCAAGGCGGACGCATGTTGCCGGAGCAAAAAGCCTATCTCTATACCTGGGTGGACGAAGTCAACGCCGCCGGGTTCGAGGCTGGCATCTATTGTTCCGGCATCGCCGCCCAAATTGCGGGAGCTAGTGTGGTAACTGCCGATGATATTCGGGAAAATGCCGGCGGCCGGACAATCGTCTATTTTGTAAGCGATGATGCCTGCCCGCCTTCGCCGGGGTGTGCCTTCCCGAGCCAACCACCCCATCCCGCCGACAGCGGAATTCGGTTTGCCGACGTTTGGCAATTTGCCCAATCTCCGAAGCGGCGGGACGTTGCCGCGGGCTGCCCTGCGAACTACCATCCCGACGGAAGCTGCTACCCACCCGGGATCTCGCCTCGACAGGGACTCCATGTGGATGTCGAAACCGCCAGCACGCCCGATCCCTCGCGGGGAAGAACTCAAAAGGAATAACGGGGCAAAGCGCTGAACCGGAATTGCGGCGCAGAATTTGGATCGACGCCCACAGCTTTTTTGTCCGAACCCTGCGATGCGGCTCCGCGAATCGATTAGAATAACTTCATACCAACCATGGCCAATCGCACTTTTACCCTAGAAGAAGCACAGGCGTTGTTGCCCGTACTGGAATCTCTGCTCCGCACCGCCCTTGAGGGCAAGCAATTGGTCGAGTCTGCCGACCAAGAATTTCAGGAGCTGGCGCACCGCGTATTCCTGCGTGGCGGGATTCTGGTGAACATCGTTTCCCTGGCCCGTCGAAAGGCGGAGCGTGAGAAGGCCTCTCAGCGAGCCAAAGATGCAATTGCCGAGATTGATGCGACGGGCGTGCAAGTGAAGGACCTCGACATCGGTTTGCTGGACTTCCCTTGCCAAGTAGAAGGCGAGACCGTGCTCCTGTGCTGGAAACTGGGAGAGAAGCGAATTACCCATTGGCACGGGGTCAGCGAAGGCTTCGCAGGACGCAAGCCGATTGACGAGCGGATCGTGAAGGCGAAGCGGGCAAATTAGAAAAGTTCTCTTCAGAGGACACCTGGGGTTCCCTTCCCGCCCGGTTTCTTGGGATGGCCAACGATGAAGTGGCGCTCGCTCGACGAATCGAATACAGCCGTCGATCCTCGTACTTTGCGGGAGCAATTTGCCGAACGCAAGGCTCTCATCGCCCAATACGTTTTGCCCGAAGTCCAAGCGGTTCACGCACGGGTGATTCGAGAGCTCGAGGAGCAACGCACAGTGGAACGCGCCCTAGCAAGGGGAGCGCCTGCTCCGGCATTCGAACTTCAGGATCAAGACGGCCAGCGTCGCTCGTCGCAGGCAATACTCGAGACCCGGGTTCTCGTGGTCTGCTTTTTTCGTGGACGCTGGTGTCCGTTCTGCGTGGGTCAGCTCGAGGCCATGAACCTGATTCTGCCGCAGATTGCGGCGGCGGGAGCGGCCTTGGTGGCCATCTCCCCGCAAACCGTACGGCAATCATTTTTCATGGCAGACCAGCACAAACTGAGATTCCCTCTGCTCAGCGACGGAAGAAACCAGGTTGCCCGCCGGTTTGGACTGGTGTACCAGGTTCCCGAGTACCAGCGGTCTGTCTATCAGCGAGCTTTTGTCAACCTGCCACTGGCCAACGGAGATGACAGTTGGGAGTTGCCGATCCCGGCCACCTATATTGTTGGCCGCGATGACATCGTGCGGTACGCTTCCGTAAACCCGGACTACAGTGTACGACCGGAACCAGCCGAACTGCTGGATCGCCTCGCTCGCCCTGATCCCTGCGAGGGTGGACGCTCGGGGACCGAGGATCGGTTGCGTTAGAGGAGCGCAGGCTACTTCACGGCCGCTGCTTCCTCTAGGACACGTTCGCGTTCGACGTCCCGTAGCCGAGCGGCTTTGCCGCGAAGCGCGCGAAGATAATAGAGCTTCGCGCGGCGCACCTTGGAAGACCGGATTAATTCGATACGATCGATCACGCGTGAATTTTCCGGGAAGATGCGCTCCACTCCGTGACCGAAGCTCATCTTGCGCACGGTAAAGCTGGCCTGCGGTCCGCGGGTGCGGGCGATCACAACGCCCTCGAATGCCTGCACACGCTCCTTATCCCCTTCTTTGATCCTGACGTGCACGCGCACGGTGTCCCCAGGACCAAAGTTGGGCAAGTCCGTGCGTTTGGTCTTGGCTAGAAGTTTGTCAATGATGAGATTTGACATGATCCTTTCCCTTTTTGCTTCTAGGTATTCTGGGCCGCAATCTGGGACAGCAATTCTCTGTCCTCCTCGCTCAAAGTGACCTGGTGCAAGAGATCGGGCCGGTTTCGCAAAGTCTTTTCGAGTGCCGCGCGACGACGCCAACGCCGGATTTCGTCGTGATTGCCGGAAGCCAGCACTTCGGGAACCGTCATTCCCCGAAAACTCGCGGGCCGCGTATAGTGGGGATAATCCAGCAACCCACCCGATCCGCAGGTCGCATGCGGGCCGCTGCCCCGCAGCGTCGGCTCCTCCGCGGTAAAGGACTCCTGCCGGGTAGAAGCCTCATTCCCCACGGCACCGGGGATCAAACGGGTGACGCAATCGACCACCACCGCTGCTGCAATTTCGCCTCCGCTTAGCACGTAATCCCCAATCGACAGCTCGCGGTCTGCCAGAGACTGGCTCACACGCTCATCCACACCCTCGTAGCGGCCGCAGATCAAGACCAATCGATCCAGCCGGGCTAGCTCCTGGCTCTGGCGCTGGTCGAACCGTTTGCCCTGTGCCGACAGCACGATTACGCTCTGCCGGGCTCGACCCGCCAGACGCTCTTCGCGGGAGGCAAGCGCGAGCGCTTCCACACATTCAAAGATCGGTTCCGGCTTCAGGACCATTCCCTCGCCGCCGCCGAAGGGGCGATCATCTACCGTACGGTGGCGATCCGCGGCAAAGGCCCGCAAATCGTGCAATCGAATCCCTGCCAGACCAGCATCCTGGGCCCGGCGGATGATTCCGTAATCGAAAGGACCGCCAAAAAACCCGGGAAAGATCGTAACAATGTCGATCTTCATGAGCACAGAGCTCAGTTGCCAGCCGGGTCAGTTGTCCGCCGCAAGATCCCTGTCACTGACCTCTTCTCTTCTGCTGCTGCTCCTTCTCCTCTGGAGTCAGCGGGGCATCGAGCTCGAGCATTCCTTGGGGCAGCCGCATGCAAATGCGCTTACCCTCGACATCCACGTGTTCAAGGTGCGCTTGAGCGTAGGGAATCTCCAACACTCGGTGGCCTTCCCTAACGATCAGCAGCGGAGCCTCACCCGCACCGAACCGGACATCTTCGACCCGGCCAATCTCGCGCGGGCCGTCGAAAACCGTACAACCAACCAAATCACTAATATATGTCCAACCGGGCTCGAGCCGCGCACGTTCGTGGCGCGGAACCTGCAATTCGCAGCCGGCCAGAGCTTCCGCGTCGGAAATCGAATCGACGCCGGCGAATCGCAGTACCAAGAATCCTTTGTGAGGCCATGTTTCTTTGATTTCGAGCCTGCGCCGGCGGTCGTTGTCCGTGAGGGCCCAGAGGCTCAGGCCGGGGCGGAATCTACCTGTCACGTCGCTGTGCACCTCGTCTGCGACCTCACCCTGCCGCCCTTGAGGCTTCACCACGCGCGCGAGCGTGATGAACTCCTCGACCGCGATCATTCCGTGATCTCGAGCGCAAAGCGCTTGTGTGCCCGAACTCCCGCCGCATTGAGCAAGGAACGCATCGCTCGCGCCACTCGTCCCTGCCTTCCCAAAATCTTGCCGACGTCGCTCGGCGCCACCTTCAGGGCAAAAACCGTGGTCTCGCCGTCAACCTGGTTGACCGATACCTGATCGGGCGCATCGACCAGCGCCTTCGCGATCTGCTCCACCAACGCGCGCACATCGCCACTTTGCTGCTCTGTCATTCCTCTTCCTATCGGCTGGAATGCTTTTCGCCGTAATCAGGCAACAGACTCGGTGCTGGCGGGAACGGGTTGGGACACAAGTTTGCTGACACGATCGGAGGGCTTCGCGCCCTTCGATAGCCAATACTCCAAGCGGTCGCGTTTCAGTTCAATGCTGGCAGGATTGGTGCGGGGGTCGTAGGTCCCCACGACCTCGACCGGCCGGCCGTTTCGGGCCCGTGCCTTTTCAATGACCACCACCCGATAGTGCGGTTGTTTGCGCGCACCCGTACGCGTTAAGCGAATCATCAACACAGGAGTTTGTTTCCCTTTCTAGTAAGCCTGGATAGGTTCTGGCAAACCATTATTTTTGCAGAATTTAGCGGGATTAGCAACACCCTAGTCCGGGCCACCGCCGATTCCGGTCAGAGGATTCTACCCGCGCTCACGGCGCAAAAGTGGGCCCAATCAAGGTATGGGCCTTCCCTAAGCCATCTCCTCAATCGGCAGAAAGTCAGGCCGCGTTCTCTTCGATAAACTCTTCGATCTCATTGACCTCTTTATCGCTCAAGCGAAGATTTCCGGCCAGCATCACCCCCCCCGCCTGCCGGGCATTGCGCGCTCCTACAATCGCCCCCGTCACGGCGGGATTGCGCAGCGTCCAGGCAATGGCCACTTCCCCCGGAGAACGGCCGTGCCGCCTGGCAATCTCGCGCAGTCGCTCGACCAATTCGAGATTCCGCGATAGTTTGGGCTCTCGGAACTCCGGATGGCTGTGGCGCCAGTCATCTTTGGGCAGCTTGGCGACCCGTTCGGGAGTCATGGCCCCGCTGAGAAGGCCCGAAGCCATGGGGGAGTACACAATCACGCCAATACCTTCCCGCAGACAATAGGGCAGAATGTCTTCTTCGATTGAGCGGTTCAATAATGAGTACGGCGACTGCAAGGAAGTAACCGGCGCAATGGCTCTCGCCCGACGAAGCTGGCTCACATTGAAATTCGAGACGCCGATCCAGCGCACCTTTCCTTCCCGCTTCAATTCGGCCAAGGTCGACCAGGCTTCCTCGAGCTGCGGGGAGTCAGGATCGGGTGGCCAGTGGATCTGGTAGAGGTCGATGATCTCGAGCTGCAAACGCCGCAGGCTATCTTCTACCTCGCCCCGGATGGAGTCGGGCGCGAGCACGTTTTGGATGTTGCCCTTGGCATCCCAGCGCAGGCCGCACTTGGTGAAGACATAAGGCTTGGGAGCCGACCAGCCTCGGATGGCCCGACCGATGACTTCTTCTGAGTGTCCCAAACCATAAACCGCAGCCGTATCGATCCAGTTGACACCGAGCTCGAGAGAGCGCTCAATGGCGCCCAGGGAGTCTTGATCGGCCTGAGCTCCCCAGGAGAATTGCCAGCCGGAGCCACCGATTGCCCAGGCCCCAAAGCCGACGGGTGTGATTTCAAGAGCGGACTTGCCAAGCTGTTTGGTTTGCATTTCAATGTCCTCGGGATGGTTGGATTCGCTGCCACTGGTACGAGATGCACATGGACGCTCCGGCAATTCGCAAATATTGCCTTTCGTTCCCTGACGCAATCGAAAACTTGCAATGGGAGGACGAACTCTGTTTCAAAGTTGGGGGAAAGATCTTTACCATGCTGGGGCTCGATTCCCTGCCGCAAAGACTGTGCTTCAAGTGTACGCCGGAAAAGTTCGCGGAATTGTGTGAACTCGAAGACATCCGCCCCGCCCCCTACGTCGGGCGCTACTCCTGGGTGATGCTCGATCGGCTGGATGCCTTGCCGGACGGCGAATTGCAGGACTTAATCGAGCAGTCCTATCAAATGGTTCGATCCCAAGCGAAACTCTCAGACCCCCGCCGCCGCGGGAAGAACCGAAAGAAAATGCCGGCCGCGAAGGCACACCAGCCGGTGAAAAAGAAGAGTTAGCTTTTCCTGCTCGCGGTGGACGACCGAAAGGAAACGGGAGCGCTTACATTTGACTACGCGCAACCTACTACGCTAGCCTCAAAGTCCATTCGGATTTTCGATGCGTACCACCCGCAATCCACTACTCCTCGCTCTTGCGATCGTCGCGCTCTGCGCCCCGGCGATCGCAGCTACCCAGCCGGTTCATGCCGCCCACGCCATGGTGGTCAGCGTGCACGAGCTGGGGTCGCGAGCCGGAGTGGAAATCATGCGGGCGGGGGGGAACGCGGTGGATGCGGCGGTCGCGACCGGGTTTGCCCTGGCGGTAGTGCACCCCGCGGCGGGAAATCTTGGCGGAGGGGGGTTCATGCTGATTCGCCTGGCGGACGGCGAGACCCACTTTGTAGACTTCCGGGAAACCGCTCCCGCCGCTGCCACGCCCAATATGTATCTGGATGCGCGCGGCAATGTGATCGAGGGCGCCAGTGAGATCGGCTATAAAGCGATTGCCGTGCCAGGCTCGGTGGCCGGTCTGGTTTACGCGGAAAAACATTTTGGCAAGCTGCGCCTCGCCCAAGTGATGGCTCCCGCCATCAAGCTGGCCCAGGATGGTTATGCGCTAAGCTGGGAAGAGGCGCACGCCTTCGAGAAGGATCGACATTTGGGGGAGATTCCGGAATCACGTCGCATTTTTCAGCGCGACGGAAACTACTACAAGCCGGGGGAAATTTTTCAGCAACCGGAGCTGGCGCGCACCCTGGAGCGCATCGCCGGCGATCCTGACGACTTTTACCGCGGCTCCATGGCGCGCGAGCTGGCGGCCTCGATCCAGAAAGGCGGCGGCCTGGTCACCGCCAATGACTTGGCCCGTTACGAAGTCAAGCAGCGCGCGCCGGTTCAGGGCACGTACCGGGGCTATGACATCCTCAGCGCACCGCCGCCATCCTCGGGCGGGACCGCGCTGATCGAAATTCTCAACATCCTCGAGGGTTACGACCTGGCCAAGGCGGGGAACCGGTCGGCGCAATCGGTTCACTTGATGGCGGAATCCTTTCGGCGGGCATTCTATGACCGTGCGGAATTCCTGGGCGACCCGGACTTTGCGAGGATTCCAGTGGCCCAGCTGATTGATAAGCGCTATGGCGCGGCTTGGCGGGAGTCGATTGACCCTGCCCATGCCACGGAGAGCAAGGAATTGAAGCGGCCCGCGATTTTCGGTGCCCTCGAACAATATGCCGCCGAGCACCCGCAAGCTACGGCCCGGCCGGAATCGCCCCACACCACGCACTATTCGGTGGTCGATGGCGAGGGAAACGCCGCCGCGGTGACCACCACCTTGAATGACTGGTTTGGATCGCGGGTCACCGCGCCCGGACTCGGATTTCTGCTGAATGACGAGATGGACGATTTCACCGCCAAGCCGGGGGTGGGCAATGCCGATGAATTGATCCAATCCCAGGCCAATGCGATCGGCGCGGGAAAGCGGCCGCTGTCCTCGATGGCGCCGACGATCGTCCTGCATCATGGCCAAACGTTTCTGGTGCTGGGCTCTCCCGGCAGCTCGCGGATCATCACCACCGTGGCGAATGTGCTGATCGGGGTTGTCGATTACGGTATGAACCTTCAAGAGGCGGTGAATGCACCGCGATTTCATCATCAGTGGCTCCCCGACACATTGAGCGTCGAGAAGTGGTTTTCTCCCGACACCATGCACCTGCTCGAGCAAATGGGTTACAAGATCTCGATCGGAGTCGGTCATGGGGAGGATTGGCGTCCGTACTGGAGCGACGCCGAATGCATCGCCATCGATCCCGTGTCGGGTGAACGCTTGGGCGCCAGTGACGGCCGGAACAACGGAAAGGCGATCGGTTACTGAATGTTGAAAGCCATCTCCACCTACGTCTACGTCAAAGAGCGGTTACACCCCGGCCTGCTCGACGGCTTACTGCGCGGCGGCGCCCAGGCCTTTGAAATCTTCGCTGCCCGCCAGCATCTGGATTACGCCAACCGCAAGCAGCATGTGCGTGAAATCGCCGAATGGTTTCGTACCAGCGGTGCTCCCCTGCACTCGCTGCACGCCCCGATGTATGGCGACTACGAATGGGGGCGGACGGGGGCGCCTCCGGTGAACGTAACCTCTACCGATCGGGCGCACCGTGTCGAAGCCATGGACGAGATCAAACGCGCCCTGGAACTGGCGGAGCAAATTCCCTTCCGCTTCCTCATCCAGCACTTGGGCGTCTTTAACGAGTCGTTCGACGAGCGCAAGTTTGAAGCGGCGATGACTTCGATCGAGCACCTGCGCGCCTTTGCCAAACCCTTGGGAGTGCGAATTTTGCTCGAGAACATTCCCAATGAACTGTCGACTCCGGAAAAGCTGGTCGAGTTTATTCACGCCATGCGTTTTGAGGATGTGGGAGTGTGTTTTGATTTCGGACATGCTCACATCATGGGCGGCGTCCCGCAAGCGTTCGCCATTCTGAAAGGCTACATACGATCCACCCATGTTCACGACAACGACCAAGATCACGATTCGCACCTTTGGCCGGGCAGTGGTTCGATCGACTGGAATGAGGCCATCGAACTGTTGCGGTCGGCCCCGCACAAGCCTCCCTTGCTGCTGGAGGTGGAGGAGAACGAGAAAATTAACCCCACAGAAAGAATGGGCGAGACCTTCAAGAAGTTGGATCGGGCTTAAGCAACCGATCCGGCTCGAAGTGCCTTCGACCTCGCCTCTTCGACCGTTTTGAACCTCGAATATGCCATCACCCGTAACCTCCATCGCCGATGTGGGCAATCATGTAAGCCAAAGTGTGACCATTCAAGGATGGCTGTACAATCTGCGCGAGAGCGGCAAGCTTCTGTTCCCGATCTTTCGCGACGGAACCGGGATCATTCAGGGAGTCGTTGCCAAGAATGCGGTTTCTCCGGAGATCTTTGAGTCGGTACGAGGCCTCACCCAAGAATCGAGCGTGATCGTCGAAGGCAAGGTCCGAGCCGATCAACGCGCTCCCGGGGGATACGAGCTCGACGTTTCCCATGTCCAGGTGATCGCGCGCGTTCCCGAAAGCGATCCCTATCCGATTTCGCTGAAAGAACACGGTGTCGATTTCCTCATGGAGCATCGCCACCTGTGGGTGCGCAGCCCAAGGCAAGCGGCCATCCTGCGGGTGCGCGCGGAAATCATCAAAGCCGCCCGCGACTTTTTTGACAACCGGGGATTCACTCTGACCGATCCGCCCATCCTCACTCCCGCCGCCTGCGAAGGTACTTCCACCCTGTTTCCCGTGGATTATTTTGACGAGCAAGCCTTTCTCACCCAGTCCGGTCAGCTGTACATCGAAGCGACGGCCATGGCTTTGAGCCGGGTGTATTCCTTCGGGCCCACGTTTCGCGCGGAAAAATCCAAGACTCGACGGCATCTGACGGA
>Ga0187780_10001017_pt1 | contig 21042 bp, 20 predicted proteins | sample 1015_Q2_SP10_20__FD_132429 | JGI IMG/M metagenome (GOLD analysis project Ga0187780, IMG submission 132429) | Tropical peat soil microbial communities from peatlands in Department of Meta, Colombia - 1015_Q2_SP10_20_MG | ecosystem: Environmental > Terrestrial > Soil > Wetlands > Peat | place...
TGATCTCCGAGTTGTATTCACCTTCTTGGACTTCAACTGAACCACCGGCCATCGTCGGCTCCTCGCGTTAGCGCCCGCTGGCTTACTTCTTGACCGCGGTCGCCGACGCCGGTCCAGCGACCTTGGCGACGCCACCCGCTGCCATCACCCGGGCACCGGACAAGAGCGCCTGGTGCAGGTCATGCGCGAAGTAGTTGACGCGTTCCATGATGAACTTGTTGCGTCGCGTCAGCCAGTTGTAGCCGAGCACCGCTGGCACGGCCACCGCCAGACCGATGGCGGTCATGATCAGCGCCTCGCCTACCGGCCCCGCCACCTTGTCGATGGACGCCTGGCCGGAAATGCCGATCGCGATCAGCGCGTGGTAGATGCCCCACACCGTGCCGAACAGTCCGACGAACGGGGCGGTGGATCCGACCGACGCCAGCACCGACATGCCCTTCGACAGGTCGCTCATGATGCCGTCGACGCGCCGCTGCAAGTGCGAGGAGATCCAGTCGTGCAGGTCGATGTTTTCCGTCAGCCGGCCCTTGTTGCGCTCGTGGTGTTCGAGCGACTGCAGACCATCACTTGCCAGGCCGCGGAACACGTTGTCCTCGCCGCCTTTCAGACGTGCCATGCCGTCATTCAGATTGGCCGCGCCCCAGAAGTCCTTCTCGGCCTGCAGCGCCTGCCTGCGCAGCAGCGCCGTGTCGATGGCCTTGGTGATGATGACGTACCAGGAGTAGAACGACATCACCGCCAGGATGATGAATACGCTCTTACCCACATAGTCGCTCGTGGTCCACAGTGCGACGATGCCATAAGGATTTTCGCCGCCCGCAGTTGCTACATCAGCCATTGTCCGTCCCCTGTCAGAAAATTAGGTTGTGCGTGGACCAACGTGCGCTCGCGCGCGGTCCGCTTATGAAGTCAGCTTCCATACCCACTTGATGCGGAACACGCCGGCGACCGCCTTGCCGTCTTCCAGCCTCGGCTTGAACTTGCCGTAATCGATCATGCACTTGACCGCCGCCTCATCGAGGCGCGCGATGCCGCTCGAGGTCTCGACCTTCACGTCGTTGGTGCGGCCACTGGCCGCCACGTTCATCACCAGCACCACCGCGCCTTCCTCGTTCAGGCGCCGCGAGGCCGACGGGTAGCGGCTCTGGCACGCCTCGGACAGCGCGCGCTTGTCGCGGTCCTCCATGGTCGCTGCCGTGATGACGGGCGCGGCGTGAGTGGTCTCGACCTTGGGCGGGGCCGCCTTGACCACTACCGGCGGCGGTGGCGCTTCAATGTTCGCGATGACGTCCGGCGGCGGCGCCGTGATCGGCGGCGGTGTGAAGTCCGGCGGCGGCGGCGGCGGCTCTTTGGGCGGCGGCTGGTCCTCGGGCTTGATCAACCGCGCGTTCAGGATGTCGTTGAACTGCGGGATGTACTTGACTGCCGTTCCGGCGACGAGCGCGGCCAGGAACAGCACCTGAATTCCGATCGTGACGGCAGCCGCAATCGAGTTGCGTCTCGCCCGCGCATTCTTGGCCATGTGTCTGGGGGGCCCCTCTCTGAACTCTGGTCGTCGCGTGGTGCGTTCCGGCCGGAGGCACCACCGCTCGGACCTATCCCGTCACGGTCCGACTCTATATTCCTCGACGCCTATGCCGCGCCCCTCGCCATGCCGCAGTGCGCCTGGGCACGGGGGAGTAAAACGATAACGTCCCCCGCCAAGGTCCGCAAGCCCGAATTCAGCCCGCCCCATAGTCCAATCGGCCTACGATCGGCGCGCTCGGCGCACCCGACCGGTGCGTGGGGCCGCAGCAACCACCTGATCCGCGTCCGTGACCGCGCCGTGGGATGCGCTACCCACGTCGCGTACGTATTTACCGAGCACACCACGCGTCGGGGCGCGCCGCGGCGGACGCCAACCGCGGGCGCGCCGCGCCAGTTCACGTGGTGGAACGTCGAGCGTTATGGTGCGGCGGACTGCATCGATGGTGATGCGATCTCCGTTGCGCACGTGCGCCAGCGGGCCGCCGACCGCCGCTTCCGGCGCAATGTGACCGACCACGAAGCCGTGGCTGCCGCCCGAGAAGCGCCCGTCGGTGATCAGGGCGACCTGGTGGCCGAGTCCGCGTCCGACGATCGCTGACGTCGGACTCAGCATCTCCCGCATGCCGGGCCCGCCCTTGGGCCCTTCGTAGCGGATGACTACGACCTCTCCGGCCCGGACCTTGCCCTCGAGAATCGCGGTCAGGCTCGCTTCCTCGGAATCGAACACGCGCGCGGTACCGCTGAACCGCTCGCCCTCCTGGCCGGTGATCTTGGCGACCGCGCCCTCAGGGGCCAGATTGCCGCGCATGACGATCAGGTGACTGGTCTTGCGGATCGGTGTTGCGAGCGGCCTGACGATGTCCTGATCGGCCCGATAGTCGGCCACCCCGGCCAGGTCCTCTGCCAGTGTCTGCCCGGTCACCGTCCGGCAGTCCCCGTGCAGGTGCCCGGCCTCGAGCAGCCTGCGCATCAAGGGCCGGATGCCGCCGATCGCCACCAGCTCCGACATCAGGTAGCGCCCGCTCGGCTTGAGATCGGCGAGCACCGGCGTGCGCCGGCCGAGGCGCGTGAAGTCGTCGAGACTGAGCTTGACGCGGGCCGCGTGCGCCATGGCGAGCAGGTGGAGCACGGCGTTGGTCGAGCCACCCAGCGCAATCACGGTCACGATGGCATTTTCGAAGGCCTTGCGGGTCATGATGTCGAGAGGCCGCAGGCCCGACCTGGCGAGTCGCACCGCCGCGGCGCCAGCCTGGCGGCTGTCCTCGCGCTTGGTGTCGGAGAGCGCGTCCTGCGCCGAGCTGTTCGGCAGGCTCAGGCCCAGCGCCTCGATCGCGGAGGCCATGGTGTTCGCGGTGTACATGCCGCCGCAGCTGCCGGCTCCAGGAATCGCGGTCGCCTCGACGGTGTGCAGGGCGCGGTCGTCGATGACACCACTGGAACGCGCGCCGACCGCCTCGAAGACCGAGACGATGTCACGCCGGCCAGCGCCCGGGCGGATCGTGCCGCCGTAGACGAATACGCCCGGCCGGTTCAGGCGCGCCATCGCCATCACGCATCCGGGCATGTTCTTGTCGCAGCCGCCGATGGTCACCAGCGCATCAAAGCCCTGCGCCCCGGTCACGGTCTCAATCGAGTCGGCAATGACCTCGCGCGAGACGAGCGAGTACCTCATGCCCGGCGTGCCCATCGCGATGCCGTCTGAGACGGTGATCGTGCCGAAGATCCGGCTCTTGCCGCCAGCGGAATCCGAGGCTTCGGCCGCGAGCCGGGCGAGACCGTCCAGGTGCACGTTACAGGGCGTGATGTTGGACCAGGTGGTCGCTACTCCGATCGATGGCTTGCCGAAGTCGGCATCCTCGTAGCCCACCGCGCGCAGCATGGCGCGCGCCGGCGCCTGCGTGAGCCCGTCGAAGACCAGATGCGAGAACTCGCGCGGCTGATAACGCTTGGCGCTCATGATGTCTCCAGGAATGTTGCCGTCTTCATTGCCCGCGCTCACGGACGCAGTGCATCCGCTCCGTAGCGCCCGCGCATCAGGCCATAGAGCGCGCGCAGGCCCTGGGCTTCGGCGCCCACCGGCCGGCCGGGACGCTCCTTGGCGTTCCACGCGTAGACATCGAGGTGCGCCCACAGCGTGTCGGTGACGAAGCGCCGCAGGAACAGCGCGCCGATGATCGCTCCCGCGTGCGCGGACGCGGACACGTTGCCGAGATCGGCGATCTTGGAGCCGAGCTCATCGTCATAGCCGGGCCAGAGCGGCAGGCGCCACAGCGGATCGGATTCGGCCTGGCCCGCCGCCAGCAATTCACTCGCCAGCGCATCGCTGTTGGAAAACAGTGCCGGCAGGTCCGGCCCAAGCGCGACGCGCGCGGCGCCAGTGAGCGTGGCGAGGTCAATGAGCAGGTCCGGATGCTCTTCTTCGGCGGCCGCGAGCGCGTCCGCGAGGACCAGCCGCCCCTCGGCGTCGGTATTGCCGACCTCGACCGTGAGTCCCTTGCGCGTCTTGAGCACATCGCCCGGATGGTAGCTGCCGGGACCGATCGCGTTCTCGACCGCCGGCACGATCAGGCGCAGCCGGATCTGGAACTGCGCGTCCATGAGCATCTGGGCGAGCGCGAGCGCGATGGCCGCGCCGCCCATGTCCTTCTTCATCAGCAGCATCCCGGCAGACGTTTTCAGGTCCAGCCCGCCGGTGTCGAAGCACACGCCCTTGCCGACCAGCGTCACCTTGGGTCCGGTGTCGCCCCACCTGAGGTCGATCACGCGCGGCGGGCTGGCTGCGGCGCGGCCTACCGCGTGCACCGCCGGATAGCCCTCGCTCAGCAGCGCGGCGCCGACCACCTGTCGCACCTCCGCGCGCGCCGCGCGCCCGACGCTCTCGATGGCCCACGCAAGCGCTTCCGGACCGAGATCCGTGGCCGGGGTATTGATCAGGTCCCGCGCCAAGGCGTCGGCGGCCGCGGCACGGGTGACATACCTGCGATTGGCGGCCAACGGCCAGACGAGCGAGGTCCGAGAGGTACCGGTCGACTCGCGATAGCGCAGGTAGCGATAGCGCCCGAGTGCCCAGCCGAGCGCGGCCTGGGTCGCTGCGGGTTCCGCGAGCTCTTCGGCCAGGTAATAAGCGCCTTCCGGCAGTCGCTCGGGCAGCGCGGCGAGTGTGTTGAGCGCCGCATCAGCGGCGGTGTGCCGGCCGATGCCGACGAGCACGCCGGCGATCGTGCCGTCAGGTGAAGGAAATGTGAGTATTTTCTGCTGCTCGCCGCGAAAGCCCTGGCTCGCGGCCCAGGCCTGCGTGGTCGGCCCCAGTGGCTTGAGTGCTTCGGCGACGTGGCCCGGGTCCTGCTCCGGAACCAGCCACAGCGGGCGACTGGCGCCGTCGCGCCGTTCGAGGAACGCGGGCGAGTGAGGTGTCGACACGGGTACGAGCAGGATACCGCACGCCGATATGTCCCATAGGCCTTAAGGCGCGTTGACAAGTTCGGCCCGCGTGTGCTGACATCGGCTCAGGTTTTGCAGCGCAGTAGCGATGACATCAGCCTTCCGCCCGCTCCCAATTTCCGCCCGGCTGGCGCCAGCCCGCCCGGGTTTGAGCGCACGCGCGGAACTCGCTCTGCTCCTTAGGCCCTGGAGGTGCGGGACCGGTCCTTAGGCGCAGCCGCGCAGACGGACACGAAACAAACCCCGCACCGGACCCGCCGGGCGGGGTTTTTTCATGGACGGGCGCCGAGCCCGCGAACTGACTGACTGTTACCGGGAGACAGCATGCGGATCTATTCGGAGAAGGACGTCAAGGGCCACGCACTCAAGGGCGCGACCATCGCCATCCTCGGCTACGGCAGCCAGGGGCGCGCACACGCGCTCAACCTCAAGGACAGCGGCTTTGACGTCGTGGTCGGCGTGCGCCGTAACGGGCCGAGCTGGAAGAAGGCCAAGAAGGACGGCCTCAAGGTCGCCGAGCCGGTCGATGCGGTGAAAGGCGCGGAACTCGTCGCGCTGCTGACACCCGACCTCGCCCAGCCCGGGGTGTACGCGGAAGTGCGCCCATCGCTCAAGCGCGGCGCGACGCTTTTGTTCGCGCACGGCTTCAACGTGCATTTCCGGCAGATCAAACCACGCAAGGACCTCGACGTGGTGCTGATCGCCCCCAAGGGACCGGGCGATCTGGTGCGCCGGCAGTTCCAACAGGGCCGTGGCGTGCCGTGCCTGCTGGCCGTGGCACAGGACGCGAGCGGCAAGGCGCGCGCCAAGGCGCTCGCGTATGCACACGGCATCGGCGGCACCCGGGGCGGTGTCCTGGAAACGAGCTTTCGCGAGGAGACCGAGACCGACCTGTTCGGTGAGCAGGCAGTGCTGTGTGGCGGTGCCACCGAACTCGTGGTCAAGGGATTTGAGACGCTGGTCGAAGCCGGCTACCAGCCGGAGGTCGCCTATTACGAGTGTCTGCACGAGCTCAAGCTGATCGTGGATCTCCTGCACGAGGGCGGCATCGCCAAGATGCACCGCTTCATCTCCGAGACCGCCAAATACGGCGACCTGACCCGCGGCCCGCGCGTCATCGACCGGCACGTGAAGCGCACCATGCGCGAGATCCTGAAGGAGATTCAGGCCGGCAAGTTCGCGCGCCAGTGGATCCGCGAGACGCGCTCCGGCAAGAAACAGTACGCGAAGCTCTTGTCTCGCGATCTCAAGCAACCGATCGAAGTCGTCGGCCAGAAGCTGCGCGCTCGCATGCCCTGGCTGGAAGCCAACCGCTGACCGGCCCGGTCACGGACCTTCGGAGTCATCCCATGGCGAACATTCCCCGCTCAACTGACCCGAACCGCGTCCTGATCTTCGACACCACGCTGCGCGATGGCGAGCAGTCGCCGGGCTGCAGCATGACGCTGCCGGAGAAGCTGCGCGTGGCCCGCGCCCTCGCCGAACTCGGCGTGGACATCGTCGAGGCCGGCTTTCCCGCGGCTTCGCCCGGCGACTTCGCCGCGGTGCAGACCATCGCCCGCGAGGTGCACGGCTCGGTGATCGCCGGGCTGGCGCGCTGTTCACGCGACGATATCGACAAGGCCTATCGCGCGATCAAAGACGCCCCGCGCCGCCGCCTGCACGTGTTCCTGGCCACGAGCGCGATCCACCGCGAGCACAAGCTCAACATGGCCAAGGGCGAGATCATTCAGACGGCGGTGGATTCCGTGCGCCTGGCCCGCTCGCTGACCGAGGACGTCGAGTTCTCGCCGGAAGACGCCTCGCGCACCGAACACGAGTTCCTAGCGGAAGTCGTGGAGCAGGTCATCGCCGCGGGCGCGACCACCATCAACATCCCGGACACGGTCGGCTACACCACGCCGCAGGAGTTCGGCGAGCTGTTTCAGTACCTGAAGCGCCACGTGCGCGGCATCGACAGCGTAGTGCTGTCCGTGCACTGCCACGATGACCTGGGCATGGCGGTGGCCAACAGCCTGACCGCGGTGCAGAACGGGGCGCGCCAGATCGAGTGCACGATCAATGGACTCGGCGAGCGGGCCGGCAACTGCTCGCTCGAGGAAGTGGTGATGGCGATCAAGACCCGTGCCGCGCTTTATGGCGTGCACACCGGGATCCACACGCAGCGCCTGTACCCGACCGCGCGGCTGGTATCGACTATTACCGGCATGCCGATCCCGCGCAACAAGGCCATCACCGGCGAGAACGCCTTCGCGCACGAGTCCGGCATCCACCAGCACGGTGTCCTGCGTCACGCCGCAACCTACGAGATCATGCGGCCGGAGGACATTGGCCTCGCCCGCAACAGTCTGGTGCTCGGCAAGCACAGCGGCCGGCACGCGTTCCGTGACCGGGTCAGAGCGCTCGGCTTTGAGCTCGACGACGAAGAGCTCAACCGGGTGTTCACGGAATTCAAGGCGCTCGCCGACCGCAAGAAGGAGCTGTTCGACGGCGACATCGAGGCGCTGGTGCTGCGCACCGGAGAAAGCGCCGGGCCGTGGCTGCTGGAGCAGCTGTGGACCTCGGCGGTCTCCGGCACCCAGGCGGCGGCCGTGGTGCGCCTCAAGCACACCGATGGTCGCAGCCTGGAACAGGGCGCGAGCGGCGACGGACCGGTCGACGCTGCGTTCAAGGCCATGGAGACCATCACCGGCATCAGCGTGCAGCTCAGAAAATTCGAAGTTCACAGCGTCACGCAGGGTGAGGACGCCCAGGGTGAGGCCGTGGTCGATGTCGAGCACGCGGGTCGGCGCTACCGCGGCTCGAGCCTCACCACCAACATCGTGGAATCGGGCGCGCGCGCCTTCCTCGAGGTGCTGAACCGCATCGAGAACAGCCGCGAGCCGCGCCGTGAGGCGGCGCGCCTGGCGCGCACCGCCCCGGCCACGGCGTGAACGACCGGCTCTAGACACGCCATGAGCTCCGGCACGCTGTTCGACAAGATCTGGGCGGCGCACGAGGTGGTGCCGGAGACTCCGGAGGCGCCCGCCGTGCTGTACGTGGATCTGCATCTGATCCACGAGGTGACCTCCCCGCAGGCGTTCGCCCTGCTCAAGGCGCGCAGTCTGCCGGTGCACCGGCCGGACCGTACCTTCGCGACGCTGGACCATTCGACGCCCACCGAACGGGCGCAGATCTTCGGCGGCGTGCCGATCCGGATGGAATCCGCCGCGCGCCAGGTGGCGGCACTCGAGGAGAATGCCGCCGAATTCGGCGTCGAGCTGCTCGGGCTTAAGGACTAGCGCCGCGGCATCGTGCACGTGATCGGCCCCGAGCTCGGCCTCACCCAGCCCGGCCGCACCATCGTCTGCGGCGACAGCCATACCAGCACGCACGGCGCGTTCGGCGCCCTCGCCTTCGGCATCGGCACGACCGAAGTCGGCCACGTACTGGCGACCCAGTGCCTGCTGCAGAGAAAGCCACGCAGCTGCGCGGTCGAGGTGAGCGGCGCGCTGCCGAATGGCGTCACGGCCAAGGACCTGGTCCTCGGCATGATTCACCAGCTCGGGATGTCCTTCGGCACCGGCTACGTGTTCGAGTATCGAGGTGCGGCAGTCCGCGCGCTGTCGATGGACGAGCGCATGACGGTCTGCAACATGTCGATCGAAGCTGGCGCGCGCGCCGGGCTGATCGCGCCCGACGAGACGACCTACGAATATCTCGCCGGCCGGCCACGCGCACCAGCGGGTGCCGACTGGCAGCGGGCAGTATCGGCGTGGCGGACGCTACCCAGCGATGACAACGCGACTTTCGACCGCACCGTAACGGTCGCCGCCGCTTCGCTCTCGCCAATGATCACCTACGGCACCAATCCTGCGATGTCGGTCGCCATCACCGAGCGGGTGCCCGAGAAGCCGGGCGACCCGGTGCACGCGCAGGCCCTCGCGTACATGGGCCTTGCGCCGGGACAGCCGCTCCTGGGCCAGCCGGTGCAGGTGGTGTTCCTGGGCAGCTGCACCAACGGGCGGCTGTCGGATCTCAAGGCAGCGGCGGCGATCATCGCCGGACGCAAGGTGGCCCCCGGTCTGCACTTCATGGTGGTGCCGGGCTCGCAGAGCGTGAAGCGCGAAGCAGAGACGCTGGGCCTCGACCGGATCTTCATCGATGCCGGTGCCGACTGGCGCGAATCCGGCTGCTCCATGTGCCTCGGCATGAACGGCGACACCGTGCCGAAGGGTTCCTACTGCGTGAGTACCAGCAACCGCAACTTCGAGGGCCGCCAGGGCGCCGGTGCGCGCACCCTGCTGGCCAGCCCGGCCACCGCCGCGGCCGCCGCGGTCACAGGCCGGATCACCGATCCGCGACAATTTCTGGGATAGATCATGGATCCGATCCGCCAGATTCGGTCGCGCACCGCGGTCCTGCCGCGGACCAACATCGATACCGATCAGATCATTCCCGCGCGCTTTCTCACCACCACCAGCCGCGCCGGACTCGGCAGCGCGTTGTTCGCGGACTGGCGCTACGACGCATCGGGCGCGCCGCTCCCCGAGTTCCCGCTCAACCGGCCCGGCGCGGCAGGCGCGCAGATACTGGTGGCCGGCGTCAATTTCGGCTGCGGCTCCTCGCGCGAGCACGCGGCGTGGGCGCTCTACGACTGGGGCATTCGCGCTGTCATCAGCACGGAGTTCGCCGACATCTTCAGGACTAACGCGCTCAAGAACGGGCTGTTGCCGGTACGCGTGGAGCCACGTGCACACAGCTATCTCGTCGAGCACCCGGGTGTCGAGGTTACCGTCGATCTCGAGTCACTGACGGTGGCACTTCCGGATGGCAGCAAGGTACCGTTCCCGATCGAATCGTTTGCGCGCCGCTGCCTGCTCGACGGCGTCGATGAACTCGGCTATCTGCTCGCGCGCAGCGCCGACATCGCGCGCTTCGAGGCGGGCCGCAATCCGTGAAGGCCAGCATCGCGGTACTGCCGGGTGACGGCATCGGCCCGGAGGTAACGGCCGAAGCGGTCCGCTGTCTGGATGCCATCGCGAAGCGCTATTCGCACCAGTGGTTCATGACTGAGGCGCCGGTGGGAGCCGCGGCGATAGACGGCACCGGGCTGCCGCTCCCGCCGCATACGCTCGCCCTCGCCAAGAGCTCGGACGCGATCCTGTTCGGCGCGATCGGCGATCCGAAATACGCCGATCCGGCGCTCAAGGTACGCCCGGAGCAGGCGATCCTGCAGCTGCGCCAGGAGCTCGGGCTGTTCGCCAATCTGCGGCCGGTGGTGATGGTGCCGGCGGTGGTCGACGCCTCGCCGCTCAAGCCGGAACTTCTGGCCGGGGTCGACATCCTGGTGATTCGCGAGCTGACCGGCGGCATCTACTTCGGCGAGAAGACCCGCACCGACACTCAGGCGAGCGATCTGTGCGTGTACACGGTCGCGGAAATCGAACGCATCGCGCGCCTAGCCGGGCGGCTGGCCCGCGATCGTCGCGGACGCCTGACGTCTGTGGACAAGGCGAACGTCCTCGAGACCTCGCGCCTGTGGCGCAGCGTGGTGTCGCGCGTGATCAGGGACGAGTTCTCCAACGTCCGGCTCGATCACATGTACGTAGATGCGGCGGCCATGCATCTGATCCGGCGACCCGCCGACTTCGACGTGATCGTCACCGAGAACATGTTCGGCGACATCCTTACCGATGAGGCCTCAATGCTGCCGGGGTCGCTGGGTCTGTGCCCGTCGGCGTCCCTGGGCGACAGCACGCGCGGACTGTACGAGCCAATCCACGGATCCGCGCCCGACATCGCCGGCCGCGGCATTGCCAATCCGTACGCCACGATCCGGTCGGCGGCGCTGCTGCTGCGCCACTCGCTCGGGCTCGCGCGCGAAGCGGCGGCGCTCGAGGCCGCAGTCGATGCTGCGTTGTCAGCAGGGGTGCGGACCGCCGACCTCGCGCCCAAAGGGCCGGCCGCCTCCACCCGCGCCGCGGGTGAGGCGGTATTGGCGCGCCTCTAAGGCCGCTCAGGCGCTGCGGGCGACCGCCGCCGCACGTTCTGCCCGCGCGAGTCCCGCTTCGAGATCACTGACCAGGTCCTGCTCGGCCTCGATGCCGACCGAGAGGCGCAGCAGGCTCGCGTCAATGCCGGCCAGCGCCTGGGCTTCGGCACTCATCGCGGCGTGCGTCATCGAGGCCGGGTGCGCCACCAGGCTCTCGACGCCGCCGAGGGATTCGGCCAGCGAGAAGCACTGCAGGCCGTCCAGGAATGCCGCGACCGCCGGCAGTCCGCCGTGCAGTTCGAACGACACCATGGCACCGAACCCGCGCTGCTGGGCGCGCGCGAGCGCGTGGCCGGGGTGAGATGCGAGCCCCGGATAATAAACGCGCTTGACCGCGCGATGCTGTGCCAGCGTTTCGGCAATCGCCTGCGCGTTGGCCTCGTGCACGGCGAGGCGCGCGTGCAGGGTCCTGAGCCCACGCAGCGTCAGGTAGCTGTCGAAAGGTGCGCCCGTCACGCCGAGGCAATTCGCCCACCACGCGAGCTCGTCATGGACCGCGCGGTCCCGGGCGATGACCGCGCCGCCGACGACATCGCTGTGGCCGTTCAGGTATTTGGTGGTCGAGTGCACGACGATGTCGCAGCCGAGCGCGAGCGGCTGCTGCCAGAGTGGCGACAGGAACGTGTTGTCGGCCACTACCAGGGCGCCGGCGCCATGCGCGAGTGCCGCGGCCTGACGCAGGTCGGTGATGCGCAGCAAAGGATTCGACGGGGTCTCGAGCCACACCAGGCGCGGCTTTGATTCCAAGGCACGGGCGAGCGCCGGCAAATCGGTGGGATCGACGAACTCGACCCGGGCGCGCGCCTTGCGCGCGTAACCAGAAAACAGCCGGTGGGTGCCGCCGTAGCAGTCGCGGGGCGCGATGATCCGGTCCTCCGCGGACGCCAGGTGCGCGACCAGAGTCACCGCCGCCATGCCCGAGGCAGTGACGACCGCGCCTGCCCCACCCTCGAGTCCCGCCAGGGCCTCGCCCAACTGGTCGCGGGTCGGGTTTCCGGAGCGCGTGTAGTCATAGGTGCGCTTGGCCCCGAATCGCTCGAAGGAATAAGTCGCGCTCAGGTGGATCGGCGGTATCACCGCGCCATGGTGGCGGTCGGTGTCGAGCGCGGCGCGTACCGTGCGGGTGCGCGGGTTCAGTTCACGGCCCATAAGTCCTCGCAGTGCCCGGCGCGTCATTCGCAGACCGGGATCCATATGGGCGCGACGCCGCGCCGGCGCGAGCGCCGGAATCGGTAATTTGACATTGCGCGATCGCCACCGCCCAAGCTCCGGGGCCCGCAGTGGCTTTGAACCACCGGTACTCCTGCGGATGGCACCGGGAAGCCCGGTGGCAACGCCGCGCTCAGGCGGCGGCTCATCGCTCGGGACCCGTGGTGGGCATACGCCCGGTGGGTTCCGCAGGAGTTGGCACCTTGTCGCGCCAGGTGGCGCGCCGGTTGCCCCGGCTTCAAAGGGCCCGTCCCTCAGCCGGTCTGGATGAGCGCAAACAGTCTAGGCGGGGCGGCGCCCGGGGTCAAGGCGCGGGGCGGTGGTGCGATGCGGCCGCCTGTGATAGCGTATTAATACGTTGATACAGAGCCCGATATGAAGCTGCACCGTCCATTGAGTCACCGCCAGGAAGTGCTCGCCGAGCGCAGCCTGTACCAGGCGATCCTGACGCTCGAGAGTCCGGAAGAGTGCCGGGCATTCTTCCGCGACCTGTGCACGCCGGCGGAACTGCAGGCGCTCGCTGACCGCTGGGCGGTGGTGGAGCTGCTGCGTGCCGGCCTGCCCTACCGGGAGATCTACCGCCGCACCGGGGTCAGCGTCACCACGGTCGGGCGCGTGGCGCGGTTTCTTCTGGCCGGCAACGGCGGCTACCGCATCGCTGCCGACCGCGCCGAGGAGCCGCGCCGTGGATAAGCAGGCACGCCTCAAGGCCGCGGTCCAGAAAACCGGGCGCCTGACCGAGCATTCGCTTGAGCTCCTGACCCGCTGCGGGCTCAAGTACAGCCGCGGCCGCGACCAGCTGCTCTGCTACGGCGAAAACATGCCGCTGGATGTGCTCTTGGTGCGCGACGACGACATCCCGGACCTGGTGCAGGAGGACGTGTGCGACTTTGGCATCGCCGGGCTGAACGTGGTCGAGGAAAAGCGCTTGGGCATGCTGGCGCGGGGCATCACCCCGCTGTTCTCGCTGGTCACGCCGCTCGATTTCGGGACCTGCCGGCTCTCCATCGCGGTGCCCGACGACCAGCAGTATTCGGGTCCCAAGACTCTCGCCGGCAGACGCATCGCGACCAGCTATCCGCGGATCCTCGCGCGCTGGCTCGCGGAACAGCAGGTCAACGCCGAAATCGTGGTGCTCTCCGGCGCGGTTGAGATTGCCCCGCGCCTGGGCCGTGCGGACTTCATCTGCGACCTGGTATCGACCGGCTCAACCCTGTCGGCCAACAACCTGCGCGAAACCGACACGGTGCTGCAAAGCCACGCGGTCCTGATCCGCACGCCGGTGCCGCTGCCGGAGGAGAAACACGACTGGATGCGCCGGCTCCTGGTACGGATCGACGGCGTGCAGCAGGTCAAGGAGAGCAAATACATCATGCTGCACGCACCGCGGGCGGCACTGGCAGACATCACCGCGCTGCTGCCCGGCTCCGAGTATCCGACCGTCATTCCGCTGGACGGCGGCGGCGACAAAGTTGCGGTGCACGCGGTCTGCCGCGAGACCGTGTTCTGGGAAACCCTCGAGCGGCTGAAAGCGGCCGGCGCCTCCGCGGTGCTGGTGCTGCCGGTCGAGAAGATGCTGGCATGAGCGTGCAAGTCATCGACTGGGCGAAGCTGGCCGCTCCTGAGCGCGCACACAGCCTGTCCCGCCCGCTCCCGGAACGCGCTGCCCTCGCCGCTCAGGTCGCGGCCATCGTCGCGGAGGTCCGCGCCGGTGGTGATCGGGCGGTCAAAGCTTTCACCCGGCAGTTCGACGGCGCGGAATCCGCCGGATACCCCGTGCCGGAACAGGAGATTGCGGCCGCGGACGCCGCGCTGAGTGCAGAGCAGCGTTCGGCGCTGGATCGTGCCATCGAGTGCGTCCGGGCCTTTCACAGCGCCCAGCGTGCCAGCCGCATCAAGGTCAGCACCGCCCCGGGAGTCGTGTGCGAAAGATTCGCGGTGCCGCTGGATTCGGTCGGCCTGTACGTCCCGGCGGGCTCGGCGCCGCTACCGTCGACGGCGATCATGCTGGCCGTGCCGGCCGCGCTCGCGGGCTGCCCGAACCGGGTGCTGTGCACGCCGCCGTCACGCAGCGGCGCCGCCGATCCGGCCGTGCTCGCCGTCGCGGCGCGCCTCGATATCCGCTCCGTGTTCACCGTGGGCGGGGCACAGGCCGTCGCCGCGCTCGCCTACGGCACGGAATCCATCCCCAAGGTGCAGAAGATCTTCGGCCCGGGTAATGCCTGGGTGACGGCGGCGAAGCTGCTCGTCTCCCAGGACCCGGACGGCGCGGCGTGCGACCTGCCGGCGGGCCCTTCCGAAGTGCTGGTCATCGCCGACGAGTCTGCCGATGCTGCGTTCGTCGCGGCCGATCTCCTCGCGCAGGCGGAACACGACCCGTGCGCTCAGGCGCTGCTGATCACCTGCTCGGCCCGCCTCGCTCAGGCGACAGCGCGCGAGATCGCCGCACAGCAGCCGAACTTGTCCCGCGGCGCGATCGTGAGCCGCGCCCTGAGTCACTGTCGCCTGATCGTCGTACCGGATATCGCGACCGCGGTCGACCTCTCCAACAGCTACGCGCCGGAGCACCTGCTGCTCCAGGTGCGCGAGCCGCGGCGACTGCTCGCCAGGGTGCGTGCCGCGGGCTCGGTGTTTCTTGGCCGCTGGACGCCCGAGACGCTCGGCGACTATTGCAGCGGCGCCAATCACGTATTGCCCACCAACGGCTACGCGCGCGCCTATTCCGGGCTCTCGCTCAGCGATTTCGAACGCCGGATTACCGTGCAGGAAGCGACCGCCGAAGGCCTGCAAGAGCTTGGGCCGGTCGCGCACACGCTGGCGCAGCTCGAGGGTCTCGATGGCCACGCACGCGCGGTATCCCTCAGGCTCGAGGCCTTGAATCGTGAACAGCTCGCTCGCGACCGCGCGCTCTGAGGCGCGCGGCGTTCTGGCGCTGGTGCGGCCCGCGATCCGCACCCTGGCGGCCTATGCCAGCGCGACGTGGGAGCCGGCGCTCGAGCGGCTGCACGCCAATGAAAACCCGTGGCGCCTGCCCGACGACCCGACGCAGGCGGGGCTCAATCGCTATCCGGAGCCACAGCCCAACGCGCTCGAGACCGCGCTCGCCCAGCTCTACGGGGTCAATGCCAGGCAGCTACTGGCGGGGCGCGGCAGCGATGAAGGCATCGATCTCCTGACCCGGGCGCTGTGCGAGGCGGGTCGCGACGCGGTCGTGGTATGCCCGCCGACCTTCGCCATGTACGAAATGGCCGCCCGCATCCAGGGCGCGCGCGTCATCGAGGTCCCGCTCCTGCGTGAGGGCGGGTTCGCGCTCGACGAGGCAGCGCTGCGACGCGTCGCGAGTCCAGCAGTCAAGCTCGTCTGGCTGTGCAGTCCGAACAACCCGACTGGCCACTGCCTCGATCCGCGCAGCGTCGAGACACTGCTCAGGCAGCTCGCTGGCCGGTCGCTGGTCGTGATCGACGAAGCGTATGCGGAGTTCAGCGCCGGACCCTCCTGGCTCACGCGCCTGGAGGAGTTTCAGAACCTGGTGGTGCTCAGAACGTTGTCGAAGGCGTATGCACTGGCCGGTGCCAGGGTCGGTGCGGTAGTCGGGCCCGAGGCCCTGATCGAGGTATTGCGGCGGGTGCGTCCACCGTACGCGATCCCGACCGCAACCAGCGAGACGGTGATCGCAGCGTTAAATGGCGAAGCTCTTGCTGTGGCGCGCGCCCGGATCGCGACCCTGTGTGTCGAGCGCGAGCGACTGAGGAGCGGGCTCGCGCGCAGCCCTCTGATCAGCCGCGTCTGGCCAAGCCAGGCCAACTTCCTGCTGGTCGAGTCAGAGACTCCGGCGCTGGTCGTGTCAGCCGCCCGCGCAGCCGGATTCCTGCTTCGTGACCTGAGCGCTGGCACGCGGACTGCCGGCGCCATCCGCATCACCGTTGGCACGCCGGAGCAGAACCAGCGATTGCTCGCAGTGCTCAACGCGGGGAGCGGCGCGCAGTGACTCCCACCCTGTTCGTTGACCGCGACGGAACTCTGGTCGAGGAACCGCCGGATGAGCAGGTCGACCGGCTGGACAAGCTGACGCTCATGCCAGGAGTGGTCCCCGCCCTGCTGCGCCTGCGCGCCGCGGGTTACCGCCTGGTCATGATCACCAACCAGGACGGGCTCGGGACCAGCCGTTTCCCCTCCGAACACTTTCAGGTCCCGCACCAGTTCCTGCTCGGCCTGCTGGCGTCCCAGGGCATCGAATTCGCAGGCGTGCTGATCTGTCCGCACACCGTGGAGGATCGCTGCGACTGCCGCAAGCCGGAAACCCGGCTCGCCGACGAGTGGATCGCTGTGCATGCCATAGATCCCGAGCTCAGCGCGGTGATCGGAGATCGCGATACCGACCTCGAACTGGCCCGGCGCCTGGGTATTGCCGGGTACCGGATCGCGCTCAACGGCAGTGCCGAGCACCATTGGGACACGATTGCCGAACGGCTGTGCGCGCTTCGCCACCGGCGCGCGCGCATCGAGCGGCGCAGCCGCGAGACCGAGATCAGCGTGGCGGTGGATCTGGATTCGGAGTCGCCGATCGAGGTCACCACCGGCATCGGATTCTTCGATCACATGCTGGAGCAGATCGCCCGCCACGGCGGCTTTGCGCTGCAGTTACGAGCCAAGGGCGACCTCGAGGTCGATGAGCACCACACCGTCGAGGACTGCGCGCTGGCGCTGGGCGCCGCGCTGCGTCAGGCGCTCGGGGATAAGCGCGGCATCGCCCGCTACGGATTTCTGTTGCCCATGGACGAGGCGCTGGCGCAGGTGGCACTCGATCTGTCCGGCCGGTCCTACTGCGCATTTGCCGGGCGCTTTCCACGCGATGCGGTGGGCGGGTTGCCCACGGAACTCGTTCCGCATTTCTTTCGCAGCCTGTGCGATGCGCTGGGCGCGACTCTGCATCTCGAGGTCGCCGGGGAAAATACCCACCACATGGTCGAGAGCTGCTTCAAGGGAGTCGGGCGGGCTCTGCGCCAGGCGCTGCGCCGATCCGGCTCCGAGCTGCCGAGCACCAAAGGCCTGCTGTGACTCCGGTGATCGTCGCGACCGGCGCCAACGTCGCTTCGGTCGGCTATGCGCTGGAGCGCCTCGGTGCGCGCGCGGAATTGAGCGCCGATCCCGAGCGCATCGCGCGTGCGAGCCACGTCATCCTGCCGGGCGTCGGCGCCGCCGGCGAAGCCATGCACCAGCTGCGCGCGGCCGGCCTCGACCGACTGATTCCCGCACTCACGCAGCCGGTACTCGGGATCTGTCTCGGGCTGCAGCTGCTGTGCCAGTCCTCGGAGGAAGGCGAAACCCAATGCCTGGGAATACTCGCCGGCCGTGCGCAGCGGCTCGAGCCCGCCCCGGGGCGCGCGGTGCCCCACATGGGCTGGAATACTCTCGAAACATCGCGATCGTGCCCGCTGCTTGCCGGGATCGGCTCCGGCGATTACGGCTATTTCGTGCACTCCTACGCCGTGCCGTCCGGCGCCGACACGCAGGCCACCTATGACTACGGTGGCACCTTTACCGCCGCTGCCAGTCGCGCCAACTTCTTTGGCGTCCAGTTTCACCCGGAGCGCTCCGCGGCCATGGGTGCGCGGCTGCTCGGCAACTTTCTCGGGCTCGGGGCGTGACGTGGAGTTGATCCCGGCCATCGACCTGCGTGGCGGACGCTGCGTGCGGCTCTATCAGGGCGCATTCGGCCTGGAGACGCGCTACCAGGAATCCCCGGAAGCGCTCTACGACCGCTATGCCGGCCTCGGCGCGCGCACGCTGCACGTCGTAGACCTGGATGGCGCCCGTGACGGGATTCCCGCCAACACGGCGCAGATCGCGGCGCTCGCCCGGCGCGGACCGCTCACCGTGCAGGCGGGTGGCGGCATTCGCAGCGGGTCGGCGCTCGCGGCACTGCTCGATGGCGGCGTTGCACGCGCGGTGCTCGGCACGCTCGCGGTCACGAGCGTAGCGCTGGTGCTCAACTGGTGTCGCGAGTTCGGAGCCGAGCGACTGGCACTCGCGATGGACGTGCGCGCCGAGCACGCCGATGCGCCGCGAGTCGCGGTGTCGGGCTGGCAGGATGACACCGCTACGTCGCTGTGGGCGGCACTCGATCCGTACCGCGGCTGCGGAATCCGCCACGTGCTGTGCACCGACATCGCGCGCGACGGAGCTCTTGCCGGTCCCAACCTGCGGCTCTATTCGGAGGCGGTGGCGCGCTACTCCGAGTTTGCGTGGCAGGCCTCCGGCGGAGTGCGCGACGTCGCCGACCTGGCTGCGCTGGCGAGCACTGGCGTTGCCGGTGCCGTCGCCGGCCGGGCTCTGCTCGAGGACCGGCTTGTCGGCGAGGAGATCAGGTCATTCTGGCCCGCCGCATAATTCCGTGCCTGGATGTCCGGGCCGGCCGCGTGGTCAAGGGCGTTCGCTTCCGCGAGCATCGCGACGCTGGCGACATCCTGGAACTCGCGCGCCGCTATCGGAACGACGGTGCCGACGAACTGGTGTTCTACGACATCACGGCCAGCCCCGAGAACCGCAGCGTCGAGCTTGCCTGGGTCGCATCGGTCGCCCGGGTGCTCGACATCCCGTTCTGCGTGGCGGGCGGCATCCGCTCGATCGCCGATGCCGAAGCCGTGCTCGCCGCCGGTGCCGACAAGATCTCGATCAACTCGCCGGCACTCGAGCAGCCGGAGCTGATTGAACGCCTTGCGACCCGCTTCGGGTCGCAGTGCGTCGTCGTCGGCATCGACAGCCAGACGGGCTACTCCGGCGGCGAGCCGCGCTACCAGGTGCGCCAGTACACCGGTGATCCGAATCGCGAGCGCGGCGCCGCTCGCGCCACGCTCGACTGGGTGCGGGAGATTCAGATGCGCGGTGCCGGCGAGATTGTCCTTAACTGCATGGCCAACGACGGGGTCGCGGCCGGTTACGACTTGGGACAGCTGAAGGCCGTGCGCGCGGTCTGTCAGATCCCTTTGGTGGCCTCGGGCGGCGCCGGGGCTCTGGAACACTTCGCCGCCGTCTTCACCGAAACCGGCGTCGACGCCGCGCTCGCCGCCACCGTATTTCATAGCGGCGCGATCACGATACCGGAGCTCAAGCGTTACCTGCGCGCGCGCCACCTCGAGGTTCGACCATGACCCGCGATGACATCGACGGCCTGGATTTCAACAAGGGGCAAGGCCTGCTACCGGCGATCGTTCAGGACGAGGTTGACGGCCGGGTGCTCATGCTGGGCTATGTCGACCGCGAGGCGCTGGCAGCAACTTTTGCCAGTGGTCGAGCCACGTTCTACAGCCGCTCAAAAGCGCGGCTGTGGACCAAAGGAGAGACGTCCGGCCATTTCATCAAAGTATCTCGGATCGCGGCTGACTGCGATCGCGATACGGTGCTGCTGATCGGTCGGCCGCAGGGCCCGGTGTGCCATACCGGATCCGCCGCCTGCTTTCCGGATTCGGCACGACCCGCGGTGGCGGACGTTGCCTTTCTCGCCCAGCTCGAGAGCGTGCTGCGCGCACGGGCAACCGCCAGTCCCGACGACAGTTACACGGCAAAACTGTATAGCCAGGGTCGAGCGCGCATTGCTCAGAAGATCGGCGAGGAAGGCGTCGAAGTTGCGCTCGCCGCGGCGACCGGCAGCGACTCAGAATTTGTTGCCGAGTGCGCCGACCTCGTGTACCACCTGCTGGTCGCGCTAGGCAGCCGTGGACTCGCTCTAGGCGACGTGGTGCGCGAGCTCGCGCAACGCCACGCGGCGCGCGCGTCGCCGAAGCCCGCCGCATCCGACTATACTTAGCATCCGATCGGCGCCGCGACTTTGCGCGGGACCGTCGGGCTGCAGAATGGCCGCTATGCACAGGGGGTTCTATGAGTAATGGGGTCGTGACTCGCGCGCCGTGGTCGCGCCTGCTGATTGCCGGCGTGCTCGCTCTGGCGGTCGGCGCTAGCCCGCTGCTGCATGCTGCAGACAAGCCAGCGACCCCGCAGCTGAGCCCCGAACTACAAAAATTGCTGCACGACGCGCAGGAGGCCCAGAAGAAACAGGACTGGGACAAAATGCTCGAGCTGTCGCGCAAGGCCTATGCGCAAGCGAAGACGCCCTACGAACTCGAAACCTCAGCGCGATTCATTGCGTCGGTCGGAGCGGCGAAGAAGGATTACGCCCTCTACGCCGACGGTATCTCGAAAGTCGTGGAGCAGCCGATCCCGGCCGACGAGAAGCTGAAGTACCTGAACCAGCTGACCCACATCTACGCGCAGGAAAAAGACCTCGACAAAGCCGTCGCCTACGGACAGCAGTGGATGGACGGCGGTGGTGGCACCGAGGCCGGCGAGGTATTGACGCAGCTCTATCTGATGAAAAAAGACTGCCCAAACGCGGTTGCGACCATTCAGAAGATGACCGCGAACGCGCCTCCGACCGAGCAGCAGCTCAAGTGGCAGTACGGCTGCGCGCAGCAGGCTGGCGACAAGGCCACGATGCGCACGCTGACTGGAGAGATCGTCGCCCGCTATCCGAACAACAAAGACTACGTGATGAATGAGGTCGCCTTCGCCGCGCAGCAGCCCAGCGACGATCGCGCGCTCCTCAACACCCTGCGCTTCGCCTACGAGAAGGATTACCTGGAAAGCGCCCTGCACTACAACACTTACGCGTCGCTGGCCAAGGACGCGGGCGCCGTCGAGGAGGCGGAGGCGGTGCTTCAGCGCGGCGTGAGCCGCGGCGTCGTGCCCGGTGATGTCACCGTCAATAAGCAGCTTGCCGAGATCAAGCGCCTGTCGGCTGAAGACAAGAAGGGACTGGCGGCGCTGGACAA
>Ga0187780_10001018_pt1 | contig 21019 bp, 19 predicted proteins | sample 1015_Q2_SP10_20__FD_132429 | JGI IMG/M metagenome (GOLD analysis project Ga0187780, IMG submission 132429) | Tropical peat soil microbial communities from peatlands in Department of Meta, Colombia - 1015_Q2_SP10_20_MG | ecosystem: Environmental > Terrestrial > Soil > Wetlands > Peat | place...
CTCAGGTCGATCAGTTCAGTGGTTTTGGTGGCGGGATTATCTCCGCCCATGATCATGACTTTGGGGCTGTAGTTGTTCTGCGGCGTCAGTGGCAACAACACCGATGTTCCGTAGGTTCGCTCTCCATTGGGATCGCTCAATCCCGGATAGATTGTCCAGGCAACCAAAGTCCAGGTCTGAGTGTTTGGATCGAAGTCGACGGTCGCAGATGAAGGCGCGGAGTAGAAAATGTGACCCGTGGGGAGTAAGTGCATGCGAGGGTAGAGCGGAAATTGGAATCCGGGGAAATCTGTGATGTTGGGGTTTCCCGGAATTTCGGCACTCCACTGTTGGCCGTTCCAGATTTCGCTGGTGTTGTTGTTGGTACCGTCGGTGTCATTCAGCCCGGCCGTCGTCATCACGCGGCCGTCGTTGAGTTCGGTCAGAGTCGGATACCATCGGCCGTGAGCTGTCGCAGGCACATCAACGAACGACTCGCTCGAAGGGTCGAAGATCGAAGCATTGGGCAGGCCCAGGAACGGAACGTCGCCCTGGGCACCTACTACAGCCAGCGCTCCATAGGCCTTCGTGCCGCCATTGAGCAGAGCTCGACCATCTTGCATGATCGACATACCATTGCAGAACATGTCCCAATTGGCCGGCATAGTGTGGATGGTGTTATTGGACAAGTCGAAAAGTGCGGAGCCTTGCGTATATTGCGGACCCTGCGGACAGCCGGCTTGCTGTGGAGGGCAGTTTCCCGAGCCTGATACCACGAGAATCTTCCCGGTGTGCAGTAAGGCAGCATGGATCGGATTGATGGGCATCGTCGTGGAGCTAGTCGTCCACTGCCCGTACTTGGCGGCTTGCGGGTTGTAGACCGGAGCCGGAGGCGTCGGCGGATCGGTCTTCGGCGCACTACTTAGACTGCCACCACCACAGCCCACGAGACTACAGATCAATACGGTTCCTGCCAGGTACACGACACAGTTCTTCATTGCTGTCCTTTCTAAATAAGCACCACAGTGTTTGGGGAGGGTGGGGGAAATGTCTCGGGGGACTGATCTCAATTCTTCCTCGAGCACTACGGTCTTGTTGCGTTCTCCGCTACTTGCGCCTGGCCCTTGGGCTCGTCGTAACTGAGATAGGGGAAAAACGGAGCCACTTCGAAGGGCATTTTTTCCTGGGCTGACAAAAGTGTGACTGGCCGGATTTTTGTCAGTTTCAACTCATCATTCCAGGGATCCAACTTGATGCGGCTGCCGATCGGGAGCGCGGCGATCTGATCGACATGCTGGTTCTCTAACGCAGGGGCAGACTTGAGAAGAGCAGCCATTCGAATGCTGTTGTGGTTGCGCATTCTGTTGCCCAAGTGAGGACTGATCAAATTGGAGAGCGCGGCATGGTCCTGCAATGCCTCCAGGAACAACCCAGTGTTAGCCAGCTTGTCCTTGTAGGGCGAATTCGCCAGTAATTCCATGGCTTTATGATCTGCCGCCTCTTCATCAGCAGCGCTGCGCGCAAAGTCAAGATGCTCGAACGTCGCCAAGTCGGGGAAGAAGAAGCGATCAGCAAAGGCAAGATTGGTATTGAGACGATGCCCCAAGGCAATGTGCCCGAGCTCGTGGGCAACAATCATCGCCAGCGAGGCTTCATCCGGCAACACATCCAGCAAACCGCGGCTTACCACGATGGTGTGCCCAATGGTGAATGATTCGAGGGGCGTGGTTAATAGGACGCGGCAACGCACGTCGGGTTCGATGTCGAGCTTGTTGGTGATGATCAAGTTGTTAGTCACGGTCTGCAGGACTTTGTCGACCTCGCCCCGCGGCGCCAGCAATCCGATCTTCTGCAGATGATCGATGGCGTTGTCTTCAGCCATGCGCTCCCATAAACGTTGCGCCTCTACGGGACTCTTGTCTGCAACCGAGCCCTGGTCGTTTACCGAACTGTCGACCTTAATGTCTGTAAATTCCTCATCGTGCTTGAGCGACTCGGGATCGTAGGCCCATAAACGGGTCTGCGCTTTGAAGTACAGCGTATGAAAGGGTGGGTTCTTCAGCTTTGTGCCCGATTCTTCGATGTAAATGTAGGCAGGAAGCCAGAGATGCGGTTGTACATTTAAGCGCCAGCTATCGAAGTGAAGATAGTATGTGTAGCGCGAACGAGTGGAATAGGTTCCATTGAAGCGAACGATGTTGAATTCGCGATCTTCCACCCAGATTCTCCCGGTGAACAATCCACTCTGAGCTTTTTCTTTTGGCTGAACGTCGATCACGATACAGCGCGCCTCGCCCAGAAATTCCTCGCGCACAAAATTGAAGTAATAATTGCTTTTCTGGAAGTTTTCATCGAGCAGGACCATCTGCGCAAAGCCCCTCGGTAAGAACCTGGAGGTAAACGCTGCCGAGAGAACGCTCAGGAAGGCGCGCATAGAGGCGGCATGCTGTTTCTGGAACAGCACATCCTGGGGCCCATTATCAAAATCGAGGCGGCCGAGAAAGTAATGATCGCTGATTGGCTCGACGTTGTGGCTCTTGCTCTCGTGCAGATCCTGGATATAGGTTTCTGCCAGCGGGTGCATGCCTTTCATAGCGGCGACAAGGATGCGCTCGCGTTGCACAACCCGGTCAATCATCTGATCGAATGAAGGGGGTGGCAGGACGGTGAAAGAGCCACTCTTCGTGACCCCGTAGTTGCCATAGACGGTAACGACAGCGTCGCTTCCTCCCGCACCGGGTCCGTTCCGCAGGGTAGTAATCGCGAAACTCGCATTTGTCGAACCCGCGGGAATGGTCACGCGTGCGGGGACTGACGCGGCATTGCCAGGATCGGCGGCCAGCGATACTTCGACATCATACGGAGCCGTCTCATTGAGCGTGACAGTGCCGTGCAACTGATTCCCCCCGACTACGGTGTCAGAGCTCAACTTGACCGACAACAGTTTCGGGTTGTCGGCCGCGACAGCTGCGGTCGATACTGCCAATAACAGCAAAGCGATTGTTTTTAAACTGCGCATAAACCTCCCAACCTACTGCTACTGACTTCTCAATACCTACTAGGCGCCATAAAACCTGAGCTTCATCGGCAAAGCACAATCAGGAGCGCACCAATGACCAGAATCCTGGCTGTGAAACTGAGTCTGGCCAAGATATGCACAATGCTCGAGATGCTTCCAAAACCAACATACGACATCGTTATCGACCTACCTTTCTCCCTAAGAGATTCCAGCCAAATGACACGTTCATGAAAAGCGTGACTTGCCCAGCGGAACGCTGGGGATCAAACCGGTGTTCCCGAAGATAAGCCAATCCGAATTCGGTGTAGGTCTCACCATGAGGAACGACGGTCTTCAAACCGCCGCCGTAGATCGCTTTGTTGTCCCAATCAAATCTCTGGGTGTCTCGGGACAGCGTGGTTTGTGCGAATGGCACAAGCGTGGCCGCTTTGAATCTTTTTGCGATCACGCCCTGTGATAGAAAACCTTGTGCGATCAGGTTCCCGTGCTCCACGGGCGAGATATTGCCCAAGATTGCCCAGGTGCTGCCCGGGAAGCGACTCGCTTTCTCGGTAACGGGCTGCCAGCCGAACCAATCCTGGGCGTAGAACATGACGGTGCTGCTTCTCTCGCTTTCGAAGCGGTCCTGATAAGCGTATGCGGTGCCAATGCTCACGATTCCGTTCCGAAAAAATTTGTTAAGTTTCAGGCCGGCGCTAGGTGCGACACTGTTATTCCACGGATGCCCGTCGGTATCGAACAACAAGCTGAGCGCGGCGTATGGGGTTACAGTGATTCCACCCGAGCCAGTGGCGAACACCGCCGCGTCTTGCTCGAGGTATGACTGGGAGTAGATGTTGTTGTGCTCGATCGGGCTGAAGTTGCCAAGAGACGTCCATCCCTGCCCCGGCAAGCCGATGCTATCGATGACCGCTCCCTGGACCGCCGGTGCGGCACTCTGTTGAGCGGGCGCTGCCGCCGCTAATGCAAGGATTGTTAGAAACACGAACAGCCTAATTTTCATTTGTTAGTACCGAGTGACCGCAAACCATCCTCTGACCTGTTTTCTCAAAACGACTGTTTTCCAGAAGCTGAATAAGAACACCGAACAATCGACGAAGCGGAGCAGCACATACATGGGAGACGAGAGAAACACATCAGCTCTCGATTCCGAAATCGCACAAGCGAGGGAAAACATCATGAGAACTGCCGCATCCATCCCTACCGCACAAAATGCCAACCTGCGGAAAACCAGCAGCCACAGTGGCAGCAGCAAACACAAGAGCCCGAAAAACGCGCCTTCTCCCATGAGCAGCTTGAATTCCCAATCGATCTTGCTCATGCCGGTAAACATTGCGTATTTCTGCCCTACCTGCCAGGCACCGGTGTGCCAGCGGTACATTTGCTTGACGTAGTCACGGATCGTGCTGGGATCCTGCGTGAAGACTCGCGCGTCTGGCTCGTAGACAATCCGGCCCATTTTTTTGCGATGCACCTGGATGGTGCAATCCATGTCCTCGACGATTGTGTCTTTGTTCCAGTCAAGCTGGGCGAAAGCCTCCTTGCGAAAACTGGAAGCGCAACCGGGTGTGACGGTGATGACGCCCATGTTGCTTTGCCCGTGCTTATAGATCCCATGCGACATCCAGTAGGCAAGGCATCGATAGGCTGTCAGCCAGTTATGTGGAATGCTGTTGGCCCGGCCACAGACAACCGCAATTGAGGGATCACTCAAGGCTTTCTTGACTGCCTGGAAATATTCGTGGCAAATCTCGGTGTCGGCATCCATCAGGCAGATGTAGTCGTAACGCCGTACCAATTCTGATGTGGAGGCCGCACGCGCGAGTGCGTACGCTTTGCCAATATTTTTTGGGTTCCGCAACACATTGACGCCGAATGTCCACGCAATCTCACCCGTCCCGTCGCTTGAGCCATCGTCCACTACAAAAATATCGAGCGGCAGAACTCCAGCGTTCAGAATGCTTCTCAGGGTCTTGGCTATGCCCAGCCGCTCGTCTTTTGCCGGAACCAGAACGCAGAGTCTTTTCACGCCCGACCTCGAATAATCAGCTCTTTCATGTCGAAGAAGACTGAATAGGTCCCGTCCTTCATCCGGTGCAGTTCGTGGCTTCCCTGAAACAGCTGAGGACGGCGGTCACCGTTCATCGTGACCTTCAACACGACTCCTTTCGGAAATGGCTTCGGCAGGTCCCACGTGAACTTCTGTTCGTTGTTTGTGACCTGCGGCTTGACTTTTTCCAAAATCCTCTGCGCTCGCAAATAAGCTGCGACCTCACCGAATGGTGCGACCCACAATCCTTTGCTTTGTTCGGCCTTCAAGTAATCCAGCAGCGAGGTGAACGTACTTGTGGGAATCGGCTCAAAGCCTGTCGAAGGATCACCAATGCCGTGGATCTGCAGCGTGGTCCAGGCATTCATCGAAATGGCTTTCTCAACCCAGCTTTTGTAAACGTCTAAACCGTATCTTGCGTATGCTGGCTGACTAGGCAGGTTGTACCAATCGGGATCGGAGTCCGCCGTCACGTACAGCAGATTGCCTTCGCCACGCCAGCCACGAGCTGCAAAGTTGTATCGCTTGACCCAATAACCGAAGCCGGACGAAAGCTCGGCATAGGGGTATGCAAAGGTGATGATGTCGGACCGAAAATTACTGTCGAGGAAAAATTTGGCGTCCTCTACCTGAAGCTCTTCGTCGCCCTTGCTTAACGCATCCGGGTGAGGATGGGTCACAGAATGGTTGCCAATCTCGTGGCCTTCGAGCTGCACTTTTCTCCAGTCGTCGAGGCGGGTGAGTTTGGAGACAATGACGAAGAAGGTTGCGTGCAGGTTCCGCTTGTTCAGCTCGGGAACTGCAACGTCTAACTGGACCGGCCGCGCGTCATCAAAGGTAAGCGACACCGCCGCGACGTGGTTGTCCCAAGGCAGAACCTTGACACTCTGGGCTTGGGCAAAGCAGATAGGTGTACACAGCCCAAGCACAAACAGCGCGCGGATCAGTCGCTTCATAGTTTTTGGGTGGGGGAAATCAGGGATGGAGCAATCGCTTTGCCAGCACCAACCCGCTCTGCTCGACTAGGGCTGAATTTCAGGAGGGCTGAGGTGATGGTCGCTAACCGGTTTCAACGAAGGAGATTAGCTGACCTGCGAGTTGTCAGAGGAGGGTTGATTGGAGAACCCAAGCTGGCACTCCAGTAATCATGCTTCAGTTACTTCAACACGTGACCGCGATGAGGCGATGGGGAAAGTAGTGAAAGTGTTTTCACCGAGCCAAAAAGAGCTGCGCGGGATAGCCGACGCTCCGAACAGCTATGCGCCAATATCCCGCAAAGACGCAATGGCTAGCAGCGAACGAGATTCGGCGCGGCGATACCTTTAGTCGCGTTCCGGGTATCGATGACCAGCTGTGACTCGCGGACGATCTTAGAGTAATTGTAGTCAGAATGGTCGGTAACAATGAGCACACAGTCATATTGCGCCAAGTTGTCGAGGCTGGCACAGCTCATCTGGAGATCATACTTGCGGCCGCGGCCTACGAACTTGAAATAGGGATCGTGGTAACTAACATGGGCGCCTTGCTTTTGCAGAAGCTCGATTATTGTCAGTGATGGAGATTCGCGGAGATCGTCAATGTCCTTCTTGTAAGCAACACCCAGAACCAGCACCTTCGAACCGTTCAGGGTCTTGCGACGCTCGTTCAGCGCGGCGCCGACCGAGTTAACTACGTGATAGGGCATGTGCAGGTTCAACTCGCCTGCCAGTTCGATGAAGCGCGTATGGAAGTCGAATTCCTTAGCTTTCCAGGAGAGATAGAAGGGATCGATCGGAATGCAGTGGCCGCCCAAACCTGGTCCCGGATAAAACGCCTGGAAGCCGAAGGGTTTGGTCGAGGCCGCGTCGATCACTTCCCAGATATTGATGCCCATCCGCAGACACAGCAACTTCAATTCGTTTACCAAGGCTATATTCACGCATCGATAAATGTTCTCGAGGAGCTTGGTCATCTCTGCGGCAGCTGGTGTGGAGACAGGGACGACGCGATTGAAAATCGAACCATACAAGCCGGCGGCTAGTTCTGAAGCGCACGGATCCAGTCCCCCGACAACCTTGGGGATATCCCGCCGCGCCACACTTTGATTACCCGGGTCTTCCCGCTCGGGGGAAAACGCAACGTAAAAGTCTCCGGGTTTTTGGCTGCGGCTTGCTTTCAGCCCCGACTTATTGCCTTTTTCAAGAATAGGAATGAGCACCTCTTCAGTCGTTCCCGGATACGTCGTGCTCTCCAGTATGATCAGTTGTCCGGCGCGAAGATGTGGGGCAATGGATTCCGCCGTCGATGTGATGTAGCTAAGGTCTGGTTCGTGGTATTCGTTCAGGGGCGTGGGGACGCAGATCACGATCGCATCCATAGCTTGCAGGCCTGCGAATTCGGCGGTGGCCGAAAATCCACCTCGTCGCGCTTCTTCGATCTCTGTCGGAGGGATGCGATAAATGTAGGACCCGCCGCTGTTCAGCGTGTCTACTTTATTCTTGTCGATATCGAAACCAGTTACGGGGAAGCGCTGCTCATTGAACAGGAGGGCCAAGGGCAGCCCGACGTATCCCAGGCCGATGATGCCCACCTTGGCGGAATGGGTCTGGAGTTTTTTCTTGAATTGTTCAGAACTGCTGGTGGCATCTTTCGACGTACTTTGCATAAATGTCCCAACTGACGCGTAACGGCTTGCGGGTTTGCGCCCAAAGCGTGGCGCTGTAAGTATTTCAACTGAACAACTGCACTGGCTGTGAGCCAGCGCACAGGTTCCGGCATAACTCTGCAAAGCCTGAACTGCGGTGATTATAGCGTACGCCGAGGTACGGGCTGCCTTGGCGGTGACACCTTCCGCCTCCAAACTCCGCCCGTTCGATATCATGGGAGTTGACTATGGAGAAAAAACGAACATCGGTGCTGGTGGTGGGAGGCGCGGGCTACATCGGATCTCACGCCGCGCGCGAGCTACGGCGCCGGGGCCATCAAGCCATCATCTATGACAATCTCTCGACTGGACACAGGTTCTTGGCGGAAGGGTTCGAGTTGATCGCGGGTGATATTGCTGATTCCGCCAAGTTGAAACCAGTATTGCAGCGCGTCGATGCAGTCATGCACTTCGCGGCGCACGCTTACGTAGGCGAATCGGTGGCGAATCCGCGGAAATACTACCAAAATAATGTGGCCGATGGGCTTTGCCTCCTCAACATCATGATTGATTGCGGTGTGAGGAAATTCATTTTCTCCTCGACCTGCGCAACGTATGGCATCCCCAAGACCGTGCCCATCAGTGAACAGGCTCCGCGCGTTCCCGTGAATCCTTATGGCGCTACCAAGCTGGCATTCGAAAATGCGCTGGAAGCCTACGGACACGCCTATGGATTGCGCTTCGTCTCGTTCCGCTATTTCAATGCAGCCGGCGCGGATGAAAGCGGCGAAATAGGGGAAGTTCATATTCCGGAGACCCACCTGATCCCATCGGCTTTCGAAGCAATTCATGGCGAGCGGGCCGAGCTCCAGATTTTCGGCACTGATTATCCCACTCCTGACGGCACCTGCATCCGCGATTACATTCACGTGAACGATCTCGCCGAAGCGCACGTGCTGGGTATTGAATATCTGGAGCGGGGCAGTTCGATGGCTTTGAATTTGGGTACAGGTCAGGGCAGTTCGGTGCGCGAAGTCGTTTCAACCATCGAGAAGGTCACGGGGCACGAAGTACCCCAGCGAGTTACAGCGCGACGCGAGGGTGATCCACCGGAACTGGTAGCCGATCCATCACTTGCGCAAAAGATTCTCGGCTGGAAAGCAAAACGCTCACTGCGGGAGATCGTCGACACAGCTTGGAAGTGGGACCAGAATCATCGGAGAGTACTTGCATCTGCCCGCTAGCTGATCGTCAATCAACTCGAAGAACTTGCAGCGTGATATTGTCCGAGCCCCCGCGCTGCTTCGCGAGCTCTACGAGTGCGCGGCACGCCTCCGCTGGAGCGCTCCCGCTGACGACGTTAGCAATTTCCTGATCGGCTACAAGGCCCCACAGGCCGTCGGTGCACAGGACGAGAACATCTCCGGGTTCGAGGCCGATGGGTTGCGCCGACGCATCGGGGGAGAATTCCGGCCCCACTCCCAGCGCAGTTGTGAGAATGTGGCGCTGCGGGTGAACTTCGGCTTCTTCCGGCGTGATTACACCGGAGTCCACGAGGCGATTGACGTAGGAGTGATCATGTGTCAGGCGGGAGGCCTTTCCTCCGCGAACTAGATAGAGCCGGCTATCTCCGACATGACAGTAGCAGAGCTGTTTGGAAAGAAGGGCGATTGCGGTCGCTGTGGTTCCCATTCCACGCAGGTTCGGATGCTCGAGCGCAAAGCGATGAATACGCTCGTGCGCAGCATGGAACGCTGCGATCAGCAGTGATTGGGGATCAGCAGCCGAAGCTTCGGCATAAGACTCCTGTATGGTCTGCACTGCGAGGCTGCTAGCTTCCTGCCCACCCTCATGACCGCCCATGCCGTCAGCTACGATGGCCAGCCTGCCTTTCTGTTCGTATTCGGAGTCACTGGCAGGTTCCCAGTAGCCGTACGAATCTTCATTATTTGCACGCTGGCAGCCGACGTCGCTTACGCCAGCCACTTCAACACCTTCGCGGACACGCATTAATTTGGTTTCGGTCAATTGCTTGGTGCCTGGGGAGCTCAACATTCCCAAGCGAACAGGGATTATACAGAACTGCCGCGGGTTACGAGCCAACAGGGCGTAAGATTTCCGGTGACATTTGTCATCCACTTTGAATGATGATCTCCACTGGCGGGCGAATTCCGCATCCCTCATTATGGCCTCAAGTTGGAAAGAACTTGCAGCAATCTGGAGGCGTCATGGCAGCAATAACGTGCAATTTGGCAGGATGGCTCCTGGCGGTAGGCGCCTTGTTTGTGCTGGGGGCCAAAGGGAATTTCGGGTTCCTGGCCGTGCTGGTTCCGGTCTCGTTTGTGCTTGCCTGCGTCATGATCGGTCCGGCCAGCGGCAAAACACGGTTACCGCAGAAGCGGGAAAAGCGTTAGGCTGAAGGGGGAAAGATGAGATTTCCGGCCAAAAGAAACGAGCGCGGATGGGCATTCTACACGCCCATGCTTTACTTCGGGTTCTTTTTCCTTCAGCCAGCGCTTGATCATGCCGGGCTTAAAGAATGGTTGCTTACTGCTCTTGGCACGCTATTGTTCGTGGCGCTGTACTTGATTGTAGCGTCTTTGGACAGCAAACCCTGGGAACTGGTCACGCTTGCGACTATGGTGATCGTCGGCGTGTTGTATGCGCCGTATAATCCGGGCGCCTCTTGTTATTTCATCTTCGCCGCAGCCTTATTGCCTTACATTCTCGAGTCAGAGCTGGCAATCTTCTCTGGTATTGCCGCAATAGTGGCGGTGGCGGGCCTGGAAACCTGGTTACTACACCTTTCCGGCTGGTTCCTATTCTATGCGGGCGGACTTGCGGTTGTAGTGGGCGGAAGCAACATTTATTTTGCGCAGAAAACCCGCATGTACTGCAAGCTGCAGAAGGCTAATGCGGAAATCGAACACCTGGCCAAGGTGGCGGAGCGGGAGCGTATTGCGCGCGACTTGCATGACGTGCTGGGCCACACTCTTTCCGTCATCATTCTCAAATCAGAGTTAGCCGGTAAGCTTCTGGAACTCGATCCACAACGTGCGAAACAGGAGATCGCCGACGTGGAGCGAACCTCGCGCGAAGCCTTGGCCGAAGTGCGCAGTACCATCCGCGGGTACCGTGCGAACAGCCTCGATGCGGAACTCAAACAGGCGACCCACGCCTTGCAAACCGCCGGAATCGCGGTGAAGGCCGAGGCTGCACCAGTCGCTCTCACGCCCGCCCAGGAAAGCGTAGTTGGATTGGTTGTTCGCGAAGCTGTAACTAACGTCGTGCGGCATTCTAAAGCCCGGAATTGTCTGCTTCGGGTCGTTCCTGAAAATGGCAGTTGCCGCCTGGAGATTCAGGATGATGGCTGTGGTGGTGGGTTAGTTGAAGGAAATGGCTTGCGCGGAATGCGGGAACGAATCGAAGCCCTCGGCGGGAAGTTCGTTCGGCGGACGAGCCCGGGAACGAGCTTGTTTATCGAATTTCCGTTAAAGCCGGCAAGACAATGAACGTCGTAGCCAAAGCCGGTCGCAAAACCATCGGCGTCGTCATCGCGGAAGATCAAGGGATGGTGCTTGGTGCGCTGGCTGCCCTGCTGGAGATCGAAGGTGATATTGCCGTGCTTGCGCAAGCGCGGAACGGCAAGGAAGCCTTACGTGCGGTGCTGGATCAAAAGCCGGACGTTTTCATCACAGATATCGAAATGCCGGAAATGACCGGCCTGGATGTCGCTGCCGAGCTAAAACGACGGCGGACGGGTACGCGCGTGATCATTCTCACAACCTTCGCCCGAGCCGGCTACCTGCGGCGGGCCCTGGAAGCAGGAGCGTCGGGTTACCTGCTGAAAGACATGCGTGCGGAGGAGCTTGCCGACGCTGTCCGCCGCGTGCACCAAGGACTTCGTGTCATCGACCCTGAACTGGCGACAGAGGCCTGGGCAGAACCCGATCCGCTGACTGATCGCGAACGCCAAGTTCTTCGTTTGGCAGGGGACGGCATGGCAAGTATCGAGATCGCGGACAAGCTTGGCCTTTCCGAAGGCACGGTGCGTAACTATCTTTCCGAAGCGATCAGCAAGCTCGGCGCCAGCAACCGCGTTGAAGCGGCGCGGATTGCACGCACCAACGGATGGCTGTAAGGCTTCACTTTGCGCAATAAAGTCATTCAATACTATCTGGCATGTAGTTGCGAAATCGGTTTCACAATTCTTCCTCGCGCCGTTCAAGTCACGGTTCTGGCTTTGCGCGAGGTTACAGCATACCGCCAGTCTTCACGGTCAGAATGCTGAGCGCAGTTTCCAGCTTGACAATGGCTTCGGCCAGTTCCGGATGTTCTCCGATTCTCTTGCGTAAGGATTGCAGCAACTCGTGAGCGCTCGATACATGCTCGATTGCCGGGGTAGTTTGAGGACTTGGACTGCCACGCTCTGAACCTTGAGTCTGCATAAAAACCTTCTTAGGCTTCGACTGTTCCTGCCAACCGGATTATAGTATCCCTTCCGCATTTGAGGCGGTGCCGGGTACAGTCGCGTGGAAACCCAGATCAATCCTGAACTGGCGGAGAAACTTCGTGAAACTTTGTCACACGGAGCAGAGCAGGCAGCGTTGTTCCTGCAGCAGTTCGAGCCAGCTAAAACCAGCGAACTGCTGCTGGCAATTCCCTTTGATGAGCAGCAGGCCGTGTTCCGACTGCTGGCTCCCGATTTCGCTGCCGCTCTGATCCCTCGATTCCCATACTTCCATTCTTACGTATTGCTGCACACTCGACCGCCCCAGGAGGTGCGCGCAATTGTAGACAAGATTCCTCCTGCGGATCGGATTCGATTTTTTGATGAACTTCCGGAGGAAGCCTGGAAGCACCTGATGAGTGAACTTTCAGGCGAGACGGGAACCGATCAAGTGGCGACTGAGGTAGAGGAACGCCCGGAGGCCGTAACCGCTCCCGCCATTGAGGCTGCACCACGCCCCGTCCCAGCAGAACCTGTGCTTGAGGCGAAGGGGGTGGAGAAGAGTTTTCTGCAGCCGGACGGGCGAAGCATTCAGGTTATCGCACCCACGGACTTATCTCTCGAACCGGATACAATCGTCGCCCTTCTGGGAGCTTCGGGATCGGGAAAATCCACCCTGCTGAGAATTCTCGCGGGTTTGACACAGCCGACGGCAGGGCAGGTTCTCTGGCACGGTAAGCCGCTTTACGATTGCCGGCCAAATGTCGCCATCGTTTTCCAGAGCTTCGCTTTGTTTCCCTGGCTGACGGTTCTTGACAACGTTGAGGCGCCGTTGGTAGCGCACGGCATGACGCATGAGGAGCGTCATCCCCGAGCGATTCGGGCGTTGAATACTGTCGGCTTGAAGGGATTCGAAACGGCGTACCCGAAAGAGTTGTCAGGGGGCATGAAGCAGCGCGTGGGCTTCGCCCGGGCGTTAGCAGTCGAACCCGAAGTTCTTTTTATGGATGAGGCGTTCTCGGCCCTCGATGTTCTCACCGCCGAGAACCTACGTGGCGAGCTCCTGGAGTTGTGGCTGGAGAAGAAGATTCCGACGCGCAGCATTTTTCTGGTCACGCACAATATCGAAGAAGCAGTGACTCTGGCCGACCGAATCATCGTGCTGAGCCGAAACCCGGCAAGAATTCGGGCTGATTTCCGCGTCGGGCTTCCTCATCCCCGCAACCATAACTCTCCCGAGTTCGTGCTTTATGTGGACTACATTTACAAGGTCATGACGCGGCCGGAACGCGAATTTGAGCTGCCTTCCGCTACCGCGGCCCGGAAGATCACTTATCAAATGCTGCCGCATGCGCGTCCCGGGGGGATTGCCGGTCTACTCGAACTGCTAAACGACCGCGGAGGAGAAGATGATCTTTATCATGTTGCGGAAGAACTGTTGATGGAGGTGGACGATCTATTGCCGATCGTCGACGCCGCCAACCTGCTCGGATTCGCCATTTCCTACCACGGTGACATCAAGTTGACCGCGGCGGGAAAGGCATTCGCTGAAGCGGATATTGCGACCCGGAAGGCCCTGTTTCGCGAAGCTGTCCTCGCCCACGTAACTCTACTGCAGCAAGTTGATCGCACTCTGGAGAAGAAATCCGACCACTCGGTAGCACTTGAGTTCTTCCGTGACATTCTGGACGAGCACTTTCCGGAGCAGGAGGTGCAAGCGCAAATTGACACTGCATTGAACTGGGGGCGTTATGCTGAGATCTTCAGTTATGACCCGGAGGGCGACAGGATATTCGTTCCCGCGCCCGGGTCGGCAGAGGATGCAACCAGCCTAGAACACCGGTGACCGGGTCCCTCCCGCAACCGAACAAGACTCTATTTGTTCTTGGCACGATGGGAAGGTTGCCCCTGCCACGATGCACTATCACGGTGGACGATCTTCGCGCGATATCCTGCTCTGCGCAGAAGTTTGCCGACCTCTTCCGCAATCATCACGGAACGATGTTGACCGCCAGTACAGCCGAATGAAATTGTCAGGTAGCTCTTGCCTTCCTGGATGTAATGCGGCAGCAGGTACACGAGAAGCTCGGAAATCCGTTTGATGAATTCTCTTGTCTGGGGGAATGAACGGATATATTTCGCGACTTTGGGGTCACGGCCGCTCAGATTGCGAAACTCCGGCACAAAGTGCGGGTTGGGAAGAAAGCGGACGTCGAATACCAGGTCGGCATCCTGCGGCACACCGTTACGAAATCCGAAGCTCACACAGGAAACCAATATATTTTTGCCAGTCTCACGCTTATGGAAACGCTCGGTAATGTAGGCGCGCAGTTCGTGAACGTTAAACTTGGAGGTATCGATCACGAGGTCTGCGACGGCGCGGATAGGGCGCAGGCGTTTGCGTTCAGCCGCCAGAGAAGCTCGGACCGGCGCATCGGTTCCGAGGGGGTGCGGGCGCCGGGTCTCGCTGAAACGGCGCAGCAGGACGGGGTCCTCAGCCTCAAGGAAGATCATGCGCGTGGGGAGCATGCGCCGGACTGATTTCACGATGTCAGGAAGGTCCTGCAGTTGCTCTCCTTCGCGAACATCGACCACCAGTGCCGTGCTCTTGATCTCCGACGACTGGCCTACTAACTCGGCAAACTGGGGAATCAAGCCGACCGGCAAGTTATCGACGCAGTAGTAGCCGAGGTCTTCGAAGGCCTTAAGAACAGAAGCTTTTCCAGAGCCGCTCATGCCGGTGATGATCACGAGCTCGCCCGCGGGGCGATTTGCTCTTCTGCGTTCGAGAACCCCAGTACTTTTCTTGCGCAGCTTCGAGGCGCGGTGCGGGGACATCTGCCACGGATGTTAGCAGGGAGCTCCGTTCCTAGCTAGTGCAAGGGCGTGCTCGGGCGCTATTCACTGATGGTGATCAGGCCCAGACGCGTGATTGCAAGCACCCCAATCCTGTGTTAGCTTCAAGAGGCAGCAGAGGTTAAGTTGCGAGCGACAGTTCCTGCCGGGCTGGACCGCAAAGAGGCGGAGGCTTACCAGCGGCTTGATCCGGACCGGCTCCCAAAACACATCGCCATAATTATGGACGGCAATGGCCGCTGGGCACGTAGGCGCCACCTGCCGCGCATCGCCGGGCACCGCGCCGGCGTCGCATCTGTGCGCTCTACGGTGGAAACCGCTTCGCGCATTGGCATTCCTGCACTCACGCTGTATGCATTTTCAGAAGAGAACTGGAAGAAACGTCCCGCAAGCGAAGTCGATTTCCTGATGGGATTGCTCTGCCGATACCTGAAGGGGGAGGTCCCAACTCTCAACAAGAACAATATTCGCCTGGAATACATTGGACGGCAGCACGAACTGCCGGCGGTCGTGCAATCCAAGATGCAGTGGGCGCGCGAAGCGACTGCGAACAACAGCGGGATGTTACTGACGCTTGCATTGAATTACAGCGCACGGAGCGAACTGGTCGACGCTTTTCGCTCGATGGTGAACGCTGCCGCCAATAATGGCGGACTGCAACACCTGCAGATCGATGAAGATATCGTCAAGCGGCACCTGTACACGCATAGTCTGCCCGATCCCGACCTGGTGATCCGCACGAGCGGCGAAATGCGCTTGAGCAATTTTCTGCTGTGGCAACTGGCTTACGCGGAAATCTACGTCACGCCTACGCTATGGCCTGAGTTCCGGGGTGTGCATCTGCTGGAAGGCATTGCCGAGTACCAGAAGCGTGAGCGCCGCTATGGCGGACTGGCGGACGATCTTTCACATCCGCATAGTTCCAATCACTCGAAGACGGCCCGGAGCTGAGGCCATTGAACCTGCTGAAGAGAGTCCTCACAGCAGTCGTACTGATTCCTATCGTTTTGCTGTTGGTTCTACGCGCACCCGTGCCGGTGTTGGCGCTGGTTACGGCTTTGGTCGCGCTCCTGGCAACGCAGGAATTGCTCAAGTTGGCGGAGACGTACGGTATTCAGCCTTTTCGCTGGCCAACGTACATATTTGTGGGCTTGTTCTTTCTTTACATGGCGATCATGCCGCCGAGCAAGCCTCTGCTGGATACTGCAATCTTCATCTACACGATCGGGTTTGCAGCTGCGATCGCTCCCTTCTTTTTTCTTATTGTGGGTATGCGGCGGGTAGATCTGGGCACCGCTTTCCCTGCAGCGGCAGCATCTGTTTTTGGGCTTGTTTACATTACTCTGCCACTGGCATTTCTGGTGCAGATTCGCCAGCAGTGGTCAGGCGCATTCATGTTGCTTTATTTGCTGCTGGTGGTCTGGGCGGGCGACATCTTTGCCTATTTTGTAGGCAGGTCACTCGGTCGTCATTTGATGTGTTCACGAATCAGCCCCAAAAAGACCTGGGAGGGCGCGCTGGCATCCTTCGTCGCGAGCGTCGGGGTGGGTGTACTGCTCTACACCTATGCACTACCCATCAGTTCGGCATTGCTGAGTGTGCAACTTATGGAACGCCGGGATGGATATTTCGCGTTGCAAAGCCCGCCCTTGTGGACGACATTGCTGTTGTCGGCGGCCATCAACATCGCAGCGCAATTGGGAGACCTGGGCGAATCATTGATCAAGCGAGGCGCCGGGGCCAAGGATTCCGGGGCCATTCTTCCGGGTCACGGCGGCATGCTTGATCGTATTGATGCGCTGCTCTTCGCCGCTCCAGTGCTGTGGTACTATGCGGCTTGGCAGGTCATGCAGTAAGCGGTTTGTAATCACGAGGACACGAAGTTCCACCTAGGAGAATCGGGCAATCATCCTTCGTGCTACTTCGTGTCCTTTGTGGTTGATGAGCTATGAAACGTATTGCCATTCTTGGCTCAACCGGTTCCATCGGCCGAAGCACCCTCAGCGTGGTTGAGGCGCATCCCGAGCGTTTTAAAGTTGTCGCGATGGCGGCGGGCCGGAACATTGATGCGGCCTTTGAGCAGGCGAAACGCTGGAAACCTCGGACTATCTCGATGGCGGCTGCCTCCGATGCGGAGAATCTTCGAAAGCGATTGACCGCTGCGGGGATTCGCGAAATCGAGGTTACGCACGGTGCGAACGGCGCGGTACATGTTGCAACGCATCCCGACGTGGACTTTGTGGTGAGCGCGATTGTGGGCGTGGCCGGATTGGAGGCTACTTACGAAGCAGTACGAGCCGGCAAAAGCGTCGGGTTGGCGAATAAGGAGTGCCTGGTAGCCGCGGGAGAACTGATCACTGCAGAAGCCCGTCGCCAAGGCAAGCCGCTGCTGCCCATCGACAGCGAACATAACGCGGTCCATCAATGTATGCGAGGCGGGCGCGTCGAAGAGGTTCAACGCATTTGGCTGACTGCTTCGGGTGGGCCATTTCTGCACACGCCGCACTCGAAGTTTTCCTCTATCACGGTTGAGCAAGCTCTGAACCATCCCACCTGGAAGATGGGACGCCGCATCACGATCGACTCGGCGACACTGATGAACAAAGGTTTCGAAGTGATTGAGGCCTGCCGGTTGTTTAACTTGCCGCCCTCTCAGGTGGAGGTGATCGTGCACCCGCAGTCCACCATCCACTCCATGGTGGAATTCGTGGATGGCAGCATACTCGCCCAGTTTTCGGTCACGGACATGCGCCTGCCGATCTTGTATGCACTCAGTTACCCGGAACGGATCGAATCCGACTTGCGCTTTCCGGTCATGGACCTGCGGCACCTCGAATTCTGCCCTCCAGACATGGAAAAATTCCCATGTCTGCGGCTGGCATATGAGGCCGCGATGGCTGGCGGAGCGAAGACGGTTGCCTTGAACGCGGCTGACGAGGTTGCAGTAGCGGCGTTTCTTGACGGCTGCATCCGCTTTGATGAAATCCCTGAGATAATTGAGTCAGTTCTGGCTGAAACGAAAAGCACGAAACTGGAATCTATAAGGAAGGTGTTGGAGGCGGACGCGGAAGCCCGTCAGTTGGCACACACGAAAGTAGAACAGCGAAGTTATTCTGCCAAGCCGGCCTCCCGTTGAGGAATTAATCCAAGTCTATGTCAGAGTTTTTTACGGCTGTTATTGCTGTTGCAGTGGTCCTGGGATTCATGATCCTGATTCACGAATTGGGCCACTATGCGGCAGCCAAACTGGTTGGCGTCCGCGTCGAAGTGTTTTCCATCGGATTTGGCAAGCGACTCTTCGGCTTTCGCCGTGGTGATACCGACTACCGGGTCAGCGCGCTCCCGCTCGGCGGGTACGTCAAGATGAGTGGCGAAAACCCGATGGATGAGCGCACCGGCGATCCCGCCGAATTCATGTCACACCCGCGCTGGCACCGCTTCATCATTGCCATTGCCGGTCCGGCCATGAACATCCTGCTCGCGATTGCGCTGCTGACCGGCGTCTACATGGTCAAGTACGAATACCCGGTCTACCTCGATCAGCCTGTTCTTCTGGCTTGGGTAAAGCAGGGTTCGCCTGCAGCGAATGCCGGACTGCGGGCCGGTGACAAGATCATCCGAGTGGATGGCGTAGACGATCCTACCTGGGAGCAGCTTGAGCCGAAAATCTGGCTGAGCCCCAACCAGCCGGTAAAGGTCACTGCTCAGCGAGGCAACGAAACTTTCGAGACAACCGTCACGCCCAAGCCGATTACTTCTTCCGAGGTCGGATGGACAGGTTGGTATCCCGAGAGTCCGGTGACTGTCGGCGTGCTTGAACCCGGGATGCCTGCAGCCAAGGCGGGAATCAAACAGGGTGATCGCGTAATTGCAATTGACGGCAAACCAGTGCCTCATATCGAGGCAATGATCGAAGAACTGCAGCAGACCAAGAGCCAGCCTGTAACCCTTACGATTCTGCGAGACGGCAAAGAGTTCGATGTAGGGTTGACGCCGGTGCTGGCCAACACCGACGATCCGAGTGAAAAACGCTATCGCATTGGCTTCGGAAACCAGCTGGATACGAAGGTCAGCCGCTTGCCTTTTGCAGCCGCCCTCGACCGCTCACTGTCTGACAACAAGAAATATTCAATGCTCATTCTTGAGCTGATGAAAAAGCTGGTTCAGCGTAAGGTATCGATCCGCACCATTTCCGGACCAATCGGAATTGCCCAGGATGCCGGGGAGGCCGCCGAAGCGAAGGGCTGGACCCCGCTGCTGACATTGACAGCCGCGATCAGCCTGAACCTTGGCATCTTCAACCTCCTTCCCATCCCGATCCTGGACGGAGGGGTAATCCTGCTGCTTTTGATCGAAGGCTTTATGCGCCGCGATATCAGCATCAGGATCAAAGAGCGCATTTACCAGGCGGCATTCGTTTTCCTCGTACTGTTCGCCGTAATGGTGATTTACAACGACCTGGCAAAGACCCTGCCAGGCCTGGCTGGCCGCTTCTAAAGCAGTGATCATCCCTGAGTAAGGCAGTTTCCTGCACGGGAATTCTCTGGCTCGCTCTCTGCTGTTAAACTAGAGGTCACATGTCTCACCTGCAGCGTCGAAAGACCGTAACCTGCGACATCGCCGGGGTGCGAGTCGGGTCCGATGCACCGATTGTGGTGCAATCTATGACCAACACCGATACCGCGGACGTCGCTTCGACCGCTCAGCAGGTAGCGGCCCTCGCCCGGGCAGGATCAGAACTGGTCCGAGTAACGGTCAATACCGAAGAAGCTGCAGCGGCCGTCGCCCCAATTGTTGAGGAACTCGATAAACAAGGTGTCAACGTCCCGCTTGTCGGCGACTTCCACTACAACGGCCATATTCTGCTGAAGAAGTATCCCGCGTGCGCCCGAGCGCTCGCCAAGTACCGGATCAATCCCGGAAATGTCAGCGTTGGGCGCAAGGACGATACCAACTTCCGCACCATGGTCGAAGTCGCAGTGGAAAACCAGAAACCGGTGCGCATTGGAGTGAATTGGGGATCACTCGATCAGGCGTTGCTGACGCGGATGATGGACGAAAATTCACGCCTGTCTGAACCGAAGGATGCCCGCGACGTGACAATGGAAGCGATGATCGTGAGTGCGCTGAATTCCGCAAAACTGGCGGAGAAATACGGCCTTCGGCCCGACCAGATTATTCTGAGCGCCAAAGTCAGCGGCGTGCAGGACCTCATCGATGTGTACCGCTCGTTAGCTGCGCGTTGTAATTATCCGTTACACCTCGGATTGACCGAAGCCGGTATGGGCGCCAAAGGAGTCGTGGCTTCGAGCGCAGCCATGGGAGTTCTGCTTCAGGAAGGTATTGGCGACACGATTCGTGTTTCGCTTACTCCCGCACCGGGCGGCGACCGCACCGAAGAAGTGCGGGTGGCGCAGCAGATTCTGCAATCGATGGGCATTCGCAGTTTCACGCCCCAGGTCACAGCGTGCCCAGGATGCGGCCGCACCACCAGCACGTTCTTCCAGGAAATGGCGGAACAGATCCAGTCCTACCTGCGCGAGCAAATGCCGGTTTGGAAAGGCCGGTACGTCGGCGTCGAAGAGATGAAAGTTGCGGTCATGGGGTGCGTGGTCAATGGTCCCGGCGAATCCAAGCACGCCAGCCTCGGCATTTCCCTTCCCGGCACTTTCGAGGAACCGAAAGCTCCCGTTTACGTCGATGGCCGGTTGTTTACCACTTTGCGTGGCGATCACATCGTCGCCGATTTCATCAAAATTCTCGACGATTACGTGGACTCGCATTATGCAGCCAAAGCAAGCGCCGGGGTTCTCGCCGACTAAGTGGGATCGGAGTGCGGGCTGTGATCGCGCCTGGTTTGACCTCCCAACTCTGCTTTGTTAGCTTGGAAAGTTTGCTCCCCTACCCGCCTTGCTAGCCTGTATGAGGCAGAAACGAGATTCCAATGGCACTTAAATTCCGGGGCGTTGACTTCATCGAGTTCGATTCCCTTCTCAGCGACGACGAACGCCTGGTGCGCGACACCAGCCGCAAGTTCATCGA
>Ga0187780_10001019_pt1 | contig 21012 bp, 17 predicted proteins | sample 1015_Q2_SP10_20__FD_132429 | JGI IMG/M metagenome (GOLD analysis project Ga0187780, IMG submission 132429) | Tropical peat soil microbial communities from peatlands in Department of Meta, Colombia - 1015_Q2_SP10_20_MG | ecosystem: Environmental > Terrestrial > Soil > Wetlands > Peat | place...
CAAGATCGCGTACGTCGACAGCGTTCCCGCCGGATACATGCTCTTCGCGCCCCCGCAGTACGTGCCCCGCTCGATTGCCTTTCCCACCAGCCCGGTCAGCGCCGACGCGGTCCTGTTGATGACTGCCCATCTGCTCAGCGAGTTCGCCGGCGGCGGTATCGGCCGGATGCTCGTGCAGGCGATGGCCAAGGACCTCACCCGGCGCGGCGTGAAGGCGATCGAGGCCTTCGGCGACCGGCGCTGGGAATCGTCGGCCTGCATGCTGCCGGTCGATTACCTGCTCGCCGTCGGATTCAAGACGATCCGCCCGCATCACCACTACCCCCGGCTGCGGATGGAGCTGAGGACCATCCTCACCTGGCGGGAGGATGTCGAGGTGGCGCTGGAGCGCCTGCTCGGCTCGATGACACCGTCGGCCCCTCAGGGCGCCCTCCGCCCGGTATGAACCGGTAGCCCGGCCGCAGCGGCGCGCGGTAAAATCCCGAGGGGCCGGACGAAACCGGCTCAGATGAAGTCGGCGAGCTCGCGGAGCAGGGCCGACTTGGGCTTGGCGCCGACGATCTGCTTGACGACCTCGCCGCCGGAAAACACGTTCATGGTCGGGATGGCCATGATCCCGTAACGCTGCGACACGGCGGGGTTCTCGTCGATGTTGAGCTTGACGACATCGATCTTGTCGGCGTATTCGGTCGCGATCTCCTCGAGTACGGGGGCGACCATGCGGCACGGACCGCACCACTCGGCCCAGTAATCGACGATGACCGGCTTGTCGCTCTTCAGGACCTCGGTCTCGAAGGTCTCGTCCGTCACGACCTTGGTCGCGCCCACAATGATCACATCCCTTTAGCTCGCGATGAGTAATTCTTGCCGTGTACCTGGTGTTAGTGTTCCTTGCTGGCCAGCCACCGCTCCGCGTCGAGGGCCGCCGCGCAGCCGGTCCCGGCCGCGGTGACGGCCTGCCGGTACGTCCGGTCAACCACGTCGCCGCAGGCGAACACGCCCTCGATGGCCGTGCGCGTCGACGGCTGGTCGACCAGCAGGTAACCGTCCGGGTCGGTGGCGAGCTGCCCGGAGAACAGGTCGGACCGGGGGTCGTGTCCGATGGCGACGAACAGCCCGGTCACCGGCAGCACGTGTTCGGTGCCGTCCATGGTGTTCTTCACCCGCACGCCGGTCAGCCGGTCAGAGCCGAGGATCTCGACCACCTCGCTGTTCCACAAGAACTTGATCTTGGGGTTGGCCAGCGCGCGGTCCTGCATGATCTTCGAGGCGCGCAGCGCGTCCCGGCGGTGGATCACCGTCACCGACTTGCCGAACCTGGTGAGGAACGTGGCCTCTTCCATGGCTGAGTCGCCGCCGCCGACGACTGCGATGTCGTGACCGCGGAAGAAGAACCCGTCGCAGGTAGCGCACCAGGAGACGCCGTGTCCGCTCAGCTCCTTCTCGCCCGGCACGCCGAGCTCCTTGTACCTGGAGCCGGTGGCGATGATAACGGCCCTGGCCAGGTAGGTCTCGCTGTCGGTCTTGACCACCTTGGGGGCCGCAGCCAGGTCTACCCCGGTCACGTCGTCGGGCATCAGCTCGGCGCCGAACCGCTCCGCCTGCTTGCGCATCGAGTCCATCAGCTCGGGGCCCATGATGGCGTCGGGGAACCCGGGGAAGTTCTCCACGTCGGTGGTCTGCATGAGCGCGCCGCCCGCCGTGACGGACCCCTCGAACACCAACGGCCTCAGCTCCGCGCGAGCCGCGTACAGTGCCGCCGTATAACCAGCCGGGCCGGATCCGATGACGATCACGTTCCGGACTTCGGTCACTTCTGCCAACCCTTATCCACCCCTCATCTGACCGGCACTCCAGTGAACCGATCCTAGGGCGCGGATGTTCCCGCGAGGGTGGCCGTAGCGAGGACGTCATCGTGGGTGCCTGAGCAGCCAGGGGCCAGCACCCATGCTCGGTAGCTGCTGCCGCTGGACGCGACGATGACGGTGGCAGGCCGGCCCTGGTAGTGAGCGTTCTCGAGCAGCACCGCCTTCCCGGGGCTGACGCCACGGGTTACCCGGTATACGCAGGCCTGCAGCTGCGCGGAAGCGGGCTGGGACAGCCCGGCAGGCGCCCGCCTTTCCTGTTCCAGCTGCTGGCGGAGCTCAGCGGGCTGGTAGTCGGTGCCGCTGTTGATCACGCTGGAGCCCTGCGACCCCTTGATCTCCGGGCTCAGGCCGGGGTGGCTTTCCGCTCCGTTAGCGGCGCCGGCGATCGCCGTCGGCGCCGCCGCCGCCGCCGATCTTGCAGCGGTGGAGCTCGTCGGGCCGCCGGCGACGATGCGGCTGAGGCCGTATCCTCCCGCGGCGAGCACGATGACGGCGGCCGCCGGGGCGAGCACGCGCAACGCTACGAGCCGCCAGCGGCTGGACCTGTTCGGCCGCCGGGTATCCGTCACGCGGTCACGGGAGCCGCTGCTGCCTGCCCGTTCGGAATCATCTCTGCTGGCCTGTTCGGCAGCGAGCACCAGGTCAAGCCGCTGGGCCACGCTGTCTGGCACGGTCGGCGCCGGAACCGCGGCGAGCAGGACGGAGATCTCCGCCAGCTGGTCGCTGAGGGCGGCACAGCGGTCGCAAACGGCCAGGTGCGCGGCTACCCTGTCGCCGCGGCGCCCGGTGATGAGCCCCGCGCGGAACTCGGCCAGGACGTCGGAGTCCGGGTGGGTCGTCTGCCCCGTCATGCGTCTCCTCCCTGCGCAGGTGAGACGCTGTCGCTCGCGGATCGGTTCCCTAGCGGTGTTACCTCGGGGGGACGACCCTCCGGAACTTCCTGCGCGCGGCGGAAATCCTCCCCCGCCGGCCCCCCGGTCCCGCGCAGATGCGCCACGTGGGGCAGCAGGCGGGCCCGCGCCCGGGCACAGCGGCTCTTGACCGTGCCCGGCGAGGTGTCGAGGATCGCGGCGGCGTCGGCGACAGAGAAGCCGAGCATGTCGACGACCACCAGCGCCGCCCGCTGCTGCGGCGGCAGGATCCGCAGCGCGGCGTCGACGTCCAGCCTGGTATCCGCGGTCCGCGCGGGATCGCAGTCCGGGGCCGCCATGGCCTCAAGCACCTGCTCGTCACCGGCGGACATCGCCGGGCGGGCGGCTTTACGGCGCAGCCGGTCAAGTGACGCGTTGACCACGATGCGGTGCAGCCAGGTGGTGACGGCGGAATCGCCGCGGAAGTCGGCCGCCCGGCGGAACGCGGAAACCATCGCGTCCTGAAGCGCGTCGGCGGCCTCCTCCGGATCGCAGACGGTGCGCAGCGCGACCGCCCAGAGCCGGTCCCGGTGCCTGCGGAACAGTTCGCCGAACGCTTCGCCGTCCCCGGCCACATGCCGGCGCAGGAGCTCAGTGTCCGGAGGCCACTCCCCGTCGGTGCCCTGCATGAGGCGTCAGCCTGACTGGCTCACGGTGGAACCGTGTACCACCACGTTGTAGATCTGGGTCTCGTATTCGTTGGCGTATCCGGCCAGCGGCGGGAGGTAGGTGATCCAGATCAGCACGTAGCGGCCGGTGGTGTTGCTGGTCACGTTGAAGGTGGAGAGGCCGGCCGCGGTGTTGGAGCTCTGGACCACGGTGAAGGTGCTCAGCGCGGACGGATCCGGGTGGTTGTCGTTGCCGATCTCGATCTGCACGTGAGTGCAGCAGCTAGTGCCGAACTGGACCACGACCTGGCTCAGCCGGACCTGCTCGCCCATGTCGAGGATCAGCCCGGTGCCCTTCTTCAGGTTCCCGAGAGCCGGGTAGTTGAGGTAATAGTCGGTATGCCAGAACGTGCTCGGGTCGTTGTCTATCGCGTATTTCGCCGCGCTGCCGTCCTCGTCCCCGCCATCGTTGCCGAGGGCATCGAAGCTGTTCGCGCTCAGCGGCTTGAGTACCACCGACGCCGCCGCGGACGGGGATGAGGAGGATGACGGGGGACGGGTCGGCGGCGCGGCGGTTCCGTGCTGCGGCCGGTGGCTGATCGACCAGCCGACGACGCCGGCCGCCGCCAGGATGAGCACGATGACGGCGCTGACGATGGCCGCGGCGGCCGAAGAGCGCTCGTTGGGCGGTCGGCGGTAAGGAGCCGCGGCGCGGGTCCGCGGCCCTGGAGCTGCCGCCTGGTAAGGGTTACCGGCCGGCTGGTGATCGCGGCCGCCGGGCGCCCGGAGGGTGGTGGTGGGCGCCGGCGGAACGGGCAGCGGGTCCGGCGCGGCGACGCTCGCCAGGGCGTCGGCGAACATCGCCGGGGTACTGGGGGCCGGGCCGTGGCGGCCGGGCCGCTGGAACAGCGCCTGGCAGGTCACGGCGTCAATGTTCGCCGGGACGGCCGCGGACACCTGTCGCGGCGTGCACGGCATCCCGTCGGCTTCCGGGGCAGGCGGAAGCCCCGCTGGCCCCGCCGCTTCCGCCCCGGCAGCTTCTTCCGCCCCGGCAGGCTCTTGAATCCCGGGAGGCTCCAGAGCCTCTGAACCGACACGGGGAGCCGGCCAGTAGCCGGTCAGCGCGGCATACAGCAGCCTGGCGAGATCACGGGTATCGGTGAGATCGCCGTCTTCTGACCCGGTCAGGGTCGTGCCGGCCAGGACGGCGTCGATGCCCAGCCCGGTGATCTTCACGCCGCCGCCGGCCGTCCAGTGCAGGCACGCCGGGTCCAGCCGCAGGTGCGCCAGCCCGGCGGCATGCGCGGTCGCGAGTGCCCGCGCCGCCTCGGACACCAGCGATACCGCGTGCGATGAGTCGAGGGGGCCGTCGGCGAGCATGTCGAGCAGCGACTCGCCGGCCGGCCACTCGGTTACCACGTAGGCGTGCTCGCCGTCGTCTTCTACGTCGAACACCTGGGAGAAGCGCGGGTCGCTCAGCCTGCTCGCGGCCCTCGCGGCGGCGACGGCCTCGGCTATCCTCGGGAAGCCCGCCGCGAAGGTGAGCACGGTGATAGGGCGGGCGAGGGTTTCATCGGTGGCCTTCCAGTACGTCCAGCCGGTGCCCTCGCTCGTCTGGTCAACGAGGCGGTAACGCCCCGCCAGCCGGGTTCCTGGTTCCGACGTGTATGTGCTCATAGGTCGGTACCCATGCTAATGCCGCCGACTCTGACCGCCGAACTTCGCCGCCACTGTCCTGGCGAGGAATCCGAACTCGGTCACCCGGAGCGCCCTGGCGCAGAACGCGTACAGCAAGACCGCGCCGCCCCCGCCGACGACCGTGACCACCAGGCCGTAGGCCGCGCTGGGATTGTGCAGGACGTGTCCGACGCCGACCATGACGACCAGCGCGAAGATGAGTCCGGGCAGGGTCGCCAGGTGCATCCGGGTCAGGCTCCGGGCGATCGCCCAGCCGTCCAGGCTGCCGACCCTTCGCAGCAGCAGCGCCCAGCCGACCATCGCCCCGATCAGGTTGGCGATCCCGTACACGACGGCCAGCCCGGCCACCACGTCCGAGTGAGGCAGCACGGACAGCGCGATGAGGTTGCCCGCGATGCCGACGCACATGATGAGCACGCCGACCACGGCAGCCATCCGGCTGTCCTGGAATGAGTAGAAGACGCGCAGCTGGAGCTGGGTGAGCATATAGGGCACCAGGCCCAGGGAGAACAGCCCGAACACCACGCCGATATACCTCGCGGCGGTCGACGGGTTGCTCCCGTAGGAGAACAGGAACTCGGCGATCGGCCCGCCGAGGACGAACAGGTAGATCGCCGCGGGCACCACGAGCACCGACGCCAGCCGGACGCCGATCGAGAAGTCATCCCTGACCAGCGAATAACGCCGCATGGTGGCGTGCTCGCTCATCCGCGGCAGCAGTGCCGTGATGACCGAGATGCCGACGATCGCGTACGGGAGCTGGAACAGCTGCCAGGCGATGGAGTACGCGGAATAGCCGTTCGAGCTCTGCGAGGCCTTGTTCGCGACGATCTGGACGACCAGGTAGCCGGCCCACTGGCTGACCACGTAGACCGACATCCAGCCGGCCATCCGCCCCATCTCGGTCACCTCGCCCGGCCGGAACCCGAAGGCGGGATGCCACCTGAACCCCACCCGGCGCAGCGAGGGAACCAGGGCGATCGTCTGCGCGACGACCCCGAGGGTGGTGCCGATTCCGAGTAGCCGCACGCCGAACGACGAGATGTTCGACGGCTCCTTGCTCAGGCCCACCGTCACCACGTAGAGCCCGAAGACGGCGATCACCACCACGTTGTTGACGACCGGCGCCCACATCGGCGCCGCGAACCGGCCGCGGGTATTCAGGATCGCCCCGATGAGGGAGCACATGCCGTAAAAGAAGATCTGCGGGATGAAGAAGTAGGCCCACAGCACCATGACGCTGTGCGCGTCGGCGGCCTCGCTGCCCGGCGGCCCCTTGAACGAGCCCAGCGTGTACAGGTCGACGAGCGGGCCCGCCGCCAGCGTGGCCAGCACCGTGACCGCCAGCAGCGCCACCGCGCCGAGGGTGAACAGCCGCTGCGCGTATGCCTCGCCGTGATCCGGATCGCGCTGGGCCGCCTTGACCAGCAGTGGCACCACCACGCTGGTGAAGATGCCGCCGAGCATCAGGTAGTAGACGGTATTCGGCAGCGTGTTGGCGTTGTTGTACGCGTTACCGAGGTAGAAGGTGCCGATCGCGTACACCATGACCAGGGTGCGCAGGAAACCGGTTCCCCGGGAGACGAGGGTGCCCAGGGCCATGCCGGCGCTGGACCGTATCAGGTCGGATCGCTGCCTCGCGGGCTGCTCCCGGGCCGGGCGCGTTCCTCGCGGCGGCGCGCCGGGGCCGTCGGCCCGGCCCGGCCCGCCGCCCGGGCTGCCGGGCCCGCCGGGCTGGCCCGGGGGCCTTCGGGGGCCCGCGGGCCGGTACCCGGCAGGCGCGTAGGGGGGCTGCAGGTCGTCGGCTGGCGGGTAGCCGGCGGACCTTGGCACGCGGCGCCACCCGGGGGGCGCCTCCGCTGAGGCGGCTGGGCCGGGTGCGGAATACTGTGACGGCTCGGGGGGCCACCCGAGCGCCAGCGGCAGCGTCGTCTCGGCCGGGCTCGGGCCGCCGCCCGGCATCGGGCCTTCCATCGGCGGCAGCGGGTCAGCGGCGGCGTGCCGTCCTCGGCGGGACGGCCCCGGCTCGTCCGGCCCCGTTTCCCCGGACCCCGGCTCTTCCGGCCCCCGCACTCCGGGGCCCGGCTCAGGCGTCGTCGACCCCGCGTCGTGCATCGGCCAGGTCATCCGGTGCCTCCGTCAGGTGTCGCGCTCTGCTGGTGCCTGTCCCGACGCTACCCGGTAGGTCCGCGTCTTCGGCGGGATGGGCCTCGGCGCGCAGCCAGCGCCGGACGCCGCGGAATCCGGAGGTGAGGACGAGGACGCCGATCGCCGCGGCGATGAGGAACAAGATCGCGCGGCCGTACCTGGTCGACTGCACATACAGGGACGCGGTGGCGAACGGCAGGGGCGTCCCGTTCGCGCTGGTCAGGCTGAGCCGGATGGCCGTGGATCCTTGCGGCGCCGAGCTGATCGGCAGCCGCACGGTCACCGTCTCCTGGGGCTGGACCACGATCAGCTTCTGGATCCGCCCGACGGTCAGCTGGGATGTCCGGTCCGGAGAGTTGACCACGCTGGCGTTCACGCCGACCCGGATGGCCTGATGCAGCCCGCTCAGCCCGTTCTGGATTGATACGGGTACCGCCCCGGAAGCGCCGCCCATCGACACCTGGACCGCGGCGATGATCTTGACCTTTTTTTCCGCGCTCTTCAAGTAGGCGGACAGGCCCTTCGCCAGGGCGAGGCCTTGCGCCATCCCGTCGCCGCGCCAGGCGGACGATTCGGTGGCAGCCAGCGCCTCGTCGAGCGACTGCAGGTAGGACGGGAGGGGCTGGTAGAACATGGCCTGGTACACACCGAGCCTGGTGCCGAGCTCCTTTACCGTGCTCAGGTACCCGCCGCTGAGCTCGCCGGGGCTTTCCCTGCTGGCCGGCGGGGGCCGGCGCGGGAGCGTGCGCTCGGTATCCGGGGACTGGGCCAGGCTGCTCAGCGGGGTCGGTCTCAGCCAGGGCGTGCTGGCGGTCTCGCTGAGCAGTTCGCTGGCCAGCGCGGCCGACGGGCTCCAGTCGTCCGGCGGGGCCACCACGATCGAGCGGGCCGAGTTGGGTGCCTCAGTGGCGATCATCGCGGTCTCGGCGAGGAATCGCTGCTTGACGGCGAACTCCGTGCCGGGCGGCAGGACGCCGGAGTCGCTGTCGCCTGCTCGCAGCACCCCGGTCAGCACATGGTCGGCGAGCAGGACGTTCATGGTCGTGCCGGCTGCCGTGCGAATCGAGGTGACCGCGTCGTCTTCGAAGACGGCGCGGTCCGCGGGCGGCATCTCGCTGCTGTCCAGCACGGCCGTGCCGATGTGCTCAGCGGTGGCGAGCGTGGTCAGCACGCTGAGATCGGCCGTGCCGCCCGCGGGCAGCGCGACCGTCGGCCTGAACGATCCGTGCAGCACGGTGTCCGCCACGGTCCTGCCGATGGTGTAGGCGCGGACGAGGTCGGTTCTCAGCCCGCCGTGGACGAGCGCCGGAACGTCCACGTTCGCGTAGGGCGTGATCACGGTCGGCTGCCCTGCCGTGACCCCCCTGAGCATGGAAAGCCAGGTCGCCGCGGCCTTGCTGGCCGGCTCCCTGGTACCGCCGGTGCAGTTGGACCTGGTTCCCACCAGGTACGGGCGGGTCATCGCCGCGACGTCGCTGAGCAGTGCCGGGTCTATGACCCAGGTCAGCCCGGCGTCAGCGTGGGCCTGCCCGACCGTGAGCAGGGTCGACAAGCGGCCTGCCTGGTCCAGGCTGGCCGCCAGGTCGTTGTTCGTCAGGGCGGCGCATACCTGGCGGTGCGGCTGGTCGATCAGCGGCCAGATCCAGGCGACCTCCAGCGGGCGGAGCAGCCCTGCCGCCCGCTGGCTCCCCGGCCAGAACGGCAGCAGCGTCCGGTCGGAGCCCAGCTCGTCGCCCACCTGGTCTTCCAGCAGAGCCGCGATCGGGTAGACGCCGAACTCGGTGATGCCCACGTCGCTGACGTTGAACGAAGCGTGCCATCTGACGGTGGCGCCGGGGCCCAGGCTGGCGATGGCGAACGGGTTCCCGACGGGCTCAAGGCCGGTTTGCCCGGTCTGGCCGAGAAACCCGTCCATCTGGTCGCGGGCGGAGAACGGCGTCGGCCAGGTATACAGCCAGATCTCGAGCCCGGCCCTGGCCTGGGCGGTGTCGTTGCTGACCGTTCCCGTCACGCTGACCGTGTCACCGGGCCTGGCGTACTGCGGGTTCATCGAGTCGATGGCGACCGACACGGTTCCCGCCCGCGCCTGGCGCACGGGACTGGCCTGCGCCGGAGCGGCCGTCGCGAGGGTGGCGGTGATCGCGGCCGGCGCGGCGACAGCGGCGGCCAGGGACAGGATCCGCCGCGTGAGGTTTGCCGGTAGCAAGCCGCGCACACATGGAATGGTATTGCCGTTCGCGCCGAACCCGTGCTTCTCGATACTCTCGATGGCCGTGTCCATGAGCAACGAGCAGCGCAGGGCGGCCGCCGCGCTGCTGCGCCAGCGAGTGCCCGCAGCCGCCGGGATCGGCCGGCTGTTCGCGCGGCACGGCCATGAGCTGGCCCTGGTCGGCGGCCCGGTCCGGGACGTATTCCTCGGCGAGCAGCCCAGCGATCTCGACCTGACCACGGACGCCACTCCGGAGCAGGTCCTGGCGCTGGTCGGCGGCTGGGCCGACTCGGTGTGGACGGTCGGGATCGCCTTCGGCACCGTCGGCCTGCGCAAGGGCAGCTCCGTCTTCGAGGTGACCACCTACCGCAGCGAGCAGTACCGGGCCGCCTCCCGCAAGCCCGACGTGCGGTACGGCCAGTCGCTCGAGGAGGACCTGAGCCGCCGGGATTTCACCATCAACGCGATGGCGGCCCGGCTGCCCAGCTACGAGCTCGTGGATCCGTTCGGCGGCCTGGACGCGCTGAGGGAAGGGGTGCTGCGGACTCCCGGGCGGCCGCAAGACTCGTTCAGCGATGACCCGCTGCGCATCCTGCGCGCGGCCAGGTTCGCGGCCAGGCTGGGGTTTGCCGTTGCCGCCGACGTACGCGCCGCGATGACCGAGCAGGCGGCCCGGCTGACGGTCGTCTCCGCCGAGCGGGTTTCCGGCGAGCTCACCAAGCTGATGCTCACGCCGGACCCCGCGCTGGGCATCGACGTGCTGGTCCAGACCGGTGTCGCCGACGAGGTGCTGCCCGAGGTGTCCAGGCTGCAGATGGCGGCCGACGAGCATCACCGGCACAAGGACGTCTACCAGCACAGCCTCACCGTGCTGCGGCAGGCCATCGAGCTGGAGCCGCGCTACGGGCTGGCGGGTGACCTGAGGGTCCGGCTGGCCGCGCTGCTGCACGATATCGGCAAGCCGCAGACGAAGTCGCTGCTGCCGGACGGGCGTGTCGCGTTCTACCACCACGAGGTGATCGGGGCCCGGCTGGCCGCGCGCAGGCTGACCGCGCTGCGCTTCCCCAAGGACGTAGTGCGCGACGTGTCCCGGCTGGTGGAACTGCACCTGCGGTTCCACGGCTACGGCGAGGGCGAGTGGACGGATTCGGCCGTCCGCCGGTACGTCCGCGACGCGGGACCGCTGCTCAGCCGGCTGCACGTGCTGACGAGGGCCGATTGCACCACGCGCAACCAGGCGAGGTCGCGGCGGCTCGCCCGCGCCTACGACGGCCTCGAGCAGCGCATCGCCGAGCTCGGCGAGCGGGAGGAACTGGCCAGGCTCCGGCCGGAGCTCGACGGCAACGAGATCATGCGCATCCTCGGCATACCGCAGGGCCCGCTGGTGGGCCGGGCCTACAACTTCCTGCTGGAGCTGCGGATCGCCGAGGGCGAGCTCGGCCGGGAGCGGGTGATTCAGGAGCTGCTCGGCTGGGCGGCGGTCGAGGGGATCACCCCGCCGGAGCCCGGGCCGGAACCGGACGAGGACTGAGCCCGGGGCCGGGCGAGCCAGTACGCGACCGCGAGAATCGCGTACCCGGCCGCCACCAGGCCGATGATGACCGGGGAGTGGCCGTCGGACGGCATGAAGGCCGCGCCCAGCGCTGCCCCGGCGACGTACGTGACGTTGAACATCATGTCGTAGAAGGCGAACACCCGGCCCCGGTAGGCGTCATCCACGTCCTCCTGCAGGATCGTGGTCGCGCAGATCGCCACTCCCTGCCGGGCGAGGTACAGCCAGAACCCGAGGGCCAGGTAGGCGATCTGGTTGAAGGTCTCGCCCAGCGCGAGGGTCACTACCGCGCTCGCGGCCAGCAGCAGCGTGATCCAGGCAGGCTTGGACAGCCGCCTGGTGACCGGCGGGGTCACCAGCGCAGCGCAGGCGTAGCCGATCCCTGAGGCCACCACCAGCCCCGCCAGGTGACCCTCGGCCACGCCGACGCTGGACCGGTAGAAGTAGTTCCGGTACAGCAGGATCGACATCAGGAACAGCGGCCCGAACAGGAAGCTGTAGCCGCCGGTCACGCCGAGTGCCGTCGCCGGGCCGCGCCGCCTGAGGACGTACCGCGCGCCCGCCGCCAGCCCCTCCGCGACCAGGGCAAGCTCGCTGAGCAGCCGCGTCGGCGGCGGCTGCCCGGGCCCGCGCACCGGGCCGAGCAGGTCCCGTCGCATGGTGGCCGCGACCAGGCTGGCCGCCACGTAACAGGCGCCCCCGGCGAGCACGGTGACCGCCGCGCCGCGCTCGGTGTTGCCGGTGGCCACGTTGAGCCCGAGGGCGACGATGCCGCCGATGGTCGCCATGATGCCGCCGATGGTCGGCGATACCGAGTTGGCCATCACCAGCTTGTCCTCGGCGACCACGTGCGGCAGCGCCGCCGACAGCGAGGACAGGAAGAACCTGTTCACGCCGAGCACGAGCAGGACCGCGATGTAGAGCGGGGCGCCGCGGCTGCCCGCCGCCATCAGCGCCGCCGTCAGCACCACGAAGGCCGACCGGAGCAGGGCCGACCAGACCAGGATCTGACGCCTCGACCAGCGGTCGATGAACACCCCGGCGAACGGCCCGATCAGCGAGTACGGCAGGTAGAGGGCCGCGAACGCCGCCGCGCCGGCTGCCGGGCTCGGGAACGTGGACTCGTTGAAGAACACGTACGTGCCGACCCCGGCGGTGATGATGCCGTCCCCGGTCTGCGAGACCAGCCGGGTGGCGAACAGCCGCCGGAAATTCCGCTCGGCGAGGACCGTGCGCAGGTCACCGAGGAACGTGGACTTGGACCCGCGGGGCCGGGGACGGTCCGCTGCGGTGCCGAGTTCATCTTGCTGGCCGTCCACCCGTCCAGCTTAGATGTCGCCGCCTAGCGGGCGACCTCCCCGCGGATGAACTTCTCGACCAGGTCGCGGCAGATGTCATCGCCGTACTGCTCGGGCGGCGACTTCATGAAGTAGGAGCTCGCCGAGATCACCGGTCCGCCGATGCCCCGGTCGAGCGCGATCTTGGCGGCGCGTACCGCGTCGATGATTACCCCGGCCGAATTGGGCGAGTCCCAGACCTCGAGCTTGTACTCCAGGTTGAGCGGCACGTCACCGAATGCGCGCCCCTCCAGCCGGACGTAGGCCATCTTGCGGTCATCGAGCCAGGGCACGTAGTCGGACGGACCGATGTGCACGGCCGCGCGCTCCATCTCGTGCGGGACCTGCGAGGTGACCGCGCGGGTCTTGGAGATCTTCTTCGACTGGAGCCTGCTGCGCTCCAGCATGTTCATGAAGTCCATGTTGCCGCCGAAGTTGAGCTGGTAGGTACGGAGCAGCTCGACCCCCCGGTCCTCGAACAGCTTGGCCAGGACGCGGTGCGTGATGGTGGCGCCGACCTGGGACTTGATGTCATCGCCGATGATCGGCACGCCCGCCGCGGTGAACTTCGCGGCCCACTGCGGGTCGGAGGCGATGAACACCGGCAGCGCGTTCACGAACGCGACGCGCGCGTCGATCGCGCACCGGGCGTAGTAGCGGTCGGCCTGCTCAGAGCCGACGGGCAGGTAGGAGACCAGAACGTCGGCGCCGGCCTCGCGCAGTACCTGCACCACGTCCGCGGCCGGCTCGTCGGACTCGGTGATGATCTCCCGGTAATACTCCCCGAGGCCGTCCAGCGTGGGACCGCGCTGGACGGTCACCCCGGTGGGCGGCACCTCGGCGATCTTGATGGTGTTGTTCTCGCTCGCGGTGATGGCCTCGGCCAGGTCGCAGCCGACCTTCTTCGCGTCCACATCGAAGGCGGCGACGATCTCCACGTCACTGATGTGGTACGGGCCGAACCGTACATGCATGAGGCCGGGGACCCTGGCGCCGTCGGCGGCGTCCTTGTAGTATTCCAGTCCCTGGACGAGGGAACTAGCGCAGTTACCCACCCCCGCGATGGCGATGCGCACCTTGCCCATCAAGATGACTCCTTCTCGGATATGTTGCCCGGCCCGCTGGCCTGCCGCTCCGATGCGATCAGCTCGTTCAGCCAGCGGACTTCTCGTTCGACTGATTCCAGGCCATGCCTGTGCAGTTCCAGGGTGTAGCTGTCCACGCGCTCCCTGGTCCGGGTGAAAGCCGCCCGGATGGACTCCATCCGCTCCTCGAGCCGGCTGCGGCGCCCCTCCAGGATCCGGAGCCGCACATCGGCTCTCGTCTGCCCGAAAAACGCGAAATGAACACCGAACCCGTCGTCTTCCCACGCCGCCGGGCCTCCCTCGCCGAGGAGCTCCTGCAGCCGTTCCTTGCCGTCCGCGGTCAGCCGGTACACCTTCAGTGACCGGCCGCGGGTCCGCGACCGGCCGGTTCCGTTCGCGCGGGCCGGGCTGGCCGGCTCGGTGCCGTCATGCTCCTCCGCGATCAGCCCGGCGGCGAGAAGTTCGTGCAGGCACGGATACAGCGATCCGTAGGAGAGCGCGCGGAATAGCCCGAGTACGTTGGTGAGTTGCTTACGAAGCTCGTAGCCGTGCATCGGCGTCCTGTGCAGCAGCCCGAGCACGGCGAGCTCGAGTACGCCGGACCGGTTGCGCCCCAAAGCTGCCCCCCAGAGGTCGCTATATCCCTAACATGTGTATCCCGGCGATGCGTCGAGACGATACTTCCAGCCGTTAGATCGTCTCGATGTATCGCACCGATACATGTGAATGGTATGCGGTGCTGCGCGCCGCCGCAAGCCCGTGCCCGCCGCGGCCAGCCTGCCCGGGCCAGCCTGCTCCCGGCCGGCCCGGCCCGGGCTCGTCGGTCCGCTCCGGCAGCCCCCGGCGGCCGAACATGATCACATCCGGGCTCGGCTCATGCCCCGGTTCCGACGTACTCTGGCGAACATGACGTCAAGGCGCTCCGTCGTGGACTACGGGCTTGCCCGCCGGGCCACACTCGCGTCCGTGTACTCCGGGCACACGACGGTCGCCGACGTCTGCGACGCCCATCCGTACCTGCTGCGGGCCGCGAAGTTCCACGGCGAGCCGACCGGAGACCGCTGCCCGATCTGCAAGAAGACCAAGCTGACCCACGTCACGTACGTGTACGGCGACGAACTCGGCCAGTACGAAGGACGGGTGAAGCGCGCCCGCGAACTCGCCGAGATGGCCGCCGAATACGGCGAATTCCGGGTTTATGTGGTCGAGGTCTGTCAGAGTTGTGGGTGGAACCACCTCGCTACCTCTTACGTTCTCGGCACTGGCGAGCCTGCCGTACGCCGGAGGCGGCGTGCGCGAACTAGCCAGTGAACTCCGGATCCAGGAGGTAGCGTGTGACGTCGGCGGGTCCTGAAGAGCGGCGGACCTGCCTTCCGGGTAGAGGCCGCCCCCGCTAGCTGCGGTCTCCAAGCCACCAGCGAGGACGCGTGAGCAGCAAAGCTGATGACTTTGACGTTCGGTATCGCGACGTGCGCAATGGCCGTTCCTGGGCCGACGGGACCGACGGGGATTACGCCGGCGGGGATTACCAGGCCCTGGCAAGTCACGGGGTTCTGAAGAGCGCGGTCGACTACGACCTGGGGTACGACGCCAACGGCTGGGACACCCAGGGCTTCCGCCGCCCGGAGGCGGGCTACCTCGACGACAAGGACACCGGCCATCCCGACGGCGGACAGGCCGGCGGCCCGGACGCCCCCGTGACCGATTACCTGGGCGACGGCGACGCCGGTACCGCCCGCCGGCGGGGAAACGGGCCCGCCGCCAGCCACGCGCGGACGGCCGACCTGCAGGATCTGGAGCAGCTGAGCTGGGAACCGGACCCGTCCGGTAGCACTGGTCCCTGGCTTCCCGAGCGGCCGGGCCGGCGTGGCCGCCGGGACCGCCACGGCGCCGCCGGGCAGACCTGGGGTCCGGGGAACCGGGGGCGCGACCGGTCCCCGGTCAAGGTCCCGGGCAGCTGGTGGCGGCACTGGACCTGGCGAAAGGCGCTGGGAGTGCTGCTCGGCGGCATCGGCGCCCTCATCGTGCTGGGCGCCATCGCGGTGGCCGTGGCGTACGAGCAGACGCCGGTCCCCACCGACGCGATGGCGGCCGTGCTGTATTCGCAGTCCGTGGTCACCTACGACAACAGCAATCAGGTCATCGGGACGTTCGGCACCACCGACCGCAAGCTGGTGACCTACAACCAGCTCGCGCAGGATCCGTGGGTGATCAACGCCGTGCTCGCCGCCGAGGATCGCCACTTCTGGACCGAGGGGGGCATCTCACCGGTCAGCATCGTCCGCGCCGCCTGGGATGACGTCACCGACTCCGGTGGTTCGCTGCAGGGCGGGTCCACCATCACCCAGCAGTTCGTCAGGAACTACTACTCCGGCATCGGCACCCAGCAGACGGCCGGCCGCAAGATCAAGGAGATCTTGGTGGCGATGAAGGTCGCCCGGGAGAAGTCCAAGCCCTGGATCCTGACCAACTACCTCAACACGATCTACCTCGGTGAAGGCGCCTACGGTATCGGCGCCGCGGCCCAGACGTACTTCAATGAGCCGGTGCAGGACCTGACCCCGGCGCAGGCCGCGGTCATCGCCGCCATCATCCAGCAGCCGAGCCTGTACCCGCTGCCGCAGTACCGCGCGCAACTGGAAGCGCGCTGGCGCTACGTCCTCGGCGGCCTGGTGCAGATGGGGAGGCTCACCCCGGCGCAGGCGGCGACGCTGAAGTTCCCGAAGCTGCTGGACGCCGCGCCGCAGAGCGTCGGCCCCGATCCCTGGGACCCGTACATCCTGGCCGAGGTGCAGAACGAGCTGAGGTCGGTATACGGCTACACGCCGGCCCAGATCGACAACGGCGGGCTGAAGATCGAGACCACCATCAGCAGGCCGCAGATGGTGGCCCTGTACCAGGCGGTCCAGGCCAACGAGCAGCAGATGGCCGCGGGCGGCGAGGGAATGCAGTGGTACATGCACGTGGGCGCGGTCCTGGAGAACCCGGCGACCGGCGCGATCGAGGCGATGTACGCAGGCCCGGGCGAGAACATGTCGAAGTCGAGGTGCAAGGCGTTCGACTGCGACATGAATACGACGCTCACCAGGGAGCAGGTCGGCTCGTCCTTCAAGCCCTACGTGCTGGCGACCGCCGTGTCCCAGGGCATGAACGTCCAGACCAGCACGCTCAACGGCTTCAGCCCGCTGTGGGTCCCGCCCGACAGCTCGCCGACCCTGCAGAATACGTACTCCGCCACGTCCGCGGGGCAGGCTGTCGGCGAGTCGTACGAGGTCACCAACGACGGCAACGCGAGCTACGGCGGGGTGAGCGTCCAGCTGGCCACGGCCGCGTCGGTGAACACCGCCTACACCGACCTGATTCACAAGGTGGGCACCGCCAACGTGGTCAAGACGGCCCAGGCGCTCGGCGTGAACACCGCTTCCATCCTTCAGGGTGGTTCCAACCTGATCAATCAGATCGGGCAGGCGGGCATGGCGCTGGGCACGGCATCACTGTCGGTAACCGAGCAGGCTACGATGCTGGCCGCGGTCGACGACAACGGCACGTACCATTCGGCGCACGTCATCCAGCAGATCACCCAGGGGAACGTGGTGACGCCGGCGAAGGTCACCACGCGCCTGGTGCTCAACCCGAGCCCGACCGTCAACGCGGAAGAGGACTCCCAGATCCAGTACGCGATGTCCGAGGACGACACCGCGGAAGGCACGGCGCCCACGGCCGCGCTGAGTAACGGCCAGGAGATCATCGCCAAGACCGGCACCACCGAAACCGCCCAGTCCGCGTTCTTCATCGGCGCGATCCCGGATTACGCCATGGCCGTGGGCATCTTCAGCGACGACCAGACGGGCGACCAGCGGGAGACCCTGAACAACCTCGGCGGCCTGGCGTCCGGCGGATACGGCGGCACGTGGCCGGCCGCGATCTGGCACACCTTCGCCGAGAACCAGTGGGTCCCGCGGGGAATCGAGCAGTTCCAGCCGGTGACCTTCACCGGGAGCCCGTGGAACCAGGTACCGCCGGGCCTGCGCCAGCACCCGAAGAAGCACAAGAAGCGCAGCCCGGTCACCGGGTTCCCGGTCGGCTTCCCGACTCCGCCCCCCGGCAACCCCTTCCCCTACCCCACGTACAGCTGTGACCCGCAGGTGGTGACCTGCAACCCGAACAGCCCGCCGTTCGGCGGCGGCAACACCCAGACCGTGAACGCCACGGCGGCGGGCGCCGCCGTGGGCGGCGCCTTCACCGCGCTCCCGGCGACCTGCCTGTGGGTGCGGCGCCGGATGCGCAAACGAGGCGCGAAGCGCGGTTAGATAGGGGGGTGGAAAACGCCCGGCAGGGCGCCCTCCCGCCCGATGACCCCCCCGGGGTGCCCTTCGACTGGGAGGAAGGCCCCGCGCGCCCCGGACCGCTGCTGTTCGCCCTCGGCGGCACCGGCGTCCTGGTCTCCGCCACCGTGCTCGGCATGGTGCTGGCGTTCGCGGAGAAGGTGCCGTGCCGTTCCGGTGCCTGGTATTCCTACACCAAGCAGTTCCAGGACGCCTGCTACACCGACATCTTCCCGCTGTACTACAGCGAGGGGCTGGACGCGGGAAAGGTGCCGTACACCGGTCATCCGGTGGAGTACCCGGTACTGATCGGCGGCGCCATGCAGGTCGCGGCCTGGCTGGTCCGGAACGTCGGCCCGGCCATCAGGGGCCGGGAGTTCTTCGACGTCACGGCGGGGCTGCTCGCGCTGTGCGCGCTGGCCGGGGTGCTAGCCACGGCGCGGGCGGCCGGCCCGGATGGCCGCTGGCAGGCGCTGATGGTGGCGCTGTCCCCGGCGCTGATCTTGTCCGCGTTCATCAACTGGGACCTGATCGCCATGGCGCTGACCACGCTGGGCATCGCGGCCTGGGCGGCCCGCCGCGGCGTCTGGGCGGGCATCCTGCTCGGCCTCGGGGTCGCGACGAAGTTCTACCCGCTCGCGGTCTTCGGGCCGCTGCTGCTGCTCTGCCTGCGGGCCGGCCGATGGCGGGACTTCGCGACGACCCTCGCCGCGGCCGTGGGCGCCTGGCTGGCGGTCGACCTGCCGGTGATGATCGCCGCGCCGTCCGGCTGGGCGTATTTCTTCGTGTTCAGCAAGGACCGGGGCGCCGACTGGGGCTCGGTCTGGTACCTCTTCGAGCACTTCAACGTGCCCGTACTCGGCGATTTTCAGCTCAGCGTGCTCAACGGGATGACTGCGGTCTTCCTGGTCGCCGTGTTCGCCGCGATCGCCGTCCTCGCGCTGGCCGCCCCGCGCCGCCCCCGGCTCCCGCAGCTGTGCTTCCTGACGCTGGCCGCGTTCCTGATCACGAACAAGGTCTGGTCACCGCAGTACGTCATCTGGCTGGTGCCGCTGGCGGTGCTGGCCAGGCCCCGGCTGTGGCCGTACGCCCTGTGGCAGCTCACCGAGGTCGGCTACTTCTTCGGCATCTGGGGTTACCTCATCTTCGTGGACCGCGGTGGCAGCGTGATCGCGGGCTATAACGGCATCAGCACCGGGTGGTACTTCGCCTTGCTCCTGGCCCGGCTTCTCGCCGTAGCCCTGCTCGGCGCCTACGTGGTGCGGGACATTCTTTATCCAGAACGGGACGTGGTGCGTGCCCGCGGCCTGGATGATCCGGCCGGGGGTGTCCTGGACCACGCCGAGGACCGGTTCAGGATCCGCCTTGCCCCGCGGTCCCGGCGCGCAGATGCTGCTTCAGCCAGCTGACGTCGGCGGCCAGGCCGCCGTTCTCCTCGGGCGTCTCGCAGATGGAGGTGGCCCCGGCGGCGCGGACGACGCCGAGCAGCAGCGCGGGGTCAATCGTTCCCGAGGTGATGTTGGCGTGCCTGTCCCGGCCCGAGCCGAACTCATCGCGCGAGTTGTTGCAGTGCACCAGGTCGATCCGGCCGGTGATCGCCTTGATCCGGTCGGCCACGTCGGCGAGGTCGATGCCGGCCGAGTTGGCGTGGCAGGTGTCCAGGCAGAACCCGACGTCCTCGCCGGCGTCCCCGGCGGCGCCGGCCACCGCGTCCCATAGCCTGCTGATCGCGTCGAGCGACCTGGCCATGGCGCCGTCGCCGCCCGCGGTGTTCTCGATCAGCATCGGCAGCGGCCGCTCGATGCGCTCCACTGCCTTACGCCAGTTCTCCAGGCCCTCTTCCATGTCAACGCCCGCGTTGACATGACCGCCGTGCACGATCAGCCCCTTGGCCCCGATGGACGCCGCCGCCTTGAGCTGCTGGCCGAGCAGCTTCCTGCTGGGGATCCTGATCCGGTTGTTGGTCGTCGCCACGTTGATCACGTAGGGCGCGTGGATGTAGATGTCCACGTCGGCGCCGGCGTAAGCGTCCCTGATGGCGGCCGGGTCCCCGCCGGGTATCACCGGCCCCTTCCAGCCCTGCGGGTCGCCGAGGAAGAACTGGGCCGCGTCCGCTCCGACCGCGGTCGCCTCGGCCAGCGGGTTGGCCACGTGGAAGTGGGCTCCGATGCGTGCCATGCATCCGACCCTAGTCCCAGCGCTCAGCCGACGAAGCCGCCGTGGGACAGACCGAGGGCCAGGCCGACGAACCCGGCGATCATTCCGGTGACGATCAGCACCCGCTGCTCGCGGGTGGCCGAGACCATCTGCGCGTACAGCCCCACCAGGATCGCCACCAGACCCGTGGCGGTCGCGGTGATATGGAGCGCGGGACCAGCCGTCGACGCATTCCGCACGATCAGCCCGAGGACGAACGCCACCAGGCCATCCAGCAGCACGAAGATGGTCAGGACATTCTCGACCGGGTGCGGCTGTCCATCCGAGTTCAGGATGTGCGGGCGCGGGCCGTTCCCGGCGGTGCCTGACACGATGATCACCTCCCGGCTGTCACTCCATGAGCATATATTCTCGCCAGAAAGTCTTCCCCCGCGGGTGATCCCGGAATCTCCAGGTTTCAGAAGGATGACGGCGGGGCCTCGTCGTCCGGTTACCGCGTGCCGGGGGATGTTGGTAGACTGGCGCCGCCGTGGACGACCAGGCCGGCACCACGCCGGCGCTTACCCGCGACACCTCCTGCCACGGAGAGACCGTGGCCGCATCAGTCCAGAGGAGGCTCAGGACGCTCATGCGCCACTACGAGATAATGATCATCCTCGACCCCAACCTCGAGGAACGCACCGTCCAGCCGTCACTCGACCAGTTCCTCAAGGTCGTGACCGGCGGCGGCGGCAAGGTGGACAAGGTCGACATCTGGGGCAAGCGCCGCCTGGCGTACCAGATCGAGAAGAAGTCCGAGGGCATTTACGCCATCGTGGACCTGACCGCCGAGCCCGGCACCGTGCAGGAACTCGACCGTCAGCTCAACCTGAACGAGGCCGTGCTGCGGACCAAGGTCATACGGCCCGAGCACCACCACTGAGCGCGGCTTTCCACCAGCCCGTTCCCACCCAACAGCAGGCAGAATTTCGTTAGCGACCCGGAGTACCCCGATGGCAGCAGGCGACACTCAGATCACGATCGCGGGGAATCTTGTCGATGACCCGGAATTGCGGTTCACCCCGGCGGGGCAGCCGGTGGCGCGGTTCCGGGTGGCGTCCACGCCCCGGTTGCG
>Ga0187780_10001021_pt1 | contig 20997 bp, 19 predicted proteins | sample 1015_Q2_SP10_20__FD_132429 | JGI IMG/M metagenome (GOLD analysis project Ga0187780, IMG submission 132429) | Tropical peat soil microbial communities from peatlands in Department of Meta, Colombia - 1015_Q2_SP10_20_MG | ecosystem: Environmental > Terrestrial > Soil > Wetlands > Peat | place...
CGGCTCGCCCACACTGGCCACGAAGCGCAGGTGCCGGAGGTCGTGAGCATGCACCGCGTCGGCGCCGGCCTGCACGAGCATCCGCAGCGCCGTGGGCGCGGTGTACCAGACGGTCACGCCCTCGGACTCGAGGATGCCGTACCACCGATCGGCCTCGAACTCGCCCTCGTCGACGATGCAGGTGACGCCGTGCACCAGCGGGGACACCACGCCGTAGGAGATGCCGGTGACCCACCCCGGGTCCGCCGTGCACCAGAACACGTCGTCGGGGTGCAGGTCCAGGGCGATGCGCCCGGTGGCGTAGTGCGACACGACGGCCTCGTGCACGTGCACCGCGCCCTTGGGCGTGCCGGTCGTCCCGCTGGTGAAGTGCAGCAGCGCCATGGCACCGGGGTCCGTCGGCGGGATCGTGTGGTGCGGGTCCGCCTCGTCGAGCAGCCCGGCGAGCGCCATGGTCCCCTCGGGCGTCGGGCCGCCCGGCGGGCCGACGATGAGGACGTGGCGCAGGTCGGGCAGCCGGTCGCGGATCGCGGCCACCTTCCTGCGGTACAGGGGCTCGGTCGTCACGAGCACGCTCCCCCGCCCCAGGTGCAGCCGCTCGCGGATGGGCTCGGGGCCGAAGGCCGAGAACAGGGGGCACAGCGTGCTGCCGTGCTTGAGCGTCCCGATCACCGCGACGTACAGCTCGGGCACGCGGGGCAGCAGGACGTAGACACGGGCACCGGACGCGACGCCGAGGCCGTCGAGCACCCCGGCGAAGCGGCTGGAGCGCTCGGCCAGGTCGCGGTAGGTCAGGCTCTGCCGGCTGCCGTCACGGCCCAGGCAGCGCAGGGCGACATGATCGGCACGGTCGCCGGCGGCGTGCCGGTCCACCGCCTCGTGGGCGATGTTGAGGCCGCGCCCGCCGGGAAGCCCGTCGAGGGCGCGTCGCTGCTCGTCCCAGGAGAACGTCGCCCTCGCCTCGTCGTAGTCGGCCATGTTCGGGGGGACCCCGCCGGGCTTGTGCACCTTGTGGATGGTCTCCGACTGGCGGATGGTCTCCGACTGCACGGCCACCCCCTTGCCCGCGACGGCCCACGGCACGTGCCCGGCTCCTCCGCCGACCACGCCCGCACGACCGACGCTACGTGGGAGCAGGCGCCCGGTCCCAGGGTCCAAGGTCCCCTCGCGGCACGAGCCGCCGGGCGCAGGACCAGGCCAGGGGGACCTTCGGCTCTGTCTCCCTCGGCGAACCCGCACGTAGAGTCGCTGTCAGGCGCGCGCGTCAGGCACACGGGAGGTCGGACATGCCCCCTGTCGGTGAGCTCTTGCGCCGGTTCCGGTTCCCGGGCGTCCCGGGGGCGCCGGCCGCGGCAGGCGTACCGCAAGACGGGCGCGCCGCCAGGGCGGCCGAGCTCGCCCCGGTCCTCGGCGCGCTGCGGGAGGCCGAGGACGAGGCGTCGGCCATCGTGGCCGGTGCCGAGCGCGAGGCGGCGCGCCGACGGGCCGAGGCCGCCGCGCAGGCGCAGGGCGTGCTCGACGCGGCCGCGGCCCGGGCCCCGACGGTACGCGCGGAGGCTGCCGCGGCCCGTCTGGCTGCCACCAGGGCGCGCGCCCGGGCGCTCGTCGACGACGCGCGCAGCGAGGCCGACCGACAGGCCCGGCTCGCCGAGGCCCGGCGTCCCGGCCTCGTCGACGAGCTGGTGGCGCAGGTGTTGCGGGGGGGCACGTGAGCGCGGCGTGGGTCGCCGCCGCCACGCGTGGGCGGGGCTTGGTGCGCCGCAGCCTCGGCCCCGAGGGAACCCGGCTGCTGGCCCGGGCGCCGGGACTGGGTGCGGCGCTGGCCGAACTGGGCACGACGCCCTATCGGCGCGACCTTCGCCGGGGCATGGACCTGGCCACGGCGCGCCACGCCGTGTCGGCCGTGACCCTGTGGCACCTTCGGGTCCTCGCCGGCTGGTGTCCTGCCCTCGGGGCCGGCCGCGTCGCCGTCGTCGTCGCCGGCTACGAGGCGGCGAACGTCGGCGGCCACCTCGCCGCGCTCGACGGGCGCGACCCGAGCCCGTTCTTCGAGCTCGGGTCGATGGCCGGGGTCTGGCCGGCGGTCGCCCGGACACAGAGCCCGGCGGAGGTGCGCCGCCTCCTGGCACGTTCCCCCTGGGGCGACCCCGGCACCGAGACGTTCGCCGGCATCTGCCTGGCGTTGCAATTGGCGTGGGCCCGCCGCCTCGCGGCAGCGGCCCCGGAGGCCGCCGGCTGGGCCGAGGGGGCGGCCGCACTGATCGTCGCCCGGGCGTTGGCGGCGGGTGCCCCGGTGTTGCCGGGGACGCCCGCCGGCCGGGACGCCTCCATCCTCCTCGGCCCACGTTGGCACGAGGCGGCCGCGCCGGGCGACCTCGTCGACGTGGTCCCCCGGTCCGTTCGCTGGGCGGTCGCACCGGTCGGATCCGACCCGCTCGCCGAGGTCGACCTCTGGCAGGCCGAGGCGAGGTGGTGGAAGCGCGTGGGGACGGACGCCGCCACGTTGGTCGTGCCCCCGCGTCCGGGACCGGGCGCGGTGGTCGGCGCCGCCGGCCTGCTCATGGCCGACGCCTGGCGTGTCCGCGCCGCGCTCGAGGTCGCGGCGCGCGGCGGGGGCGACGTGGCCGAGGTGTTCGATGCCGTGGCGTGACACCGTCGAACCGACCCCCATGGCCCGTGTGGCCGTGGTGGCGCCGATCCTGCGGGTGCGCGAGGTGCTGTGCGCCGTCGCCGACGCGGGAGCCGTCGAGGTCGAGCGGGACCCCGGGGTGGTGCCCGGCCCGGCCCGCCTCGCGTGGGAACGGGCCCGGCGAGACCTCCTCGTCGCCGCGCCCGCCGCCGGCGCGGCGCCCGCGCTGCGCCCCGGTCCGACGGAGGCCGATGCGCTCGCCGCGGCGGGCGATCTCTCCGGGTTGGCCGGCGAGGCCGAGCTCGAGGCGGTGCGCCAGTCCTCGGTCGAGGACGCCGCCGTCACCGCCTTCGCCGGGTGGGTCCCGGCAGCTGGCGTCGAGGCGCTGGAGCGCAGGGTCGTCGCGGCCGGCGGCGCGGTGGCCGTCCTGCCCGCACCCCGCGGCGTGCAACCGCCCACCTTGCTGGCGCCGTCGCCCGCCGAGGCCTTCCAGCCGCTGGTGGACACGTACGCCACGGTGCCCTACCGGGACGTCAACCCGTCGCTGCTGGCGGGGGTCGTCTACGTCGTGATGTTCGGCATGATGTTCGGCGACGTCGGCCACGGCGCCATCCTCACCGCGGCCGGAGCGGCGCTCTGCTGGTCACGCTCGGCCCGGACGGGCCGGCTGGCCCGGCTCCGCTGGTCGGGTCCCTTCGTGCTCGGCGCCGGACTCGCCAGCATCGGCTTCGGGTTCGCCTACGGCGAGCTGTTCGGACCCACCGGGGCGGTCCCCACCCTCTGGCTCGCGCCGCTCGACCATCCCACGACGCTGTTGGCCGTTGCCGTCGGCATCGGGGTCGTCCTCCTCCTCGTGTCCTTCCTCCTCGGCACGGTGAACCGCTGGCGCGAGGGCGGACCCGCCCGGGCGTTGCTCTCGCTGTCGGGGCTGGCCGGCGCGGCCACGTACGTGGGGCTCGGGCTCGTGCTCGTCGGCTGGTACCGGCACACCGGTGCCGTCCTGGTGGTCGGCGCCGTCACCGCTTCGCTCGGCCTCGCGCTCGGGAGCCTCGGCCTCTTCGCCGAGGCCGGTGGGCACGCCGGCGGCGCCGCACAGGCCGGGGTGGGGATGTTCGACGGCGTCGTGCGCCTGGGCACGAACACGGTGTCGTTCGCCCGGCTGGCCGCGTTCGGCCTCACCCACGCTGCGCTGACCGCCGAGGCCTGGAAGGCGACGCTCGCGCTCGGGCACCACGGTGGCGCCATGTGGATCGTGGCGGGCCTAGTGTTCGTGGTCGCCAACGCCTTCGCCTTCGCGCTCGAAGGCCTGGTGGCCGGGATCCAGGCGCTTCGCCTCGAGTACTACGAGATGTTCTCGCGGATCTTCGCCGCGGAGGGCCGCAGGTTCCGTCCGTGGCACGTGCCGATCCGCCCAGCGAAGGAGGCCTCATGCTTGCCTGGTTGATCGGGCTCCCCGTCCTCGCCGCGGTCGCCGTGGGTGTGGGCGTCGTGCTGCGCCGGCGCCCTCGGCGGGGGCTGCTCGTCGTCACGGTGCTCAACGTGGCGCTCCTCGTCGCGGCGGGCGTGCTCGTCTTCCTCGCCGCATCGGCCGGGCCCAGCGCGGCGGCCACGACGAGCACGTCCGGCGGGTCCCACTTCGGCGGCCAGGCGCTGATCGGCGCGGCGATCGCCGTGGCCGGCTCGACCATCGGGGCGGGATTGGCGGTCGCCTACACCGGTTCGGCCGCCCTGGCCACCATGAGCGAGCGCCCCGAGCTCTTCGGCCGCTCGATGGTCATCGTGGGTCTGGCCGAGGGCATCGCCATCTACGGCCTGGTCGTCGCCATCATCCTCATCGGCAAGGCCTGAGGATCGGGGCCTCGGACAGGCGCGGGCCGGGTCAGGGTCAGGTCATGGGTCGGGTCGTCGTGCTCGGGGAGTCCGTCGTCGTGGCCGGGTTCGCGCTCGGCGGCGCCGTCCCGGTGGCGGCCGACGACCCCGACGCGGTGCGGCGGTCGTGGGAGTCGCTCGACGGCGATACCGCCGTCGTCGTGCTCACCCCCGCGGCGGCCGACGCGCTCGGCGCCCGGACCGCCGAGCGCCCGGACACACTCGTCGTGCGGATGCCGACGTGAGCGCCGTCCCGACCGCACGCGCGCAGCGCCACGCCGTGGAGGAGGCGGTGCACCCCGTGGCCGAGGGGCTGCTCGCCGAGGCGCGGCGGCGGGCGCAGGACATCGAGGTCGCCGCCCAGGAGGACGCGCGCCGGCAGGTCGACGCGGCGACGAGCGAGGCGGCGCGGTCGCTGGACGAGGCGCGGCGCCAGGGCGAGGACGCAGCCCGGCGGTCGTGCGCCCATCTCCTGGTCGAGGCCCGCCAGCAGGCCCGGTGGCTCGTGCTCGACGTGCGGCGCCAGGCATACGAGTCGCTGCGGCGCGAGGCGCTGACGCAGCTCGCCCGCCGCCGGGAGACGCCCGAGGGCGTCGCCCTGCGCGAGCGGCTGGCGGCAGGGGCGCAAAGGCTGCTGGGGCCGGATGCCGTCGTCGCCGACCAGGACGACGGCGGCGTGGTCGCCGTCCTCGGTGCCCGGCGGGTGGACCTGCGCGCTGCGGTCCTCGTGGACGGCGCCATGGGCGCGCTCGGGTCGCGCCTGTCGGAGATGTGGGCATGATCGCCGCCGAGCCGGCCGGCGTCGGCGACGGCCGGGGCGCCGGGAGCAGCGGGCCGAGCGGCCGCATCGTGCGGGTCAACGGGCCGCTCGTCGAAGTGGAGGGCCTCGACGCCGTCGCCGCCCACGAGGTCCTGGAGCTCGGCCCCCGCGGGCTCCCGGCCGAGGTGGCCGCCATCCGTTCCGGGGTCGTGACGGCCCAGGCGTACGAGTACACGGGTGGCCTGCGGGTGGGCGACCCGGCGGTGGGCCTCGGGATACCGCTCTCCGCTCGCCTCGGGCCAGGACTCCTCGGCGGCATCTTCGACGGGATGGTGCGCCGGCTCGACGCCGACCACGTCTGGGTCGGCCAAGGGACGGCGCCGGGCCCCGACGCGCCACGCCGCTGGCCCTATCGGCGCCGGGTGGAGGCGGGCGCATCCGTCGACGCGGGCGACTGCCTCGGTGTGGTGGCCACGTCCGGCGGTTTCGAATACCGGGTCCTCGTGCCAGCGGGGGTGCAGGGGACCGTCGAATGGGTGGCCGGCAGCGGCGACGTGGGCGAGGACGACCCGGTCGCGGTGGTGGCCGGCCGGACCGTGGCCGTCACGGAGACGTGGCCGATCCGCGCCCCGCGCCCGGTGCGCGCCCGGCTGGACCTGTCGGCCCCGCTGCACACCGGCCAGCGCGTCGTCGACCTCCTCTTCCCGGTCACCAAGGGCGGGACGGCAGCGGTCCCGGGCGGGTTCGGGACCGGCAAGACGGTGCTGCTCCAGCAGATCGTGCGCTGGTGCGAGGCGGACGTGATCGTCTTCGTCGGCTGCGGCGAACGCGGCAACGAGCTGGCCGACGCCCTGCACGACCTGGAGGAGCTGGAGGACCCGAGGAGCGGGCGCGGTCTCGTCGAGCGGACGGTCGTCATTGCCAATACTTCGAACATGCCGGTCATGGCCCGCGAGGCGAGCATCTACGCGGGGATGACGGTCGCCGAGCTGTTCCGGGACATGGGCTACGACGTCGTCCTGCTCGCCGACTCCACGTCACGATGGGCCGAGGCCCTGCGGGAGTTCTCGTCGCGAAGCGGCGAGCTGCCCGCCGAAGAGGGTTATCCGGCAGGCTTGGCCTCGGCGCTGGCCGCCTTCTACGAGCGAGCGGGCCGGGCCACCACGTTGAGCGGCGCCGAGGGCTCGATCACCGCCATCGGGGCGGTCTCGCCGCCGGGGGGCGACATGACCGAGCCGGTGACCGCCCACACCGAGCGCTTCGTCCGTTGCCTGTGGTCGCTCGACCGCGATCTGGCCTACGCCCGGCACTACCCGGCGGTGACCTGGCGCCGCTCGTTCTCCCGCGACGTCGACGTCGTCGCCGACTGGTACGCACGTGCCGGGGAGGCCCGCTGGGGCGCGGACCGGGCCCGGGCCGTCGCCCTGCTGGCCGAGAGCGACCGGTTGGCGTCCGTCGTCGAGCTCGTGGGCATCGCCGCGCTGCCGCCGCGCGAGCGGATGGTGCTGCTGGCCGGGCGCCTCCTGCGCGAGGCGGTGCTGGCCCAGAGCGCGTTGAGCGACAACGACGCGGCGTGCGGCCCGGCCAAGCAGGCGGCGCTGCTCGACATGGTGCTCGCCGTATACGACAAGTGCGTGGCGCTGGTCGACGCCGGCCTCGCACCTGGTTCGTTGGAGGATCTCGATCTCTCTGCGCTCACCCGGGCGCGCGACGACTTCGGCCCCGACGACGACGAGGGCGTGACGGCGCGACGCGACGAGGTCCTGGCCGTGCTGGGGGCCCTGGCGTGAGCGAGGCCGTGCCGGTCGAGTACCTGGGGGCCCAGGCCGTCGACGGCCCGCTGCTCGTCGTGGGAGGCGTCGAGGGGGTGGGCTGGGACGACATGGCGTGGGTCCGGCTGCCCTCGGGTGAGACGCGTCGAGGTCTGGTGCTGGAGGTGCACGACGACCTCGCGGTGGTGGAGGTGCTCCAGGGCACCGCCGGTATCGACCCGACCGACGTGTCGGTGGCGTTCGAGGGGCGGCCCTTCTCCATCCCCGTCGGCGACGGGTGGCTCGGGCGCGTGTGGAACGGGTTGGGCGAGCCGCTCGACGGTGGGCCGCCCATGCTCGGCGACGAGCTCCGGCCGGTGGCGGGCTCGGCCATCAACCCGGCCGTTCGCGACGTGCCCGAGGACCCGATCCTCACCGGGATCTCGGTGATCGACGCCATGGCGACGCTCGTCCGGGGCCAGAAGCTGCCGGTGTTCTCCGCCGCCGGTCTCCCCCACCTGGAGCTGGCCGCGCAGATCGCGGCCCAGGCCACCGCCGGGGACGAGCCGTTCACCGTGGTCATGGCGGCGATGGGGTTGACCCACGCCGACGCGGCCGGTGTCCGATCGGTCCTCGAGGCGCGCTCTGCGGCGGGCGAGCTGGCGCTGTTCCTCGACACCGCGGACGACCCGGTGGTCCAGCGGATCCTCACCCCTCGGGTGGCGCTGACCGTCGCCGAGCACCTCGCCTTCGTGCGGGACGAGCACGTGCTCGTCGTGCTCGCGGACATGACCAGCTACTGCGAGGCCGTCCGGGAGGTCTCCGCCGCCCGGGGGGAGATCCCCGGGCGACGTGCCTATCCCGGGTACCTCTACAGCGACCTGGCCTCCATCTACGAGCGCTGCGGGCGTATCCGCGGCCGGCCCGGGTCGGTGACCCAGGTCCCCGTGCTGACCATGCCTGCGGCCGACATCACCCATCCGGTGGCGGACCTCACCGGGTACATCACCGAGGGCCAGATCGTGCTCTCCGCCGACGTCCAGGGCATCGGCGTCTATCCGCCGGTCGACGTGCTCGGGTCGCTGTCGCGCCTCATGCGCAAGGGCGCGGGCCCGGGTCGCACACGGGCGGACCACCTGGCGCTCGCCGCGCAGCTGACGGCCGGCTTGGCCCGCGCCCGACAGGTGCGCGACCTTGCCGACCTGATCGGCGCCGCCGCGTTGACCGACACGGACCGCGCCTATCTCGCCATGGCCGACGCCTTCACCGCAGAGTTGCTGGACCAAGGGGCCGACGAGTCCCGGAGCCTCGAGGAGACCCTGACGCGCGCGTGGCGGGTCGTCTCCACGCTGCCGGCCCGGGAGCTCACCATGATGAGCGCGGCCGATCTCGACGCCCACTACTCGGGGACGTCGACCGACGAGCGGGTGCGCGATGCCTGAGGTGCCGCCGGGCAGGGCCGGCCGGTTGTGGCTCGTGGGTCGCCTCGAGGCGGCCCGTCGGGGGGCCGACCTGCTGGGGCGCGAGCGCCGTCTGCTGCGACGCGAGCAGCAGCGTCTGGCTCGCCGGGTAGCGGAGAGCGGGCGCCGCTGGGCAACGGCGTTGGAGGACGCTCAGCGCTGGGGTCTGCGGGCCGGCCTGCTCGGCGGGACGGCGGCGATGGCGCGTGCCGCGGGACCGGTGACGGGACGAGCCGAGGTGCAGGTGGTGTGGCGGAACTCGATGGGTGTGCGCCATCCCGACGACGCGCACGTGGCGCTGCCCGACGTCGAGCCCGCGGAGCTCGCCGCGGCCGACGCCGCCGTCGGCCCCGCGGCCGCCGCCTACCGGCATGCCGTCGAGACGGCGGTCGCGCACGCGGTGGACAGCACCGCCCTGCGCGAAGTGGAGGCCGGATTGGCGACCGTGCAGCGTCGCCTGCGCGCCCTGGAGCGGCATCGCATCCCCGCGCTCGAAGAGACGTTGCGCACACTGGTCCTGCGCCTCGAGGAACGCGAGCGCGAGGAACGCGTGGTCACGCGCTGGGCGCGGCAGGCGAGCGCGGGGCGGGGGGCGACCGGTGGCTGACGCGGCAGCGACCGTCCGTGACCGGCAGCTCGCCGTGGGCGCCGGGCGACGGCTCACCATCCGCGAGTCGCGGCCCGAGGACGCCGATGCGCTGACCGCGATGTACGCGGCGCTCGACCAGGACGACCTGTACCGGCGCTTCTTCCAGGCCCATGTGCCGCCGCCCCGGACGATCGAGCGCATCCTGAGCCCGCGGGCCCGGGGCGGGATCGGGCTGGTGGCCGTCGTCGAGGAGGCCGACGGCACGGCCCGGATCGTCGCCGAGACGAGCTACGAGCCCCTGCCGCAGGGTGGTGCCGACCTCGGCATCACGGTGGCGCAGCACTGGCGGGGCTGGCTGGGCCCGTACCTGCTCGACGCGCTCTTCGAGGCGGCGCGCGAACGCGGCGTGACCAACATCCAGGCGGACGTCCTGGTCGAGAACCGCCGCATGCTGGCGCTGGCCCGGTCGCGGGGCTATGCCACCATCGACCACTCCGAACGGCCATCGATCGTCCGCGTCGTCATGGGCACCTCGGGCCGCACACCCCCGTGGCCGGGCCCCCACCGGGCGCCGCGGGTGCTGGTCGAGGCATCGGGCGGTCGCTGGCACCACGAGACCGAGGTACGCGCCGCGGGCTTCGAGGTGGTCGTGTGCTCCGGCCCGGCCGTGCACCGCGCCTGTCCGGCCCTGGCGGGCGCGCCGTGCCCGCTCGCCTCGCAGGCGGACGTGGTGGTGGACGCCGTCGCGCCCGACACGGAGGAGGGACGAGCCCTGCTGGCCGCGCACGACCGGCTCCATGCCGGCGTGCCCGTCTGCGTGGAGCTGTCGCCGGGAGCGGCGCCGGCGGCCGGGGATTCGACACCTGTCCCGGACGGCGCCGGACAGCGGGCCGAGCTGGCGGCGGACGCCGACGCCCCGGTGGCGGTGGCGCTGCTCCAGCGGCTGGCGAAGACGCACGTCACGGCGCAGTGAGCGCCGCGCGGCCCGGCTCACGTCGTGAGCTGTGGTGTTCGTTGGCCACGGCACACTGTCAAGGCCCCGTAACACGCCGTTCCGGCACAATGACGTCCCTGCGTTCGGGGGAGGACGACAGGTGACAGCATGGGACGACGAGGTCTTCGGGCACGTCGCGGACGAGAGCCCGGTGTGGATCCGCCCGCCGACGGTCATCCGGCTCCCCCACCTCCGCTGGACCCTCTACCGCGGCCATACCCTGAAGGGAATCCGCTGGGCCCTGTGCGAGGCGGTCGCAGGCAAGGACCGCTGGTACCGACTGGCCCTGCCGGAGGTCCCAACCGTCGGCGAGCTCCTCCATTGCGTGGCGGGCGTCCCCGGCCTCCTCATCGCCGAGACGCTCGTCGACGAGGTGCTCGAGCGGGTCCCCGACACCGTCCAGACGGCCGAGCAGGTCCGGGCGTCGGCGACGGTCCGGCCGCGGGCCGCGGCGCGCATCGACTCCGCCGTGGTGCACCGGCTCCGTCGGGCGATCATCAACGGCATGCCCGCGCCGGGCGAGCCGGTGGAGACCGCGGCGCTCGCCGCGTTCCTCGAGGCCGACGAAGGGGACGCCCGCGACGCGGTGATGCAGCTGGTGGGCGAGGGCCTGGTGGAGCTCGACCCCATGGGCCGGCCGCACGTCGCCCCGCTGGACCGCGCCCTCGCCTCCTCGACCGTCGACATGTACCGGGCCGTGGGGCTCGGCGCGCTGGCCCGGGCGCTCCCGCAGCTCACCGACGACGACCTCGCCGAGCTGCGCCGCCATTCGGCCTGCTACGTGTCGTCCTTGCGCGCCGGCGACCCCGACGAGGCTGCCGGGCACATCGGCCAGTTCTTCTGGACGCTGCTCACCGCGTCGCGCAGTCCGGACCTGGAGCTGGTCCTGCGGCCGCTGCAGAGCCGCTTCCTCCGGGTCCTGCGGCTCTTCCTGGCGCCCCTCGACCCGGAGCTGTTCGTCGAGCGCCACCTGACGGGCCTCGCCGACATCGAGGCCCGCGACACGGCCAGGGTCGTGGCGCTCTACGGCGCGCAGCTCGAGCTGGTCCAGGAGATCATCGATGCATCGAGCGACGCCCCCTGGGCCGACGCCCGCGGCTGAGGGACCGGCCGGCTCTTCAGGCCGGCGGCGCCGGCCGACCACCCCGCTGGTGACCTTCGCCCCTGCTGCACCTCGGCCGCACGGGCCCACAATTGCCCGTGTCGGTCGTCGAGACGCACCTCTCCGTCCTCTTCCTCCACCCCGACGTGGTGGTCAAGGTCAAGAAGCCCGTGCGGCTCCCCTTCGCCGACTTCTCCACGTTGGAGGCCAGGCGCGCTGCCTGCGAGGAGGAGGTCCGCTGCAACCGGCGTCTCGCCCCTGACGTCTACCTCGGCGTGGCGGACGTGCGCCTGGGCGACCGCGTCCTCGACCACGCGGTGGTCATGCGCAGGCTCCCCGCCGAGCGGAGCCTCGAGTCGATGGTCCGCCGCGGCGACCCGGGCGTCGTCACCGGCGTCGCCGCCGTGGCCCGACTGCTGGCCCGGTTCCACCGGGAGGCCGATCGCTCCGACGACATCGACCGCGACGGCGGGCTCGAGGCGCTGCAGCGCACGTGGGACGACCTCATGGCGGGCCTCGCGCCGTTCCGGGCGCACCTCGACGCCGGCGCCCTCGACGAGGCCGACGCCCTGGCCCGGCGATTCCTCCGGGGCCGGGGAGCACTCTTCGACGAGCGCATCGCCCGCGGGAATGTCTGCGACGGTCACGGCGACCTCCAGGCGTCCGACGTGTTCCTCCTCGACGACGGGCCCCGGGTGATCGACGCCGTGGAGTTCGATCCCCGACTGCGCCATGTTGACGTGGTGGCCGACGTCGCCTTTCTGGCGATGGACCTGGAACGACTCGGGGCCGACGACGCGGCCGCCGCCCTCGTGCGCGGCTACGAGGCCGCCGCCGGCGATCGCTTCCCACCCGCGCTGCTCCACTACTACGTGGCGCAGCGGGCGATGGTGCGCGCCCTGGTGGCATGCCTGGGTGGCCGGCCCCACCCCGTCGGCGCGGGCGAGGCGGCCTCGGCCGACGCGGACCGGCTCCTGCACCTGGCGCTCGACCACCTCCGTGCCGGGCGGGTCGTGCTCGGGATCGTGAGCGGGCTCCCCGGCACGGGGAAGTCCACCGTGGCGGCGGCCGCCGGCGAGGTGCTGGGGTGGCCGGTGCTGCGCTCCGACGCCGTGCGCCGAGAGCTCGAAGGCGTCGCCGGGAACGGCCCGCCCCTCGTCGCCTCCCATGGCACCGGCCCCTACCGGCCCGAGCGCACCGCTGCGACCTACACGACGCTCCTGGACCGGGCCCGCATCGCACTGGCGCACGGGCAGCCGGTCATCCTCGACGCCACCTTCGGCGATCCACGGTGGCGGGCGGAGGCCGAGGTCCTCGCCGCGGACAGCTCGAGTGGTTTCGCCGTCGTCGAGACGGTCACACCGGTCGAGTTGGCCGCCCACCGAGCCGACCACCGGCGTTCGACGGGGGGCGATCTGTCGGGCGCCGGTGGGGCCGTGGTGCGCGAGCTGGCACGGGCCCATCGGCCCTGGCCCGCCGCCACCCTGGTCGACACCGCATCCGGCGACCTCGACGGCGCCGTGGCCCGGGTGGTGGAGGTCCTCGACCCCACACGTGACGGCCGTCGGACCCTGCCCCTGGGCGCGCAGACGGCTGAGGCTCGGACGGTGAGCGACGCCGTCACGATGGGGGCCCGTGAGCGACGGGCGATGGACAGCACGCTGTACCGGCTGGCCACAGCGCACCTGATCGCACCCTGGGCGTTGCAGCGCACCCGCCCGCGGGGCCTGGTCCTCGAGATCGGCGGGGGCACCGGCGCCATGGCCGACCACCTGCTGCGGACCACGCCCGACCTCCGGATGGTCGTGACCGACGTCGACCCCGCGATGGTCGCCGTGGCGTCCCGGCGGTTGTCGGGGTACGGGTCCCGTGTCGCCGTGGAGTGCGCGGACGCCAACGACCTGCCCTTCGACGGCGGGCGGTTCGACTTCGTCCTGTCGTTCCTGATGCTGCACCACACCGGTGACTGGCGCCGCGCCATCGCGGAGGCACTGCGGGTGCTGCGGCCCGGTGGTCGCCTCGTGGGCTTCGACGTCGCCGCCGGCGGCCTGCTGCGCCACCCCGGCCGCTTCGAGACCCTGATGCGGGTGGACGAGCTGGAGGCGTTCCTGTCGGGCCTGCCGGCGATCGCGGCGTCCGTCCGCCCCGGTCTGCTGCGCGGTGCGGTGCGCTTCACGGTGACGAAGAGCACCTGACCACTCGGCATCCGACAGCCCGGTGCGCCGTGCGGCTGGGGCGTGCACCCGTTTCCTCTAACTCCGACTTGATTAGTCAACAATTGTCCCCTAGGGTGTCGGGGACGCCCGGCTCGTACACCCCCCAGACCGCACCGCCCTGCGGAGAGTCCGGTCCGTCGCCCCCGGAATGTCGACACGGCGGCCGCCCTCCCACGCCGTGTCGACTATTCCGGGGAGTTCGTTGGCTGGGGCCCCGACGCCCGACCCCAACGCCCACGCGTGCCGCCCATGGGCCCGTCGCCCGATATCCTATTGGATTACTAAAATCCAGTTGCTTACTCGGATTTATGGGAATATAGACCTGGCCAGTGGGCGGCCCGTGGCGGGTCGCGTGACGGGAGCGAGGAACCATGCGACTCATCAACCGGCGGAACATCGGTCGAGGCATCGCGGGGTCGGTCCTCTGCGCCGTCGCCGCGACCGTCGTGACCGCGTCACCGGCGTGGGCCGCGAGCCCGACGACGAACTGCGCCGGCACGATCTGCACGGTCACCTTCACCTACACGGGCGGGCTCCAGTCGTGGACGGTCCCTGCCGGTGTGACGTCGGTCAACTTCGACGTCCTGGGCGCCTCCGGGGGCTCCCTCACCGGGACGGGTGCACCGACCGGCGGGCTGGGCGGGGAGACGAAGGGCAGCCTGTCGGTCACGCCTGGTGACCTCTACTTCGTCTACGTCGGCGGCAAGGGGCAGAGCCAGAACACCTCCGGCTCCAGCACCGGAACAGCCGGCGGCTTCAACGGTGGCGGGGCCGGCGGCGGACCGCTGGCCGGGATCTCGGGGGCCAGCGGCGGCGGCGCCTCCGACGTCCGTACCGGCGGGCTGCTCAGCACCCGACTCCTCGTGGCCGGCGGCGGCGGCGGGGCAGCCAGTGCGGGCGGCGCCACCGGGAACGGCGGCGCCGGCGGGGCAGCCACCGGTGGAGCCGGCAACGGCGAGAGCGTCACCAACGGCGGCGGTGGCACCCCCACCACCGGCGGCACGGCCGGCGGCGGCAGCGGCGCGGGCGGGACCGCCGGGCAGCTGGGGATCGGCGGCGTCGGCGCCGCGGCCCTGGCCGGCGGTGGGGGCGGCGGGTACTACGGCGGTGGCGGCGGCGGGTACGACAGCTCGGGCAAGGGCATCTACGGTCCCGGTGGAGGCGGTTCGTCGTATGCCGCGGCCGCGGTGGGCAACGTCGTGGAGACGGCCGGTGTCCAGTCCGGCAGCGGCCAGGTCGTCATCACGTACTCGGACGACGACCTGTCGATCGCCGGCGTGCCCTCCGACATCACCACGACCGCGACGGGACCCGACGGCGCCGTCGTGACCTATACGCCTCCGATCGCCCTCGATCCCGACGACGCCACTCCCCCGGCCGTCACCTGCACGCCATCGTCGGGGGCCACGTTCCCCATCGGCCAGACCACGGTCACGTGCTCGGCGACGGACGCCGACGACGTCCAAGGCACCGTGACCGCGACGTTCACGGTCACGGTGACCGCGGCCACGCCCCCGGACACCACGTCCCTGCCGACGGCCCTGACCGGCGCCACCGACGTCCACACCGGTGAGCCCTGGGCCGGATCGGCCCGGCTCGTCGAGAGCGCCTTCGTGCTCGGTACCGGGCTTCTGGCCATCGGGCTCTTGCGTCGGCGGGCCGTCAAGGCGGCGCGCAACGGCGATTGAGCGCGCCGATCGATCAAGAGAGAACCTTCTTCGTCCTTCGAACAGGAGTTGCCGTGCCCCCCATCGTCAATCCGACCAGTGCGCCGCGTCCCATGCGCTCGGACTATCGACGCTTCCATGTCTTCTTCGTCGTCAGCGCGGCCGTACTTCTCGCGGCCTGCAGCACGGCACAATCGGCTGGCAAGAAAAATGCCAAGCACCGATCCTCGTCCACCGTCACCACGACGACAGCACCCGATGCCACTACCACGACGACCAAGGCATCGGGTTCCGGTGGCGGCGGATCTGGTGCTACGGGCACGGCCATTGCCGGCACACACGCGGCGAACACGGTCGGCGCAACCGGTCCCTGTAGCGGAAACAGCCCAGGAGGGGTGCTCGGCGGGGCGTGTGACCTGCAGACACCGGCCTTGCAGCTGACCGGTGCCGGGGCGAATTCGATCGCGCCGTTCTTCTCCAAGGTCTTCTACGTGTACAACCAGGGGAATCACAACGTGAGCGTCAACTACTCCCCCGCGGGGAGCGGGGCCGGCGTGACCGACATCAAGAACAACTCGGTCGAATTCGCCGATTCGGAGATCCCCATCAGCCCGACGCCCGCCCAAGGCAACGGCGGCACGATCCTTCAGGTCCCCGTGGACCTCGGCGGCGTGGCACTCAGCTACAACGTCCCCGGCGCGCCGGCCAATGTCCAGCTCACCGGCGACCAGGTGGCGAACATCTACTTGGGCAACATCACCGATTGGCACACGCTGATTCCGTCCGTCCCATCGGGCACCAAGATCGTCCCGGTGTTCCGGGCAGACACGTCCGGGCCCGGATACGACTTGGACCAGTATCTGATCGACACCTCGCCCGCCTGGGTCAGTGCCATCGGGACCAACAAGCCGTCGACGACCTGGCCCGAGAAGAGCGCGCCCGGCGCCGTGGGTCAACAACTGAACACCGGGGTCGCCACCTACATCTCCCAGACCCCCGGGGCGATCGGCTACCTGGAGTACGCCTACGCCCAGCAGGCCGGGTTCACCAACGCCGCCCTGCCGAATGCCTCGGGCAACTTCGTCGCTCCGTCCGAGAGCGGCATCGCCGCCGCCGGAGCCCAGGCGAACGGGCTGAGCGACTCGAACTTCAACATCGTCGACGGCACCGGCAGCGCCTACCCACTGGCGAACTTCAGCTGGACGCTGATCTACCTCGACCAGTCCAACGTCAACCTCGCCGTGGTGCTCGGCAAGCTCTTCGACTGGGTCACGACCGCGGGGCAGGCCCAGGCCACCAGCCTCGGGTATGCGCCGTTGCCGGCGAACGCCGTGGCGCTCGCCCACCAGACGTTGCTGCAGCTCCAGACGCCGAGCGGCCAGAAGATCTTCGGGTAGCTCGGCGGCGGGACGACGGCGCGGCCACCCGGACGAGGCACAAGTTGACTTCTCTTATTTTTCCACTATTCTTAAGTGATTCACTTAAGATAGTTAGGAGTTCGCCTCGATGCCTCTCCGCCGCCGCCTCCCCGCGCTCGTGCTCGTCGCCGTCGTCGCCGTGGGTGCCGCCGCCTGTTCGTCCTCGTCGAGCAGCTCGAGCGCCAGCACCGCATCCGCCGCCTCGACCGCCGGTGCCTCGTCCGCTCCCGGCGGCACGCTGGGCGGAACGGCGGACACCACCACCCCGGCCGCGAGCCTGACCGGCGCCGGGGCCAGCTCGGCGCAGCCGTTCCTCACCCGGGCCTTCTACGACTACAACCGCACCAACCCGAAGCTCACGGTCAACTACTCGGCCGCCGGCAGCGCAGTCGGCATCTCGGACATCCAGGCCGGCACCGTGACCTTCGGCCAGTCCGAGATCCCCATGAGCGCCTCGGATCAGGCGAAGGCGACGGGCGGACCGATCCTGCAGGTCCCGATCGACCTCGGCGGGGTGGCCATCTCCTACAACGTCCCCGGCGCGCCGACGAACCTGCAGCTCGACGGGAACCAACTGGCCGACATCTATCTGGGGACGGTGACCGACTGGCACCAGATCGACTCGTCCATCCCCGCGGGCACGACCATCGTGCCGGTCCACCGGGCCGATTCCTCGGGCCCGGGGTACGACCTCGACCAGTACCTGATCGACACGTCGCCGGCCTGGGTGACCGCCATCGGCACCACGACGGCGTCCAAGACCTGGCCGAAGGCCAACGTCGGTGTCGGACAGCAGCTCAATTCGGGGGTGGCGACCTACGTCAAGCAGACCCCGGGTGCCATCGGCTTCGTCGAGTATGCCTATGCGCTGCAGAACGGCTTCACCAATGCCGCCCTGCGCAACACGTCCGGCTCCTACGTGGCCCCCTCGATCGCGTCGATCGCAGCAGCCGGCTCCCACGCCACGGACCTGAGCTCGGCCAATTTCAACATCGTCGACGCGCCGGGGAACGCGACCTACCCGCTGGCCAATTTCAGCTGGTCGCTGATCTACCAGAAGCAGAAGAGCACCGACACCGGGATCGCGCTCGGCAAGCTCCTCGACTGGATCGCCACCACCGGACAACGCAACGCCCAACCATTGGGCTATGCGCCGATGCCGGCCAATGCCCAGGCCGTGGCCCACACCGCGCTACTCCAGCTCCAGGGCGCCGACGGATCGGCGCTGTTCGCCTCATGAGCACGATCGCCCCCGCCGCCAACGGCGCCTCCTGGGCGCCGGTCGATGGCGTCGCGGCGACCTTGGCCGACCGGCGGGCGCGACCGGGCGGACGGCTCTACGCCGCCGTGCGCTGGGGCGGGGCTGCGCTCTTCGCCGGGGTGTTCGCCCTCCTCATCTTCGTCTTGTTGCACGAGTCGTCCTCCGCGTTCGCCCACATGGGCATCACCATCCTCTGGAGGGGCTGGAACCCGGCCAAGAACCAGTACGGCGCCGGCGTGTTCGCCGTCGGCACACTGCTCACGACGCTGGTCGCGCTGGTCATCGCCGTGCCCATCGGCCTCGGGACAGCCACGTTCCTCGCCGAGCTGGCACCCCGGTGGGTCGCCGCGCCGTGCACGGTCCTGGTCGAGTTCCTGGCGGCCGTCCCGAGCATCGTCGTGGGCCTGTGGGGGCTGATCGTCCTCACGCCCCTCTTCGCCCGCCACGTCGAGCCCTTCCTGAAGGACGTGCCCGTGCTCGGCGCCCTCTTCCACGGGCCCCCGCTGGGTGCGAGCATCCTCCTGGCCGGTGTGGTCCTGGCCATCATGATCCTGCCGACGATCGTCGCCCTCAGCCGGGTGGCGATGTCGGGGGTGGCCCTGGCCGACCGAGAGGCCGGAATGGCGCTGGCGGCCACACGGTGGCAGGTGGCCCGGCGGGTCGTGCTCCCCGGGGCCCGCCGGGGCATCCGCGCCGCCGTCACCCTGGCCATGGGCCGTGCCCTCGGCGAGGCCATCGCTGTGGCCATGGTCGTCGGCAACAACACCGCCTTCCCCCATTCGCTGCTGGCACCGGGTGCGACGCTCGGCTCGGCCATCGTCAACTCCTTCAGCGAGGCCAACCCCGGCACCCTCGAGAAGAGCGGGGTGGTGGCCCTGGTGGTCGTGCTCCTCGGCATCTCGGTGCTGGTCAACGCTGGCGGCCAGATCCTGCTGCGGGCCCGCAAGGGCGCGCCGCCCCCACGGGGCCCGGTGGAGGAGATCCTCGCCGTCACGGGGCCGGCGTCATGACCGATACGACGCTGTCGCTGGAGGGCACACCGCCGGCCACGGTCGCGGCCGGGCATCGCGAGCTCGTGCGCGACGGCGTGCAACGTCGCCTCGGGCGACGGCGCCGGGTCGGCAACGTGGCGACGTCCCTGTGCGCCGCCGCCTTGTGCGTCTCCCTGGTCCCGCTGATCGCCCTCGTCGCCTACGTGGTCTCGCGGGGGCTCCCCGCCCTGTCGGTCGGGTTCCTCGTGCACACACCCACCCCGGAGGGGATCCCCGGCAACGGCATCGGCAACGCCATCGTCGGCACGCTCGTCATCGTGGCCATCGCCATGGCGATGGCGGTGCCCGTGGGCCTGGCCACCGCCCTCTTCGTGGTGGAACGACCCGGCACGCTGTCCACCGCCTTGCGCTTCGGCGCCGACGTCCTCACCGGCGCGCCGTCGATCGCCATCGGCGTGTTCGCCTATGCCACCTTCGTGATCGCCTTCGGGTACTCGGGGCTCGCGGGGAGCTTCGCGCTGGCCGTGCTGATGCTGCCGATCATGCTGCGGGCGGACGAGGAGGCCATGGCCACGGTCCCCGACGACCTGTGGGAGGCCGGACTGGCCCTCGGGTCCCGCCGTGCTCGCGTCGTGCGCTCCGTGGTCCTGCGCTCGGCGGTCCCCGGCATCGTGACCGGCAACCTGCTGGCCATGGCCCGGGCCATCGGCGAGACCGCGCCCTTGATCTTCACCATCTTCGGGAGCCAGTTCTACGCCTTGCGACCCACGTCCCCGATGGCCGCCATGCCGCTCACCATCTACACCAACGCGACGCAGCCCTACGCCGACGCCCAGCGCACGGCCTGGGGCACCGCGCTCGTCCTCATGGTCCTCGTGGTGATGCTCTCCGTCGCCGCCCGGGCCGTCGCCGCGCACCTGAACCGAAAGGCCCGATGACGATGGCCGACGGCCACGACCAGATGACCCTCCAACCCGACCTGACCGAGACGCTGGCGGCCCGCCTGGCGGACGAGGTGCAGCAGCGGAGTGCCCGGTCGTCGTCGCCGTCGGTGCCGTCCGTCGCCCTCGACGACGTCTCCGTGTCCTTCGGCGACCACGTCGCCGTACGCAACACGACCCTGTCGCTGGCCGCCAACCGGGTGACGGCGCTGGTGGGCCCGTCGGGGTGCGGCAAGACCTCCATCTTGCGGGCGGTGAACCGGCTCCACGACCACACCGGCGGCATCGTGCACGGCAGGATCCGCCTCGGCGACCTCGACGTCTACGGACCTGGGACCTCGTCCGAGCTCGTCCGGAGCAAGGTCGGCATGGTCTTCCAGCGACCGAATCCGTTCCCGACGATGAGCATCTTCGACAACGTGGTGGCCGGCCTCCGGTTCAACAGCGTTCGCTCCAAGAGCCTGCTGGCGGAGGCCGGTGAGGCCGCCCTGCGCCACGCCGCGCTGTGGGACATCGTCAAGGACCGCCTGCGGGAACCGGCCACCCGACTCTCGGGCGGTCAGCAGCAACGCCTGTGCATCGCCCGGGCCCTCGCCGTCGAGCCTGAGGTCCTCCTGATGGACGAACCCTGCTCGGCACTGGACCCGGTCGCCACGGGCAAGATCGAGGCCCTCATCTGCGAGCTGGCCCAGCACCTCACCGTGGTGCTCGTCACCCACAACATGTTCCAGGCGGCCCGGGTCTCGGACGACACGGCCGTGTTCCTCCTCGGCGAGGACCGGGTGGGCGAGCTCGTCGAGGTCGGGCCGACGGGTGAGGTCTTCGGCTCGCCCAAGGACGAGCGGACCCGAGCCTACGTGACCGGCCACATCGGATAGCGCGTGCTCATCCCTGCGAAAGCCGAGTACGGCATGCGGGCGCTGCTCGCGCTCGCCGCGCTCGACGAAGCGACGACCGCCGAGGCCCTGGCCCAGAGCCAGAACCTCCCGATCAACTTCCTGCGCGCCATACTCAACGATCTGCGCCGCGCCGACCTCGTCGTCAGCCAGCGCGGCGCGGTCGGGGGGTACAGGCTCGCCCGGCCTCCGAGCACGATCACCTTGGCAGAGGTCATCCGGGTGCTGAGTGGGCCGCTCGCCGAAGTGCGCGGCGTGCGACCGGAGAACACGGAGTACTTCGGTGCCGCGACGCACCTGAAGGACGTATGGGTCGCCGTCGCCACGAGCCTCGACACCCTCCTCTGCGACATCACCCTCGAGGACGTCCTCCAGGGTCGGCCCTCCTCGTCGGTCGCCCCTCCTGCAGGCTGATCCCCGCAGGGAGGACCGGCTGATCCCCGCAGGGAGGA
>Ga0187780_10001022_pt1 | contig 20995 bp, 15 predicted proteins | sample 1015_Q2_SP10_20__FD_132429 | JGI IMG/M metagenome (GOLD analysis project Ga0187780, IMG submission 132429) | Tropical peat soil microbial communities from peatlands in Department of Meta, Colombia - 1015_Q2_SP10_20_MG | ecosystem: Environmental > Terrestrial > Soil > Wetlands > Peat | place...
GCCATCGTGTACGAGGCGGCGACGTCGGCCGTGAGATAGGCAGCGGACGGGCTGCCGGCCGGCGTGAAGATCCCGAGCACGGCCAGCTCCCGGTCCGCGCTGAGGTTCTCGACGATGTGCACCTGACGCGGGCGGATCCGGAACGCGGCGCCGTCGGCCAGCTCCTCGACGCCGTCGCCCGCGTGGTAGCGACCCGGGCCGCGCCAGATCCACACGATCTCGTCGTAGAGGTGGTAGTGCCACGGAGCCTTGCCCGGCGGGACGTAGCCGACGAACATCGTCGCCCGCGTCGAGCCGTTCGTCGGGCCGAACAGGACCTGGAACGAGCGGCTGCCGGTTGCCTTTCCCGGCTCCACGTGCTCGATCGAGACGACACGTTCGGGCTCGCCCATGGGGGCGTGGCGGTCGACGTCGGGGCCGACCGTCGCACGCACCGCCGCGAGGCCCGCCTCGCCTGCCTCGACGCGGGTGGCGCCGCCGGCGGGGACGTGTGCTGCCGACCCGGCCGCGAGCGGCTCGCCGTCGATTGCACCGCCGCCGTCGAAGATGAACCACAGCTCGTCGTCCGAGCCGCTCTCGACCTGCAGCGACTCCCCGGGTGCGAGCCGGACGACGTCGAGCGCGAGCTCGGAGCCGCTCTCCGGCGCGACGACCCCGTCGAGCTGGACGACCGTCATGGTCTCATCGTCCCAGGTACGCCTTCCGCAGGTCCTCGTTCTCGAGCAGGTCGCCGGCGCTGCCCTCCAGCACGAGCCGGCCGGTGGAGAGGACGTAGCCGCGGTCGGCGATCCCGAGCGACACGTTGGCGTTCTGCTCGACCACGAGCACGGCCACGCCTGCCTCGTGGACCTGCTTGATGATCTCGAAGCTGCGCTCGACGAGGATCGGCGCAAGACCCATGGAAGGCTCGTCCATCAGCATCAGGTTCGGCCTGGCCATCAGCGCGCGGCCCATGGCGACCATCTGCTGCTCGCCGCCGGACAGGGTCCCTGCGAGTTGGCTGCGCCGCTCGTAGACGGCCGGGAAGAGCGAGTACACGCGCTCGAAGTCCTCGGCGGAGCCGCCACCGTGGAGGTACGCGCCCATCTGCAGGTTCTCGAGGACGGTCATCGGGCCGAAGAGGCGCCGGTTCTCGGGCACGATCGCCATGCCTTTCGAGATCCGGTAGCTCGTCGTCCGGTTCGTGACGTCCTCGCCCCGGAACGTGACCGTGCCGGTCCGGGGCTTCACGATCCCGAGTACGGTCTTCAGCGTCGTCGACTTTCCCGACGCGTTCCCGCCGAGCAGGCAGACCAGCTCACCCTCGCCGACCTCGATCCTCACGTCCTGGAGGATGTGCATCTGCCCGTAGTACGTGTTGATCCCCTCCAGCCGGAGCAGAGGCTCGGATCCGTCGGCGCCGCTCACTTCCGCTCCGCCGTGCCCGTGCCGAGGTACGCCTCGACGACCCGCGGGTCGGTCGCGACCGCCTCGAACGTCCCCTCGGCCACCTTCACGCCGTGGTCGAGGGCGACCACCCGGTCGGAGATGCCCTCGACGACGTGCATGTCGTGCTCGATCACGAGGATCGTGTAGCCGCCTTCGTCGCGGAGCTGGCCGATCAGCTCGGTGATCTCGTGCGTCTCCACCGGGTTCATGCCGGCGGCCGGCTCGTCGAGCATGAGGAGCTTCGGACGTGTCGCCGTCGCGCGCGCGATCTCGAGCCGTCGGCGGTTCGCGTACGAGAGGCTGTACGCCGGCTGGTTCCACCGGTATCCCATCAGCCGCTGCCCGAAGAACGCGAGACGCTCCTCGGCGAACTGGGCCGACTCGCGCTCCTCGCGGCGGGAGCGCGGGAGTCGGAGCATCGACTCGAGGATCGTCGCCTTCGTGTGCCCGTACGTGGCTGCGATCACGTTCTCCTTCACCGACATGTTGAGGAAGAGGCGCAGCGTCTGGAACGTCCGCGCGATGCCCCGGTTCGTGATCTGGTGCGGCGCGAGCCCGACGATGCTCTCCTGCTCGAAGCGGATCGTGCCCGTGTCCGGTCCGTAGAGGCCGCTGATCAGGTTGAAGAGCGTCGTCTTGCCGGCCCCGTTGGGGCCGATCACGCTCACGATCTCGTGCGGCAAGACGTCGAGGTCGAGCTGGTCGATCACGCGGAGGCCGCCGAAGGACTTGCCGACGCCTCGCAGCTCGAGGATCGGGTCGGCCATCAGACGACCTCGACGCGCGGCGTGCCGAACAGGCCTTGGGGACGCACCGCCATGAGCACGATCAGGATGACGCCGAGGAGGAGGGGCCTGGTCGTTGAGGACTCCTCGATCAGCCGGGTCTCCCACACGAATGCGGCCAGCCAGATCGTCGGCACGAGGAGGACGTATCTCCGCACGCCCTGCGCGACGGTCAGCGCGAGCACGAGCGCGATCAGCGTCACGAGCGCGTAGTTCCCGATCGTGTAGTTCGCGACGTCGTAGGTGTTCCTGGGCAGGACGAGCCAGTGTCTGAGGATCACGGCGAGCCAGCCGTGCGTGGTGAACCCGAAGACGCCCGACGAGATCGCGCCTTCGGTGCCCCGAGGCCACACCGCACCGACGATCGCGTGCACGACGAGCCCGAAGGCGGCGACGCCGGCGACGACTGCGGCGAGCGCGCGCCACGGCCTGACCTTCGCGACGAGGAAGGAGATGAGGACGAAGTAGAAGACCCAGCGCGAGTGGTCGGGGCTGCGCAGCACCTCGAGCAGGACGTTGATCAGGACGGCGCCCGCGACGACGCCTGGCAGGCTCCCCGCGCCGCCGAGGATCACCATCGCGTAGACCGTGATCAGCGTCTGGAAGCCGAACGATGTCGGGAAGACGCCCTGGTAGTAGGCGCCGTTGATGGCGCCCGCGAGCCCGGCGACGCCGGCCCCGACCGCGACGGCGAGCAGCATCAACCGGTTCACCGGCATGCTCATCACCTCGGCCGCGAGCGTGTCGTCGCGCAACGAGCGCCACGCGCGTCCGGTGCGCGAGTGGTTCGCGAAGGTGAGGACGAGCGCGACTATCACGAAGCCGCCCAGCGCCACCCAGAGGTAGTCCTGCACCTGGGTCAGCTGGTGCCCGAAGATCCTGAACGGATCCACCGACGTGAGCCCGTTCGGGCCTCCTGTGATGTCGTGCGAGGAGCCGAACCCGAGCCAGTTCCAGTTCCGGCCCTGGGTCGTGAAGGTGACGAACATCTGGCCGAAGAAGAGCGTGACGATCGCGAGGTAGTCGCCCGAGAGGCGGCGCGTCGGGAGCGCGAGCAGGAAGCCGAGGATGATCGTCGCTCCGATCACGGTCGGCACGGATGCCCAGGTCGGCCAGTGGATCCCGTAGTGCGGCGACGAGAGCTCTGCGAAGAGGTACGCCGCGAATCCGTAGAAGGCGATGTAGCCGAGGTCGAGGAGGCCCGCCCAGCCGACGGCCACGTTCAGGCCGGTGGCGAGGAGGATCCAGAGCATCGTGTCGGTCGCGACTCGCAGGACGTACTGGTCCGAGGTCATCACGGGGATCAGGGCGACGACGACGACGAAGACGATGAAGAGCGCCCACTGCGGAACTCTCGCGACGAGACGCTCGACCTGCCCCGTCAGCCCGTGCGACCGGGCGACCCGGTCTTCGCGTCGGGCGACCCACTCGTCCGAGCCGATCCGCGGCCCGGCGTCCGAGCCCTGAGGAGGTGTCGGCGGCGTGTCCGGAGGCTGTTGCGCTTCGCTCATCTCACACCTTCTGGACGGCGGCGCTGCCGAGGATCCCCGTGGGTCGGAAGAGCATGAAGACGATCAGCACCGAGAGCACGATCAGGTCCTGGAAGGCCGACGAGAGATAGCCGGTCGTCAGCTGCTCGGCGACGCCGATGATCAACCCGCCGAGCATCGCGCCGCCGATGTTGCCGATCCCGCCCACGACGGCGGCGGTGAAGGCCTTGAGGCCTGCACCGAAGCCCATGTAGGGCTGGATGTTCTGGAAGACGATCCCCGTCATGACGCCTCCCGCACCCGCCAGCGCCGAGCCGACGAGAAACGTGAACGCGATCACCCGGTCGACGTTGATGCCCATCATCGAGGCGGCCTCGAGGTCGAACGACGTCGCGCGCATCGCCTTGCCGACTCTCGTCCGCCGCACGAGGATGGTCAGCGCTGCCATCAGCACGATCGCCGCGACGAACACGAAGAGCTGCGCGTACTGAACGCGGAGGTTGCCGATCGAGAACGAGTTGAAGAGCTCGCCGTTCCTCAGGGAGTACGTGTTGTACTCCTTCGGGATCGCCCCGAAGAGGAGCACGGCGGTCTGTTGGAGGAAGAACGAGACGCCGAGGGCGCTGATCAGCGGCGCGATCCGCGGAGCGCGCCGGAGCGGTCGGTAGGCAAAGCGCTCGATGAGGACGCCGATCACGCTACAGCCGGCCATCGCGGCGAGGAACATGAGGGCGAAGAGGACGGCGACGGCGACGGACGGCTTCGCGGCCCCGCCGAGGGCGGTCAGCACGAAGTAGCCCATGTAGGCGCCGAGCATGTAGACGTCGCCGTGGGCGAAGTTGAGGAGCTTGAGGATCCCGTACACCATCGTGTAGCCCAGCGCGAGCAGCGCATACAGGCTTCCGATCGTGAGCCCGGCGACGAGCTGCGCGAAGAAGTAGCTCCAGTCGTAGAGCTGGAAGCCGAGGACGCCGTGCATGGGGGGCCTACTCTGTCACAGAGCGGGAGAAAGGCGTGCGGCCCGCCTCCGCGGGCCGCACGCCTCCTTACCGTGTGTCGTTTCCGCCGACCCTACGACGAGGCGATCGGCTTGTAGGTGCCGTCGGACTGGATCTGGAAGAGCGTGACGCCGCTCTTCGGTCCGCGGTTGTTGTCCGCCGCGTTGTTGAACGCGATCGGGATACCCAGGATGGAGTTGCTGATCGACGCGCTCTTGATGTCCTTCAGCACCTCGGCCCGGCTCGTCTTGCCGTCGGCGCACGACTTCGAGATCGCGATCGACATCATCTCGAGCGCCGTGAACGTGGTCGGTCCGAACCCGAGCGTCTGCCCGTACAGCTTCGTGAACGTGGCGAGGTACGGCTTTGCGACCGCGACCTTGTTCACGTCCGCGCCGAAGTACGTCAGGTAGGCGCCCGGGAACTTGAAGTTCGTCGAGTCGAACGAACCGTCGGCAGCGACGAACGCCCCGTGGAAGCCGGCCCCCTTCAGCTGCTCGGTGAACAGCTGCGAGTCCGACGCCACCTGGGTCGGGGAGAAGACGACGCTCGCGTGGATCGCGACCGCCTTGTTCGCGAGCGCCGAGAAGTTGGCGGTCGCGCTCGAGGTCGACGCGGGCTGCGACTCACGGTCGACCTTGATCCCCGCGGCTTCCAGGAGCTTCTGGACGTCGTCCGCCTGGTTGGCGGCGTACGCCTCTGCATCGTCGACGACCATCGCCTGGTCGCCCTTCTTGATCACGCCGTTCTTCAGCAGGGTGGTCACGGCGAGCGTCGCCTGCGCAATGTTGGCCGGCACGACGCGATAGAAGTCCTTGAGCTTCTGCCCGAGGTCGTCGCGGGTCGCGGAGCTCGAGATGTACAGCATGCCGGCCCGGTCGAGGACAGGGCCTCCACCGAGCGTCTCGTTCGAACCGACGAAGCCGAGGAGAGCGAGCACCTGCTTGTTCGCCACCATCTGGCCACCGATGGTCGCGGCGACCTGCGGGTTGAGCTGGCTGTCGCCGACCTCGCGGAACTTGATCTTCGTTCGCTTGAAGTTCTTGGGCAAACCGACGATGGGCTTCCCGCCGTTCCAGTACAGCAGGAAGACACGCGCCCAGTGCTCCTGGTCGATTCCGAGCGCCGCCGCTGGCCCGCTGAGCACCGACGCGAACCCGATGCCCGCCGGGTTGCACGACGGCCCTCCGGCCGCAGTGCGCTGCACGCGGTTTGGCTGCGCGACCGCGGCCGCGGTCGCGCCAGCCGCGACCACGAGGACGAGCGCGAGAACCACGGCTTTCTTCATGTACGTGCCCTCCCTTGGAATGGCGTTTGGCGCTACTCCATGTTTGACGTCGGCGCAGGGCAAGAGGTTGCCCCAGCCGCAGGGGACTGTCGCACCCGGCGACTTGACATGTCAACAGGTGGTGACCCGCGGCAGGCGCTGGAAGAGGCGGGCCCTCCCGGCGCGGTCGGTTAGCCTCGTCCGGTGGAAACCGGCCTCGCGGGCAAGGGGGTGCTCGTCACGGGTGCCTCGGGCGGGATCGGCGCCGCCTGCGTGCGCGCGTTCGCGGCGGAGGGCGCCCGGGTCGTCGTCCACTTCCGTCGCGGCGAGGACCGAGCGCGCGCGGTCGCGGCCGAGACCGGCGCCGTCGCGACGGTCGGTGCGGACCTGACCGACGAGATGGCCGTCGAGCGCCTGTTCGCAGAGGCGCGCGCCGCTCTCGGCACGGTCGACGTCTGTGCGGCGGTCGCCGGTGTCTGGCCCTCCGAGGACGTGCCGGTCTGGGAACTGCCGCTCGCGCGGTGGGAGGAGACGCTTCGCGCGAACCTGGCCGCCACGTTCCTGACTGCCCGCGGCTTCCTCCGCGAGGTGGTGCGCAACGGCCATGGCTCGCTCGTCCTCGTCGGCTCGACGGCAGGACGTTTTGGCGAGGCCGGCCACGCCGACTACGCCGCCGCGAAGTCGGCGATCCAGGTCGGTCTGCTCCTCTCGTTGAAGAACGAGATGGTGAGGATCGCGCCGCGTGGTCGGGTCAATGCGGTCGCGCCGGGCTGGACGGAGTCGCCGATGACACGCGGGCTCGTCGACGACGAGGCGGTCGCCCGCATCTCCCGCACGATGGCGCTGCGCAAGGTCGCTCAGCCGGAGGACGTCGCCGCGCTGGTCGTCGTGCTCGCCTCCGATGTCCTCTCGGGCCACGTCAGCGGTCAGCTCGTGACGGTCGCCGGCGGCATGGAGGGCCGGGTCGTCCACGAGGGCTCGTAGCCGGAGAACGATGAGGGCGGCGCGTCGGCGCCGCCCTCGTGCTCCAGCCGAAGCTGATTGCCGTCAGTCCCCAGCCAGGAGTCACCTCTCCGATCGGCATGCAGCTCAGGCGCCTTGAGCGCGAAAGGTGTGCGCCTTTCGTGCCGGTGCCTGTCCCGGGACAGGCACCGGGACCTGTCGCATGGGGCCAGGTCCGCGGGTGTCGCTCGGGTTCCCCGCGCAATGAGACGGGGCCCGCCGCAGGCCCCGTCTTCTGAGGTTCCAAGGAGGAACCGGATGCTCACTCGGCGCGTCCGCCGCATCGTCGCGCCAGCCGTGAGATGAGTCTCACTATGGTCAGAGTCGGCCGCCTGGCAATCACTCGACCGAGGGTCTGTTGGCGAGGCCCGGAAAGTGCGCCGACACCGTGGGGAGCACGATCTACAGTGCCTGCGTGGCCGGCAGCTTCCTCGACCGCCTGCGCGGCGGCCCGCCGCTCGTCGCCGACGGCGGGATGGGGGCGCTCGTACTCGGCGCCGTGCCGCGCCTCCGCTGTCCCGAGGAGGCGAACCTCGTCGCGCCGGAGAGCGTCGTCGCGGTGCACGCCAGCTACATCCGCGCCGGCGCCGAGCTGATCGAGACCAACACGTTCGGCGCGAACGGGCGCAAGCTCGCCGCGCACTTCCTCGAAGGGGCGTTCGAGGAGATCAACTCCGCCGGCGTGCGGCTCGCGCGCGAGGCGCGCGAGGTCTCGGGCAGGGACGTGTTCGTCGCAGGCTCGATCGGGCCGCTCGGCGAGCTCGAGTCGTTCGACCTCGCCGAGCACGGCCCGCTGTACGCGGAGCAGGCGCGGATCCTCGAGGGGCGAGGCGTCGACCTCTTCTTCGTCGAGACGTTCTTCGACGTCGACGAGCTCGTCGCGGCGGTGAAGGCGGTCCGCAGCGTGTCGTCGCTGCCGATCGTGGCGCTGCTGACGTTCGACGAGGACGCCGAGACGGCGGGCGGAGTCGGAGCTGCCGAGGCGGCCGCGCGACTCGCCGAGCTGGACGTCGCCGCGATCGGCACGAACCACGGTGCGGGGCCGCACGCGGCGCTCACGGCGCTCTCGCAGATGCGAGGCAGCGCCTTGCCGCTGGCGGCGCTCCCGAACGTCGGGCTCGCGAGCATCGCGGGCGGCCGGGTCGTCTATCCGCACTCGAGCCCGGAGTACTTCGCCGAGTTCGCGGCGCAGGCGGTTTCGCTCGGGGCGGCGATCGTCGGCGGCTGCTGCGGCACGACCCCGGCGCAGATCGAGGCGATTCGCGGCGCGCTCGAGAGCGGGCGCCCGCCGAGCGTCGCGTTCGAGGCGGCCGACCGCGAGCTCGCGATCACGCCTGCGAGCCCCACGGAGGAGACGGCGCTCGCCCGGGCTCTGCGCGAGGGCGAGTGGGTGGTCTCGGTCGAGCTCGACCCGCCGAAGGGCGGCACCTTCGAGGCGATGCTCGACGTCGCGCGACGCCTGCGCGACTCGGGCCGGGTCGGCTTCGTCGACGTGAACGACAACCCGATGGCGCGGGCCCGGATGAACGCGCTGATGGCGTCGGTCGCGGTCGAGCACGAGGTCGGGATCGAGACGATCCCGCACGTGACGCCGCGCGACGCGACCGTGATGGGGCTTGAGGGCGTCCTGCTCGGCGCCCACGCGCAGGGCGTGCGGAACGTGCTCGCCGTGACGGGCGACCCGCCGCACGTGGGCGACTACCCGGGCTCGCGCGGGGTCTACGAGGTCGACTCGATCGGGCTCGTCCAGGTGCTCGGCCGGCTCAACCAGGGAGAGGACTACGCGGGGAAGGCGATCGACGCGCCGACGTCCTTCTTCGTCGGCGTGGCGGTGAACCCGTCGGCGGACGACCTCGACCTCGAGCTCGCCCGCTTCGAGCAGAAGGTCGCCGCGGGCGCGCGGTTCGCGATGACGCAGGCGCTCTTCGACCTCGAGCACCTGGAGCGGCTCCTCGGGCGGCTCGGCGGCTCGTCGCCGATCCCGCTCCTCGTCGGCGTCTGGCCGCTCCGCAGCCACGCGATGGCGCTGCGACTGCACAACGAGGTGCCCGGGATCTCGGTGCCGGAGTCCGTGTTGACGGGGCTCCGCGATGCCGGCGCTCGGGCCTCCGAGGTCGGGCTCGACCTCGCGCGCGAGCTCGTCGCCGGCGTGCGCGAGCTCGCCGCCGGCATCTACGTCATCCCTCCCTTCAAGCAGCCCGAAGCGGCCCTCGACCTCTTCACCTGACCTCGTCGTGCTCGCAGCAGCGGCGCAGGAGAAGACTCTCGGGCGGATTCGCAGGGCGTGTCTCGCGTTGCCCGAGACGAGCGAGCGGCTGAGCCACGGTGCGCCGACGTTCTTCGTCCGGGACAGGAGGGCGTTCGCCATGGTGCTGACCGACCACCACGGCGACGGCCGCTTCGCCCTCTGGTGCGCCGCACCGGCTGGGGTGCAGGAGCTGCTCGTCGCAGGCGACTCCGAGACGTTCTTCGTCCCCCCGTACGTCGGGCACCGCGGCTGGCTGGGAGTCCGGCTCGATCGCGGCCTCGGCTGGCCCGAGGTCGAGGGCATACTCGAGGATGCCTACGCAGAGATAGCTCCGCCGGCACTCGTTCGGGAAGCGTCCGAGCGCGGTCAGGCGAGCAGGCGCTCGTAGAGCGCGACCGTCTCCTCCGCGACCGCGCGCCACGAGAAGTGATCGACGGCGCGCCGCCGACCTGCCTCGCCCATGGCGCGCGCGCGCTCGGGGTCGGCGAGCAGCTCGTTCACCGCCGAAGCGAAATCCGAGGCGAAGCGTTCGGGATCGCGTGGGCCGAGCTCGCCGTCCTCCCGCAGGTCGATCGGCACGAGCAGGCCGGTGACGCCGTCCTCGACCACCTCGGGGATGCCGCCGACGCTCGTCGCGACGACCGCCGTCTCACAGGCCATGGCCTCGAGGTTCACGATCCCGAGCGGCTCGTAGATCGACGGGCAGACGAAGACGGTCGCGTGGCTGAGCAGCTGGATCAGGTCTCGCCGCGGGAGCATGTCCCTCGCCCAGACCACGTTCCCGCGCTCCCGTACCACGCGCTCCACCTTCGCCTCGGTCTCGGCTTCGAGCTCGGGCGTGTCGGGCGCGCCCGCGCAGAGCACGAGCTGCACCGACGGTTCGATCTCGAGCGCCGCGTCGAGGAGGTGCGTGACGCCCTTCTGCCTCGTGATGCGCCCGACGAAGACGACGGACGGCAGCGAGGGATCGACGCCGAGCCGCTCGAGCGCGTCCGTGGCGAGATCCGGCGTGTACTCGGCCGAGTCGATCCCGTTCCTGATCACGTGAACGCGATCGGGCTCGATCGCCGGGTAGCAGCGGAGGATGTCGCGGCCGTGCCCGGCCGAGACGGCGACGATCGCGTCCGCCGCCTCGAGCGAGACGCGCTCGCAGAAGCTCGAGACCGCGTAGCCGCCGCCGAGCTGCTCGGCCTTCCAGGGACGCAGCGGCTCGAGGCTGTGCACCGTCGCGACGTGCGGGATGCCGTAGAGCAGCTTCGAGAGATGCCCGCCGAGGTTCGCGTACCACGTGTGGCTGTGCACGAGGTCGGCGCCTTCGACGGCAGCGGCCATCTCGAGGTCGATCGACACCGCCTGCAGGGCTGCGAGATGGGGAGAGCCGCCGCCGAGTGCGCCCCAGGCGCGATGGGCGATCGCCTTCGGCTCCCCGGCGACGTCGTCCCGCGGCACGCCCCAGCAGTGGACGGTGACGCCGACGAGCTGCGCGAGCTCGCGGGTGACGTACTCGACGTGGACGCCCGCCCCGCCGTAGACCTCCGGCGGGTACTCCCGGGTCAGGATCGCGACGTTCACGTCGGGCTCCTACGCGGGGACGACCGCGCCCTTGCCGATCACCACGATTCCGGCGTCCGAGACGACGAAGCGCTCGCGGTCGGCAGCGGGATCGACGCCGATCTCCGCGCCGGGCTCGATGCGGACGTTCTTGTCGACGATCGCGTTGCGGACGACGGCGCGCCGCCCGACATCGACGCCGTGCAGGAGCACGGACCGATCCACCTTCGAGTACGAGTGGACGTGGACGCCGGGCGAGAGGACGGATCGCCGCACCGTGCCGCCCGAGAGGATCACGCCGCCGCAGATGATCGAGTCGACCGCCGTTCCCGTCCGGCCGTCGTCGGCGAACACGAACTTCGCCGGGGGGAGCGGCTCGAGCCACGTCAGGATCGGCCATTCCATGTTGTAGAGGTTGAACGCCGGGGTGACGTCGACGAGGTCCATGTGCGCGTCGAAGTAGGCGTCGAGCGTGCCGACGTCGCGCCAGTAGTGAGCGTCGCCTCCGACCTCGCCCGGGACCTCGTTCTCGGCGAAGTCGTAGACGTACGCCTCCCCTCGGTCGACGAGCATCGGGATGATGTTCCCCCCGATGTCGTGGCCCGACTCCTCGTCGGCCGCGTCGATCGTCACCGCGTCGATCAGGGTCTCGGTCGTGAAGACGTAGTTCCCCATCGACGCGAGCACGTGCTCGGGGTCGTCGGGCAGGCCGACGGCGTCCGTCGGCTTCTCGCGAAAGCCGAGGATGCGAGGGACGCCGGCCGCGCGCTCGATCACGCCGGAGCGGCTCGCCTCCTCGAGCGGGACGCGCAGGCCGGCGACGGTGACGCCCGCGCCCGTGATGATGTGCTGCGCGACCATCTGGCGCGGATCCATGCGGTAGATGTGGTCGGCGCCGAAGACGCAGACGTAGTCGGGCTCCTCGTCGTAGACGAGGTTCAGGCTCTGGTAGATCGCGTCGGCCGACCCGGCGAACCAGTGCGGGCCGCGCCGCATCTGAGCCGGAACCGGCGCGATGTAGTTCCCGAGCATCGGCGAGAGCCGCCACGCGGTCGTGATGTGCCGGTCGAGGCTGTGGCTCTTGTACTGGGTGAGCGCGACGATCCGCGTGTAGCCCGCATTCACGAGGTTCGAAAGCGCGAAGTCGATCAGCCGGTAGTTGCCGGCCACCGGCACCGCCGGCTTCGCCCGGTCCGCGGTCAGCGGCATCAACCGCTTGCCTTCGCCGCCTGCGAGGACGATCGCGAAGACGCGGAGCGAGGCCACCGCCGAAGCCTACTGCCGCTGCTGCGGTCCGTTCTAGGCGGGGCTCGACCGGCGGAGGAGCACGAGCGAGAACGCTTCGACCTGCACCATCTCCCTCGCCGCGTGGAGGGAGCCGGAGCTGTCCGGGTGGGCGGTCGAGAGCTCGAGGGCCCACTGGCTGCCGAAGCGGCGCGCGGGCAGGACGAAGTCGACCGGCTCGGCGTGGGCGTTCACGAGCACGACGAACGAGTCGTCCAGCACGTGGTCGCCGCGCGGCGTCCGCGCGTCGATCTCCTCGCCGTTCAAGAAGATGCCGAGCGCGCCGTCCGCCTGCTGCCAGTCGCGCTGCGCCATGCGGAGGCCGTCGGGCCGGAACCACCAGGCGTCGGGGAGCCGCGAAGCGCGGCGGGTGCCGCGGAAGAAGCTCGTCCGCCGGAGCACCGGATGGCGGCGGCGGAGGCCGACGAGACGGCGCGTGAAGTAGAGGAGCCGCTCGCCCTGCTCGTCGTGCCGCCAGTCGAGCCACGAGAGCTCGTTGTCCTGGCACCAGGCGTTGTTGTTTCCCCGCTGCGTCCGCCCGCGCTCGTCTCCGCCCAGCAGCATCGGCACGCCCTGCGAGAGCAGGAGGGTGGCGAGGAACGTCCGCTGCCTGCGCTCGCGGAGCTCGTTCACGGCCGGGTCGTCGGTCGGGCCCTCGACACCGCTGTTCCAGGACCTGTTGTCGTCGCTGCCGTCGCGGTTCTCCTCGAGGTTGGCCTCGTTGTGCTTCCGGTCGTAGGAGACGAGGTCGGCGAGCGTGAGGCCGTCGTGGCAGGTGACGAAGTTGATCGAAGCGAACGGCTGCCGTCCGTGAGACTGGTACAGGTCGCTCGAGCCGGTGAACCTGCGCGCGAACTCTGCCACGTTCGAGTTGCCGCGCCAGAAGTCCCGCATCGTGTCGCGGTAGACGCCGTTCCACTCCGCCCAGAGGACGGGGAAGTTCCCGACCTGGTAGCCGCCAGGCCCGAGGTCCCACGGCTCGGCGATCAGCTTCACCTGCGACAGGACCGGGTCCTGGTGGATGACGTCGAAGAATGCCGAGAGGCGGTCGACGTCGTAGAACTCGCGCGCGAGGGCGGAGGCGAGGTCGAAGCGGAAGCCGTCGACGTGGCAGTCGAGCACGAAGTAGCGGAGCGAGTCCATGATCAGCCGGAGAACGCTCGGGTGCACCGGGTTGAGCGAGTTCCCCGTCCCGGTGAAGTCCATGTAGTGCCGGGGGTCGTCCGGCATGTGCCGGTAGTACGAGGCGTCGTCGATCCCCTTGAACGAGAGCATCGGGCCGAGGTGGTTCCCCTCGGCCGTGTGGTTGTAGACGACGTCGAGGATCACCTCGATGCCGGCGCGGTGCAGCGCCTTCACCATCCCCTTGAACTCGCGCACCTGCTCGCCGCGACTGCCTGTCGCCGCGTAGCCGGAGTGCGGCGCGAGGTAGCCGATCGAGGAGTAGCCCCAGTAGTTCGAGAGGCCGCGCTCGTGCAGGAAGTGCTCGTCCGCGATGTGGTGCACGGGCAGCAGCTCGACCGCGCTCACGCCGAGGGAGCTGAGGTACGCGATCGCCGGCTCCGACGCGAGGCCCGCATACGTCCCGCGCAGCTTCTCGGGCACGTCCGGATGGAGCTGCGTGAAGCCCTTGACGTGGGCCTCGTAGATCATCGTCTCGGGCCACGGCGTCTCGAGCCTGACGTCGCCCTCCCAGTCGAAGCCCGGGTCGACGACGACGCTCTTCGGGATGGAGCCGGCGTCGTCGGTCTCGTCGCGGACGAGGTCCGCGCCCGAGCCGTCGGGGACGTACGGGAGGACGCTCGCGGCGTCCCACCACACCGATCCCTCGATCGCCCGGGCGTAGGGGTCGATCAGCAGCTTCGCCGGGTTGAAGCGATGGCCGCGCTCGGGCGCCCACTGGCCGTGCACCCGGTAGCCGTACCGTTGACCGGGGCCGATGCCGGGGACGTAGCCGTGCCAGTTGTAGGCGGTCCGCTCCGTCAGCTCCTGGCGCGTCTCTCCGCCGTCGTCGTCGAAGAGGCAGAGGACGACGTGCTCAGCGTGCTCCGAGAACAGCGAGAAGTTCGTTCCTTCGCCGTCCCAGGTCGCGCCGAGCGGAAAGGGACGCCCGGGCCAAGTCCTCAGCGCCGCCGCCCGGTTCCGGCTTCCAGCCAAGCCTTCAAGGGGCCGGAGTCTACACTTGCCGCCCGTTGGTACTCCCGCCGGAAGCCCCTGGCGCCACTGGCTCGACGCTCGCCCGCTCGAGCGGGATCCTCCTGCACCCGACGTCCCTTCCGGGCGGCAAGCTCGGCCCCGAGGCCTATGCGTTCGTCGACTGGCTGGCAGCGGCAGGCCAGTCGTGGTGGCAGGTCCTCCCCCTCGCACCGCCCGACCGGTACGGGTCCCCGTACACCGCCTCCTCCGCCTTCGCCGGGTGGAACGGCCTGCTTGCCGAGCCGGGCGCCGCCGTGGCGGGGGCCGAGCTCGAGGAGTTTCGCCGCCGCCAGTCGTTCTGGATCGGAGACTGGGAGCGCTTCGCCCGAGACGACACGGTCGGCGCCCAGGTTCGGTTCGAGCGGGAGTGGCTCGCGCTGCGCGCGTACGCCCGCGCGCGCGGCGTGCGCCTGATCGGCGACGTCCCTTTCTACGTCGCCCGCGACGGCGCGGACTACACGCTGCACCCCGAGTTGTTCCGCCGCGACGCGGTGGCAGGTGCGCCGCCCGATGCGCTCAGCCGGACCGGCCAGCTCTGGCGCAACCCGCTGTACGACTGGCGGGCCCTGCGCAGGAGCGGCTTTCGCTGGTGGATCGAGCGGCTGCGACGCACCTTCGAGCTCGTCGACCTCGCGCGCATCGATCACTTTCGCGGTTTCGTCTCCTACTGGGCGGTGCCGCACGGCGCGCGCACAGCCCTCGCAGGCCGCTGGAACCGCGGTCCCGGCGAGGCGTTCTTCCAGGTCACGCGCGAGGCGCTCGGCGACCTGCCGCTGATCGTGGAGGACCTCGGCGTGATCACGCCCGCCGTGGGGCGCCTGCGCGACCGGCTCGGGTTGCCCGGCACGGTCGTCCTGCAGTTCGCGTTCGGCGGCAGCCGGAACAACCCGCACCGGCCCGCGAACCATCGCGAGCTGCTCGTCGTCTGCACCGGGACGCACGACACGGACACGGCGGTCGGGTGGTGGCAGAGCATGGGCCCGCGGGCCCGAAGCGCGACCGGCCTCGACCCTGCCGAGCCGCACTGGAGCCTGATCGAGCTCGCGCTGGGCTCCCGAGCGGTGCTCGCGATCACTCCGGCCCAGGACGTGCTCGGTCTCGACAGCAGCGCCCGGATGAACCGGCCGGGCGTGCGCACGGGGAACTGGCGCTGGCGCCTCCAGCCGGGTCAGCTGACGGCCGAGCTCGCCGCCCGGCTCAGAGCCGCGACGGAAGCGGCGAATCGCCTGACCGGAGAACCTGCGTCGGGGACGGACCGGGGTAGATCCGCGTGACGTAGTCGTCGACCATGCGCGTCGCGCTGAACGCGGGCGCGCAGGTCGCGAGCGCCGCCTTGATCTTCCTGCACCAGCCCACGGGGACACCGGCGCCGTCCCGGTCGTAGAAGAGCGGGACGACCTCCTGCTCGAGCAGGTCGTAGAAGGCGGCCGCATCGTGCTCGTCGGCTGCGGCGACGTCGGGGCTCTCGTCCCCGGGGATGCCCCAGCCGTTCGTGCCGTCGTAGGCCTCCGCCCACCAGCCGTCGAGGACGCTCAGCTGCAGGACGCCGTTGAACGTCGCCTTCATCCCGCTCGTCCCGCTCGCCTCCATCGGCTTGCGCGGGAGGTTGATCCAGACGTCGCAGCCGGATACGAGGTGCCTCGCGACGTCGATGTCGTAGTCCTCGACGAACACCACGCGCTCGGTGATCTCGCCGTTCTGCCGCTTCAGGTTGTAGACCTGCTGCAGCGCGTCCTTGCCGCTGTCGTCGTTCGGGTGCGCCTTGCCCGCGATCAGCAGCTGGATCGGACGGCTGCCGCCGAGGACCCGGCGCGCGCGGTCGAGATCGCGGGTCAGGAGGTAGAGGCGCTTGTACGTCGCCAGGCGGCGCGCGAAGCCGAGCGTCAGCGTGTCCGGGTCGAGGCAGTGCTCGAGCGCGCGCACGTAGCCGATCTGCTCGCCGCGGAGCAGTCTGTCCTGCTGGCTCTTCGCGCGGACGTACTCGACGAGGCGGGAGCGCGACTCGCAGCGGGCGGCCCAGAGCTCCGCGTCGGGGATGTCGTGAACGCCCTCCCACGCGCCCGGGTCGCTCGCGTGCCGCAGCCAGCCGTCGCCGAGGTGACGGGCGAGGAGCGAGTACATCGGGTCGGCGAGGAAGGTGGGGACGTGCGCGCCGTTCGTGACGTGGTCGATCGGCACGTCCTGCTCGTCCGCGTCGAAGAGCTGGCGCCACATCCGCCGCGCGACCTCGCCGTGGAGCCTGCTCACGCCGTTGCGGCGCCCGGAGACCCGGAGCGCGAGCGGCGTCATGCCGGGCGGCCCGTCAGGGATGGCTCTCGCGAGGTCGAGGAACGCGTCGTCGGTCAGGTCGAGCCGGCGAGGCAGCTCGCCGAACGCCTCGAGGAACTCCGTCGGCGAGTACGTCTCGTTCCCGGCTGCGACGGGGGTGTGCGTCGTGAAGGCGATGCGAGGGCGGAGCTCGCCGAGCGCCGTCTCGAGCGACGCGCCTTCGGCGACGCGCAACGCGGCGAGCTCGAGGGCTGCGAGCGCCGGATGGCCCTCGTTCAGGTGGATGACCGCCGGGTCGATCGCGAGCGCGTGCAGCACGCGCGCGCCGCCCATCCCGAGAAGTCCGTACTGGGCGAGCCGGATCGCGCGGCTGCCGTCGTAGAGCCGCGCGGTCGTCCAGCGCCCGACCGCGTCGTTCTGCGGCACCTCGGCGTCGAGGAGGAGGAGCGGGACGCGGCCCACGTCGACCCGCCAGACCTGGAACGCGAGCTCGCTGCCGTAGAGCGGCACAGTCAGCCGGAGGGGCTTGCCGTCCGGGCCGGTGACGCGCGCCATCGGCATGCTCTTCGGGTCGTTGGCGAGCCAGTACTCCTGCTGGCGGCCTGCGACGTCGAGCCTCTGGCGGAAGTAGCCCCGCCGGTAGAAGAGCCCGATGCCGACGAGCGGCAGCGCCTGGTCGCTCGCTTCCTTGAGGATGTCGCCCGCGAGGACGCCGAGCCCGCCCGAGTAGATCGGCAGCGACGAGTGGACGCCGAACTCGGCGCAGAAGAACGCAACGAGCCCGTCGACACCCGGTCTCGGCCTGTCGGGCCGGTCGAGGTAGCCCGAGACCTCCTCGGAGAGAGCGGCGATCCGTTCGAGGAGCTCGGGGTTCCGCTCGGCGGCGTCCTGCGTCGAGGGCCACAAGTCGCCGAGGAACTTCACCGGGTTGGCGCCGGCGAGCCCCCAGCGGTGCGGGTTGATGTCGCGGAACACGGCTTCGCCGTCGCGGAGCCAGCTCCAGACGTAGTTGTAGGCGATCGGCGCGAGCGGCTTGAGCCCGTCGGAAAGCCGCTTCGCGAGGTCGTTGACGCGCGCCGCGAGGTCCGCCTCCCCGGGCGCGAAGGTCGACCTGGGCGTCGTTGCTCCGTCCATCGTCACCGGCCTCTTCTACCTGTTTCGCGGTTTCGCCCGCTGCTGGAGCCTCGCCGTGCTACCGCCACGCGGGAACCTCGAGTGTCCGGAGGATGCCCGCCACCGGGACGCCGATCCAGTCGGGTCTGTTGTCGAGCTCATACCGCAGCTCGTACACGGCCTTCTCGAGCTCGAAGGCGGCGAGGAGCGCCGCGCGAGCGGAGTCGCTCTCGGGCAGGAGCGACGGCTCGACGGTCGCCAGGTACCCGGCGAGGAACTCGGCGCGAACCCTGTCCTCCCATGCGGGCGGCGGCGGCACCGACTGCGCGCGGCCCGTCTCCGCCGCATAGGCGAACGAGCGGAGCATCCCGGCTACGTCCCGGAAGGGCGACCGCTTGCGACGTCGACCGTCGAGCGTCCTCGCGGGCTCGCCCTCGAAGTCGAGCACGAGCCAGTCGCTTCCGGTCCAGAGCACTTGCCCGAGGTGGTAGTCGCCGTGGTGCCGGATCACGACGCCGAACGCGCCGAGACCGCGGAGCGTGTGGAGCCGCTCGACCACCTCCGCACCCCGCTGTCGAATCGCGTCGAGGCCCGAGTTCTCGCTGGGCAGGAGGTCGAACACCTCGTGCACCTCCGAGTCGACGGAGTCGCTCAGCTCGGCGAGCGCCTCTGCGCCGAGCTTCTCGGGCCGGAACTGCGGGTCGCTGCGGTCGGACGCGAGGACGGTGTGCATCGCCCCCGTCACCTCGCCGAGCCGCCGCGCCCTCTCGACGAAAAGCTCGGGATCCTCGGCGAGCGACGTGAGCGCGAGGTTCCAGCCGTCGCTCTCGCCGCGGGCGAAGTCCTGCAGGATCCCGAGCGTCGACTCGAGCTCCGGTGCCGAGTAGTCGTACCAGCCGAGCAGCCGCGGGACGTTCGCGAAGCCGTGCGCGTGGAGGAAGCGGAGCAGCTCGAGCTCCGGGCTCGGGCCGCCCTCCAGCCGGCGGTACACCTTCAGGATCGCCCGATCGCCGAGCACGACCGAGCTGTTCGACTGCTCGCCGCCGACGCTCGCGACCGATTCGGCGTCGAGGCCGGCCGGTACGTCGTCCCCGTGGAACGCGACGCGACCGTTGATCCCGGCGAGGCTTCCTCCCGTCCCGAGCCGTCCTACCAGCCGGTGCACGAGATCGGGAGCGAGCGCGAGGTCGGACCCGGCGTCGGCACCGGCCGGGGAGCAGAGCAGCTGGTAGACCTCGCTCCCCCCGTCGGCGAAGTCGATCTCGTAGAGCGCAAGCAGGCCGTCGCTCTCCGCGTCGCCCAGCGGGGCAGCATCGGCGACCCGGCCGGCGGCGACGCTGCGCGACCGCGCTCCGAACCAGCGCTGCCGGCGGACGAGCTCGGTGAGAGCACGCTCTTCGGGGAGCCCGAGCGCGGTCGACGAGATCGGCCGGGCCGCGTCGCTCATGCCGGCGGTGGAGCGGTCGAGCCGCCGACGCGGAGCTGTGGCCGGAACACGTATCCAGGCAGCGAGCGATCCGGCTCCCGGATCATGGTGACGAGCGCGTCGATCGCCGTCGCCGCGATGTCGCCGATCGGCTGCTCGATCGTCGTCAGCGACGGCTGGGTCCAGGTGGCCGCGTCGATCCCGTCGAAACCGACGATCGAGAGGTCCCCCGGCACCTCGAGGCCGCGGCTCGCCGCCTCGAGCAGCGCGCCGATCGCCATCAGATCGCTGGAGCAGATGACGCCTGTCGGAGGGTCGGTCCGCTCGAGCAGCGCGCGGAGCCCTGCGCGTCCTCCCTCGACCGAGAACGTGCCGTGGCCGATCAGCTCGACGCCGTCCAGCCCTGCGACACGGAGGGCTGCCTCTCGGCCGGCGGCCTTCTCCTTCGTCGAGAGAACCCACTCGGGGCCGGCGACGAAGCCGACCCGGCGATGGCCGAGCTCGATCAGGTGCTGCGTGGCGATGTAGCCGGAGGCTCGTTCGTCGACGCCGACCGTCGGCACCTCGAACTCCTCGTTCGCGCCGTTGACGAACACGAGCTTCGCGCCCTCGGCGAGCAGTCGGCGGTAGTGCAGGTGGTGGCCGCGCAGGTCGGTCACCTCGCACGAGATGAAGACCATCCCGCCGACCCGGCGTTCGAGCAGCATGTGGACGTACTCCGCTTCCGTGTCGGCGTCGCCCTCGGTGTTGCAGAGGATCGAGGCGAGCCCGTGGCTCGTCGCCTTCGTCTCCATGGCCTGTGCGAGCGCGGGGAAGATCGGGTTCGCGAGCTCCGGCACGAGCAGGCCGATCGCGTCGGCCGTGGCGGGCTTGCTCGGCGGGACGTAGAGGAGGTCCCGCATCGCCCGCTCGACGCGAAGTCGCGTCTCCTCGCGCACCGGCGTCGACCCGCTGGCCACGCGCGACGCGGTGGCGACGCTCACGCCCGCTGCGCGGGCGACCTCACGGAGACTTGTCACGCTGCGCGCAAGCGTAACGCATTTCGCAAGTCGTCCAAACGCGAATTCACCCTCGTTTCAAGGGGAAGTTCGCAATGCGGGGAACTTGACTTCGGTGTGGGACAGAGTTATGGTCGCGGCGCTTTGCAGAAAAATGAGACATGTTTCTGCAAGGGAACCGATGCCGAGACGGCGTGGCTCGGTGCCCGCACGGCGCCGGAGCGCACGGCGCCACCCTCCCGCACTGACGCTTCGGCTGCCGTGCGGGCACCCATCGACTGCGCGACCCCGACCCGGGAGGTGGCTGCGTGGCGGACGTGACGTTCGACCGGGTCGCGAAGGTCTATCCGGACCGCACGCGGGCCGTCAACGGGCTCGACCTCGACATCGAGGACGGCGAGTTCATGGTGCTCGTCGGCCCGTCGGGCTGTGGCAAGACGACGGCGCTGCGGATGCTCGCGGGTTTGGAGGACATCAGCGAGGGAACGATCCGGATCGGCGAGCGCGTCGTCAACCATGTCCCGTCCCGCGACCGCGACATCGCGATGGTCTTCCAGAGCTACGCCCTCTACCCGCACCTCTCGGTGTACGAGAACATCGCGTTCGGGCTCCGCATCAAGAAGGTGGCGAAGAACGAGATCGACCGGCGGGTGCAGGACGCCGCGCGGATCCTCGACCTGACGCCGTTCCTCAAGCGCAAGCCCCGGGCCCTCTCCGGCGGGCAGCGCCAGCGCGTGGCCATGGGCCGCGCGATCGTCCGCCAGCCGCAGGCCTTCCTGATGGACGAGCCGCTCTCGAACCTCGACGCGAAGCTGCGCGTGCAGATGCGTGCGGAGATCGCGAGCCTCCAGCGCGATCTCGGCGTGACGACGCTCTATGTGACCCACGACCAGGTCGAGGCGATGACGATGGGCGATCGCGTCGCAGTGATGCGCAAGGGC
>Ga0187780_10001024_pt1 | contig 20988 bp, 23 predicted proteins | sample 1015_Q2_SP10_20__FD_132429 | JGI IMG/M metagenome (GOLD analysis project Ga0187780, IMG submission 132429) | Tropical peat soil microbial communities from peatlands in Department of Meta, Colombia - 1015_Q2_SP10_20_MG | ecosystem: Environmental > Terrestrial > Soil > Wetlands > Peat | place...
GGGGCGTCAAGCCATGATCTCCCGCTCGATCTCTTCGAGCGTGACGTGGCGCACGTCCTTGCCCTTCACCATGTAGATCACGTATTCGGAGATGTTCTTCGCGTGATCGCCGATGCGTTCCAGCGCCTTGGCGATGAACAGGATCTCGATCGAGGCGGATATGGTGCGCGGGTCCTCCATCATGAAGGTGATGAGCTGGCGCAAGATGGCGCGGAACTCGTCATCGACGTGCTGGTCGGTACGCACCACTTCGGCCGAGCCGGAGACGTCCAGCCGCGCGAAGCAGTCGAGCGATTTGCGCAGCATCTCGAGCGCAAGATTCGCCATGCGCCGGATCTCCACGTAGCGCGGCTGCTGCACCCGGTCCACCGAGTTGATCAGCTTGGCCATGCGGGCGATCTTGGCTGCCTCGTCGCCGATCCGCTCGAGGTCTGTGATGGTCTTCACCACCATCATGACCAGCCGCAGGTCACCGGCGGCGGGCTGGCGCCGGGCGATGATGGTGCTGCAATCCTCGTCGATCCCGACCTCCATGGCGTTGACCTTGTGGTCGTTGGCCACGATGTTGGCGCACAGCTCCATATCGCCGGTGGTGAGCGCGTCCACGGCAAGAGTAACCTGCTGCTCGACGAAGCCCCCCATCTGGAGAACGCGGGCGCGCAGCGACTCGAGCTCCTGGTCGAACTGCTTGGAAGTATGTTCGTTCGTCATCATCTGCCTGCCTCCTTGACCGGCCCGCCGGGCTGTGCCACCGCCCGAGTCTAGCCGCGCGACGTGACAGTTCCTTTGCAGCGCCGCCCTGCAATCTCCGCGCCTGCTCGCGGCCCAAGCCCAGTCCGGCCGGCTGCCTGTCCCCTCTTCCCGCGCGCGGCGCGTTAATGCTAGCACTAGCATAGCGGCAGCAGCCTCTTTCCACAATTGATTCAGAACGTTCCTTGCCGGCCTCCGGCTGGGCTGCTAACCTCGCCGCTCGCCCGGCCGAGGCCGCTTCTTTAGACATGAAACCGGACTACCTGGAGCGCATCCTGAAGGCCCGCGTCTACGACGTAGCGATCGAGACGCCGCTCGAGCTCGCGCCGGGATTGTCTGGCCGCCTGGGGAACCGGGTCCTGCTCAAGCGCGAGGACGTGCAACCCGTGTTTTCCTTCAAGCTGCGCGGCGCCTACAACAAGATGGTCAATCTGCCCGCCGCCAGTCTCCGGCGGGGAGTGATCTGCGCCTCGGCCGGCAACCACGCGCAGGGCGTGGCCTTCGCGGCACAGAAGCTGCGCTGCAGGGCCGTCGTCGTCATGCCGGTGACGACACCTCAGATCAAAGTGAGCGCCGTCGCTGAGCGCGGGGCGCGCGTGGTGCTGTCGGGAGATTCCTACGACGACGCCTACTCCCACGCCATGGCGCTCGCGCGGCGCGAAAGGCTCGCCTTCATCCATCCCTACGACGACCCGGATGTGATCGCGGGGCAGGGCACGATTGGGATGGAGATCCTGCGGGAGCACAGCGACCCGATCGAAGCCATCTTCGCTGCAGTGGGAGGCGGGGGTCTGATCTCCGGCATCGCCGCCTACGTGAAGCGCTTGCGTCCCGAGATCAAGATCATTGGCGTTGAACCGGTGGATTCCGATGCGATGGCTCGGTCGCTGTCGGCCGGCCATCGCGTGCGGCTCACCCAGGTAGGGCTGTTCGCCGACGGCGTGGCGGTCAAACAGGTGGGTGCTGAGACCTTTCGGCTGTGCCGACAGCTGGTCGACGACATGGTCCTGGTGGACAACGACGACATCTGCGCAGCGATCAAGGATGTCTTCGAGGACACCCGCTCCGTCCTCGAGCCAGCCGGTGCGCTGGCCGTCGCAGGGGCGAAAGCGTGGGCCGAGCGGCGTGAGTTACGAGGCCGAACGCTGGTGGCGGTCGCCTGCGGCGCCAACATGAACTTCGATCGCTTGCGCTTCGTGGCGGAGCGCGCCGAGCTCGGGGAGCGACGTGAGGCGATCCTGGCCGTCACCATCCCTGAGCGGCCGGGCAGCTTCAAGCGGTTCATCGGACTGATCGGCAAACGCAACGTCACCGAGTTCAACTATCGGTACGCCGATCGCGCCTGGGCCCGCGTGTTCGTCGGGCTGTCGATCCACAATCGCGCCGAGACCGAGCTGCTGGTCCGACACTTGCAGCGCCACGGCCTCGACACCGAGGACTTCAGCGACAACGAAATAGCCAAGCTGCACATTCGGCACATGGTCGGCGGCCACGCGCCGCGTGTGCGCGACGAGATGGTGTACCGCTTCGAATTTCCGGAGCGCCCCGGAGCGCTGATGAACTTCCTGGACCGCATGAGCGAGGATTGGAACATCAGCCTCTTCCACTACCGCAACCACGGGGCCGACTACGGACGCGTATTGGTTGGCTTGCAGGTCCCACGCGGCGAAAAGAAGCAATTCCGGGCCTTCCTCAGGCAACTGAACTATCGCTATTGGGAGGAGACCGCCAACCCGGCTTTTCGCTTGTTTCTGGGCCAGACCCAATGACATTTCGAGCCCGGACGATTTTGCATTTCCGTCGCAGCGGGTGTGCAAGAATAGCCTCGCGTAGTTAGCCTGATCGCCATAATGAGAAAAACGCTATCGACCCTCCTGGTCTCGTGTGCCGCGGCAGCTTGGCTGAATGCGGCGCCGGGGATTGCGTACGCCCTGACCGACGACGAAGCTTTCCTGGCTGCGCGCGAGGCGTTCCAGAAGGGCAATATCGAGCAGCTATCCCGAATCGCGCCCCAGCTGCGCGAGTACCCACTCTACCCGTACGTTGCCTACTGGCAGCTGCGCTCACGGCTGCCCGAGGCCGGCACGCCGGTTATCGAAGCTTTTATTTCCGATTACAGAGACACGCTGCTCGCCGAGCGGGTACGTGCGGACTGGCTGCGAGCTCTGGCGCGCGCGCAGGATCTGGAGGCATTCGAGCGGGAGTACCGTGGTCTCGTTATGGACGACCCGGAGCTCACTTGCTATGCGTTGCAGGCGCGTCTCGCACTGCGCAAAGAACAAAGCGCGCTGAAGGATGCGCGCCCGATGTGGTTTCAGGGAAGCGCGCAGCCCGACAGCTGCGCTCCGCTGTTCGATGCGCTGCTGCGCCAGGGCCTGCTGGAGGAAGACGACGTTTGGGCCCGGATCCGCTTGGCCCTGGAAGGCGGCAACGTCAGCTTCGCGCGCCAGCTGGTTAGCTATCTGCCGCTGGGCAAGCGCCCCGATCCACGCCAGTTCGATGTCGCGGCGCGCAACCCGCAGCGCTACCTCGACCGCGCGCCGTTGAAGAGCAAGACACGCGCCGAGCGGGAGCTCACGATGTTCGCAGTCGTGAAGCTCGCCCAATCTCTGCCCGCCGTGGCCGCGGCACGCTTCGAGCGACTGCAGGCGCCGTTTCTGGGCGAGGAACAGAATTACGTGTGGGGCCAGATTGCGCTGGCCGGTGCCATGCGTCACCGGCCGGAGGCGCTCGACTGGTACGCCCGGGCGGGAGATCGGTTGAGCGACCGGCAACTGCACTGGAAAGTGCGCGCCGCATTGCGACAGGGTGACTGGAACACTGCACTCGCGGCGATCGAGGCCATGTCGGCCAGCGAGCAGCAGGTGCCAGCGTGGCGTTACTGGAGAGCGCGATCGCTGCAGGCAACCGGACGCAGCGCTGAAGGCAACGCCCTATTTGCCGCCCTGTCCTTCGATCACACTTTCTATGGCCAGCTCGCCATGGAGGAGTTGGGCACGTTAGCCACTGCGACGTCCGACTTTTATCGCCCAAGCGATGACGAGGTCGCGTCGGTCGAGCGTTTGCCGGGCATCCAGCGCGCGCTGAAGTTCTACCAGATCGGCCTGCGCTACGAAGGCGCTTTGGAATGGCGTTGGACGACGCGCGCCTTCAAGGACAAGGAATTGCTCGCTGCCTCCGAGGTGGCGCGCCGCAACGGCTGGTTCGAACGGTCTATCGATACTGCTGAGCGGACGCAGCAGATCCACGACTTCACCCTGCGCTATCCGACGCCGTACCGAGATGTGCTGAGCAATTACACTCGTCAGCTGGATCTCGACGAAGCCTGGGTCTACGCATTAGTGCGGCAGGAGAGTCGTTTTTCGGCCGACGCGCGCTCTAATGCGGGCGCGTTGGGTCTGATGCAGCTCATGCCGACGACCGCACGCTCGGTCGCGAGGCGTCTCGGTATCCATGGCGTGGATCGCTACTCGGTTCATACCGTGGATACCAACATCAGCCTCGGCACGTATCATCTGCGCGAACTGATGGACGGACTGGACAATCATCCTGTGCTGGTTTCGGCGGCCTATAATGCGGGCTTGACGCGGGCTCGAGACTGGCGCGCGGGGCAGCCATTGGAGGGGGCCATCTACACGGAAAACATTCCGTTCAGCGAGACGCGCGACTACGTGCGCAAGGTCATGAGCAACACCATGTACTATGCGCGCTTGCTCGCTCAACCGTTTGTCCCGCTCAAGCAGCGCCTCGGTCAGGTGGCTCCCAAGCCATCGTCGGAAGACTAGCCGGTCGCGTTAGCGCAGCCACCTCGGCCGGGGTTCGCGAGGTCGCAACCATGCACGTTCGAACTGTCTGCGTGATCGGCGGTTCAGGGTTTCTGGGACGCCATGTCGTACGCCGCCTGGCGGCGCGCGAGATCTTCGTGCGTGTGCCCACACGCCAGCGGGAGCGCGCCAAGGGGCTTATCTTGCTGCCGACCGTGGATGTCTTCAACGCCGATGTCCACGACGTGAGGGCGCTGGAGCGCCTGGTCGCGCCCGCGGATGCGGTGATCAACCTCGTGGGTATTCTTCATCAGAAACGCGCTGAAACATTCGACCGTAACCACGTGGAGCTGCCACGCAAGATCGTGGCCGCGTGCCGGGAAGTCGGCGTAAAACGCCTGGTACACGTGAGCGCGCTGAAGGCGGCCTTCGATGCACCCAGCGCCTATCTGCGCTCCAAGGCGGAGGGAGAGAGTCAGATCCGCGCGGCGCAGGCGACCGGGATGCAGACCACTGTGCTGCGCCCGTCGGTCATGTTCGGGCGCGATGACCGCTTTCTCAATGTGTTCGCCCGGCTGGCTCGGCTGCTGCCGGCGATCGCGCTGGCCGCGCCCGAGGCTCGGTTCCAGCCGATTTTCGTGGAGGACGCTGCGCGCTGTTTGAGCGAGTGTCTGACCGACGCGCGCACCTTCGGTCACAGCTACGACCTGTGTGGGCCGAAGGTCTATTCCCTGCGCGAGCTGGTGGAGTACGTGTGCCACACTTTGGGTATACGCCGCCCGATCATCGGCTTGAACCAGCCCCTGTCATTGCTCCTTGCAGCGCTGATGGAGCGATTGCCCCGACCGATGATGACGCGCGACAACGTGTATTCCATGCGGGTCGACAACGTTTGCGATGGCGTTTTCCCAGAGCTGTTCGGTTTCGCCGCGACGCCACTGGAGGCAGTCGTTCCTGAGTATCTGGCGGGCGTCACGCCCCGGACCCGCTATCGCTGGTTCCGTTACCGGGCTCGCAGATAAACCAGCCATGTCTCGATACACCCTGGTCATCGGCAACAAGAACTACTCCTCGTGGTCGCTTCGCGCCTGGTTGCTGATGAAGCACGCCGGCATACCCTTCGACGAGATTCGGATCCCCTTGTATGTGGCGGGTTCCAAGGAGTCGCTACGCAAGTACGCGCCATCCGGCAAGGTGCCAGTTTTGCTGGACGACAGCTTGGCCATCTGGGATTCGCTGGCTATCGCTGAGTACCTCGCGGAGCACCATCCCGATCGGCGCCTGTGGCCACAGGACAGCGCGGTGCGGGCCGTCGCGCGCTCGATCAGCGCCGAAATGCATTCCGGGTTCGGCGCCCTGCGGTCTAACATGAGCATGAACTGTCGAGGTTCGTTCCCGGGCGTTGGGCGCACCGTGGAGGTCGCTGCAGACGTCGAACGCATCCAGCGCATGTGGATCGATTGCCGGGAGCGGTTCGGGGTGGCGGGCCCATTCCTGTTCGGCGAATTCACCATCGCCGACGCCATGTATGCACCCGTCGTACTGCGCTTCAAGACCTACGCTGTGCAGCTTGCGCCCGTCGCGCGTCAATACGCCGACACGGTGTTGGGACTGCCGGCACTGCAGGATTGGGTCGAAGCGGCCAAGGCCGAGATCGAGGTAATCCCGGCGTTCGAGCCCGCGATTCCGTGAGGGCAGGTCCGCAGCGGTGAAGATCTACCGCGTGGGTGGTTCGGTACGGGACGAGCTGCTCGGGCTGCCCGTCAAGGATCACGACTACGTAGTGGTCGGCAGCGACGCAGGCGAGATGGAGCGTCTCGGTTTCCGTCCGGTCGGGAAGGATTTTCCGGTCTTCTTGCACCCGCAGACGAAAGAAGAATACGCCTTGGCGCGCACCGAGCGCAAGACGGCGCGGGGTTACAAAGGTTTCGCAATCTACGCCGCGCCCGACGTCACGTTGGAGCAGGACCTGGCTCGGCGAGACCTCACCATCAACGCCATCGCTCAGGACGAACACGGCAACTTCGTCGATCCGTACGGCGGCGCCCACGACCTCAAGACTGGTGTCCTTCGACACGTAAGCCCCGCCTTCGCCGAGGATCCTGTACGAATCCTGCGGGTGGCGCGCTTCGCGGCCCGCTTCGCATTCGAGATTGCGCCGGAGACGTTGGAGCTCATGCGCGCGATGGTGGGCAGCGGCGAGGTCGATCATCTGGTACCGGAGCGCGCTTGGCAGGAGATTTCGCGTGGGCTGATGGAGCAGCGCCCGTCGCTGATGATCGAGGCGCTGCGGGTATGCGGTGCGCTCGCTCGCGTTCTACCTGAGGTGGATGCTTTGTTCGGCGTGCCGCAGCCACCGGAGCATCACCCCGAGGTGGACACCGGTCTGCACATGCTGCTCGTGGTCGATTATGCGGCGGCACGCGGCTTTCCACTGGCGGTCCGCTTTGCGGCCTTGGTGCACGATCTGGGGAAGGGCGGCACGCCGCGCGAGCAGTGGCCGCGCCACATCGGCCACGAATCCCGGGGTGTCGATCTGATTCAGCGGGTATGTGAGCGCCTGCGCGTACCGACCGACTGCCGCGAGCTGGCAGTACTTGCGGCTCGTCATCACGGCGACATTCACTTGGGCGAGCAGCTCAAAGCTTCTACGATCGTAAAGCTGCTCGAAAAGGCTGATGCCTTCCGACGCCCTGACCGCTTCGAGCTGTTGCTCGACGCGTGCGCAAGCGATTTCCACGGTCGACCGGGATTCGAAGCACGCCCGTATGCGCCAGCAGCGCGCTTGCGCGCCGCTCTGGAAGCGGCCCGGGCTGTGGACGCCGGGGTCATCGCTCAAGAGCAGGTCGATCCGAAAAAAATCGCAACGGCAGTGCACGAGGCACGCGTGCACGCGGTGAAGCGGGCACTGTCAGCCTGAGGTCGCGCTGCACCTCTACAGCAGCCGGCTAGTCGCTCAGCGCAACAGGTAGAGCAGCCAGGTCAACAACCCCGACAGCAGCAAGGAAGAAGTCAGCGGGAAGCTGTACTCGCGGCCTTTGCGCACGAAATAAACGTCACCGGGGAGCCGCCCAAGACCCAGCCGTCGGAGCAGCGGCGTGAACCAGCCGATGAGGCACATGGCGAGAACGAGGACGATCAACCACTTCAGCACTTGGACGCCTCCCGAGTCCGGATTGTAATCGGCTTCCAGTAGAATCGCTTACTTTGCGCGTTTCGGGAGCCCATCTTGATCGATCTGTACACATGGTCCACTCCGAACGGCCGGAAGATCTCGATCATGCTTGAGGAATGTGCTCTCGCCTATCGGGTTCACCCGGTCGATATCGGCAAGGGCGAGCAATTCAAGCCGGAGTTCGTTAGCATCGACCCTAACAGCAAGATCCCGGCGATCGTCGATCAGGATGGCCCCGGGGGTCGCCCGTTCCCGCTCTTCGAGTCGGGAGCGATTTTGATGTACCTGGCCTGGAAGACCGGGCGCTTCTTCCCTACTCGAATCACGCAGCAATTCGAGACCATTCAATGGCTCATGTTTCAGATGGGCGGGGTGGGTCCTTTCTTTGGGCAGGTACATCACTTCCTGCGCGCCGCTCCGGAGCCGGTCCCTTATGCGATTGCGCGCTACACGAAAGAGGCGCGCCGCCTGTACGGCGTCATGGACCAGCACCTGCAGGAGCACGAGTATCTCGCCACAGACTACTCCATTGCCGACATAGCGACGTACCCCTGGGTCGCACGACACGAATGGCACAAGGTCGATTTGACTGACTTTCCAGCGGTGAAGCGCTGGTACGATCAGATTGGTGCACGCCCCGCTGTGCAAGCGGGCATGAAGGTGCCGCAGATTGCGCGCTAATCGAGCGCTCGGCGAGAGAAGCATTAAGTTTCAGGGTCTTTTGCCGATTCCATGCTGTTGGTGGCCCATCCCATGGACCGCCCGCCCAGCTCTCCGCCGGCATCGGCATGAGTGAACCGCTCCCCGAGCAGATCGGTAAGTACCCCATCCTGCGCCAGCTCGGCCGCGGCGCGACCAGCGTCGTCTACCTCGCGCGCGACACTTTCGCCAATCGCGAGGTGGCCATCAAAGTCATCAAGAATCAGCCCGCGCAGGACACCGACCTGAGACGACGTTATCGCCGCGTATTTCTGAACGAGGCAGCGCTGGTCGGCAAACTGTTCCATCCGCATATCCTCACTATCTATGACGCAGTCAGCGATGAGAACCTGAGCTACATCGTCATGGAGTTCGTGGATGGCAAGACGCTCGAGCACTACTGCGACGTCGCCAATCTACTGCCTGTCACCAAGGTGGTCGAGGTCATCTTCAAGTGCAGCCTGGCGCTCGGCTTCGCACAGCGGCACGGTGTGATCCATTGCGATATCAAGCCCGCCAACATCCTCATCAAAGAGGAAACGGATATCAAGCTCAGCGACTTCGGCGCCGCCCTCTACGAAGAAGCGGAGCACACCCAGCTGAAAGGTATCGGTTCGCCCGCATACATGTCTCCCGAGCAAGTGCAGGAAAAGGAGGTGAGTTACCGAACCGACATCTACTCGCTCGGTGTGGTGATGTATCAAATGCTGACTGGGAAACTGCCGTTCCGCGCCTCGAGCAAGGCGAGTCTGTTGTACCAGGTGGTTCACATCCCTGCAGTTCCACCGAGCACCTTCCGCCGCGAAGTGTCGGCTGAGCTGGACAGCCTGGTCATGCGCTGTCTCGAGAAGGAGCCCGAGGCGCGCTTTTCGACTTGGAGCGACTTTTCGCGCGAGCTCACTCAGTCGTACCGCAATTTGGAAGTTCCTAGCGACACCATCTCAGACACGGAGAAGTTCAATACGCTCAAGAGCGTGGCCTTCTTCAAGGACTTCCGTGAACAGGAGCTGTGGGAGACACTGCGCATCACCTCCTGGCATAAATTTCCCGCCGAGCAGGCGATCATCCGGGAGGGAGATACGGGCGAGAGCTTCTACATCATCACCGGTGGCGAGGCCAAAGTCAGCAAGATGGGGCGGTTGCTCAACATTCTGCGCGCCGGCGACTGCTTCGGTGAAATGCTCTACTTCAGCGAGACCAATACGCGACGCTCGACGACGATCGTCTCGCTATCGCCGCTCAGTGTGATCGAGATCAAGGCCGCGGACCTCAGCCAGGCCTCCGACGCCTTGCAAAAGGACGCCAACAAAGCTTTCCTGCGTATCCTGATCGATAGGCTGACCTGGGCCAACAATCGGCTCTCTGCCGCCTAACCCGGCAAGCCACGGCGTACAGTTCAAGGTACGAGCACCGCTGCGCCGCGCACATGACCCTCCCGCAACCTGGCGAGAGTTTCGTTCGCTTGCAACAACGGCGAGATCTCGACCGCACTGCGAATTTGAACTCGCGGTGCAAGCCGGAAAAACTCTTCGCCATCGCGGCGTGTGAGGTTGGCCACTGACCTAACGCTGCGTTCACCCCAAAGGGCCTCGTAGGCAAATGATGGAATGTCGCTCATGTGGATTCCAGCACAGATCACCCGACCGCCCTTGCGCCAGGCCCGATCGTGCGTGCTACCCCACAACGCTAGAATAGCCTTCTTCCGCCTCGAAGATGTCCGGTGAGGCGTAATGTGAGCGTACGATGGAATCTTCGTTGATAGTCGATGGCTCGGCACAACCCGCGGCGCGCTGCCCCCGCTGCGGAGGAAACAACGACTGCGGCTTTGGCGGCGACGAAGCTTGCTGGTGTGCAACGCAGTTGGCACCACTGCACCCGGTGCCGGACGCCCCGCAGAATTGCTATTGCCGGCGCTGCCTAGCGGAATTGCTCGAGGATCAGCGTCGCTCGCACGGCTCGATCTAGCACCGGGACGACCCGTAGGAAGTCACTTGAGAGCCGAGCGAGCAAGCTTGCCGATTTCGGCCGGGTTGCGTGTGACCTTTATTCCGCACTGCTCCATCACCGCGAGCTTGTCTTCCGCGCTGCCGGTCCCGCCGGAGATGATTGCACCCGCATGGCCCATGCGCTTGCCGGGCGGAGCGGTGATCCCCGCGATGAAGCCCACGACAGGCTTGCGCATGTTGTCCTTGATCCAGCGAGCGCAGTCCTCTTCGTCAGTACCGCCGATCTCGCCGACCATGATTACCGCCTCGGTCTGAGGATCATCGTTGAACAGTTTCATGACATCAACATGCTTGAGGCCGTTTACCGGGTCCCCTCCGATGCCCACACAGCTCGACTGCCCCAAGCCGAGTTCCATCAGCTGACCGACTGCCTCGTAGGTGAGCGTACCGGAGCGCGAGACCACTCCCACCACCCCGCGCTTGTGGATGTGGCCCGGCATGATGCCGATCTTGATTTCGTCGGGCGTTATCAGGCCGGGACAGTTGGGACCGATCAGCTTGGTGTTGGTGTGACGCATTGCATAGCGCGTGCGGATCATGTCGTGCACGGGGATGCCTTCGGTGATGCAGATCACCAGTTCCAGGCCCGCCGCGACGGCTTCGTCAATGGCCGCGGCGGCGAATGCCGGCGGGACGTAGATGACCGACGCCGTCGCGCCGGTCGCCGCTTTAGCCGCCGCGACGGTATCGAAGATCGGAATGCCTTCGAACGTCTGCCCGCCCTTGCCCGGGGTGACGCCCGCGACAAAACAGCTCTTGCCGTTGCCGTAGGCGGCGCAGGCATGAGTGTGAAATTGGCCGGTCTTGCCCGTGATGCCCTGGGTAATGACTCTGGTATTCCTGTCTACGAGGATGGACATGCGTGCGACGACGAGTCAGAGGCTAGTATCTACGGTCTCTTGGCCGCAGCAACAACTTTTTGAGCGGCGTCGGCCATGTTCGCTGCAGATATGATGGCGAGGCCGGAGTCCGCCAAGATCCTTTTGCCGAGGTCAACGTTCGTTCCTTCAAGCCGCACCACCAACGGGACCGAGAGGTTCACCTCCCGCACCGCCTCCACCACGCCACGGGCGATCACGTCGCACTTCATGATGCCACCAAAGATGTTGATCAAGATTGCTTCTACCTTTGGATTCTTGAGCATGAGCTTGAAGGCCTCAGTAACTTTCTCGGCGCTGGCGCCGCCGCCCACGTCGAGAAAATTCGCCGGTGACGCGCCGTAGAGCTTGATGATGTCCATAGTGGCCATCGCGAGACCAGCGCCATTCACGAGGCAACCGATATTGCCGTCGAGCGAGATGTACGATAACCCGAACTTGGACGCCTCGATCTCGACTTCGTCCTCTTCATCGAAATCGCGCAACGCCAAGATGTCGGGGTGTCTAAATAGGGCGTTGTCGTCGAACGTCATTTTCGCGTCCAAAGCTAAAACGCGGCCGTCACCGGTCACTGCCAACGGGTTGATCTCCACCAGCGACGCGTCGGTTTCGTCGAACGCCTTGTACAGCCCTTGCAGTAACGCTACAGCCTGTTGTGTTAGCGCGCCCGGAACGTGAATTTTGCGTGCAACCTCAGCCGCCTGCTCCGCGCCCAGACCGGCAAGCGGATCGACGTAAGACTTATGAATTCGACCGGGCGTCTTTGCTGCGACCTCCTCGATGTCCATGCCGCCTTCGCTGGAGGCCATAAGCACCACGCATTGTGAGCGGCGGTCGACCACCAAGCTCGCATAAAGCTCCTCGCGGATCTCAATCGCCTCCTCGATGAGTAGGCGTTTCACGATGCGCCCCTCGGGACCCGTCTGATGCGTGATCAGGCGCATGCCTAAAATTTCCGATGCGCGCTGCCTGAGTTCGAGAGCTGAGCGAGCTACTTTCACTCCGCCGCCCTTTCCTCGTCCACCGGCGTGAATCTGGGCTTTGACGACGCAGCCCGATGCTCCAAGCTCGCTGCCTGCTTCGACCGCTTGAGCGACATCAAAACAGGCGATGCCGCGTGGCACAGCTACACCGTAGCGGCGCAGGATATCCTTTGCTTGATACTCGTGGATCTTCACTGTTCTGCGTCCCTCCTCCGGGACGCCTGGAGGCAGCAACCTGCGATAAACAAAGCCGGCGAAGTATAACCGAAGGGAGCGTTGCCCCACGCCCTGACCAAGGACGTCACTAAGTGCTCAAGTTGTGTGGAACCACGCCGTTAGCTAGCTGCAAAGTCGACAGCGAAATCAGCGCGGGTCTGAAAGGGAGATATCCAGTTCTGACCCGTCTTCGTTCAGGAGGGCACCATGGACCGGACATTCAGGGCTCGGGGACTAAACGATGTTGGAAGCTTCGCTTCAAGCGTAGTCCTGCTCGGTTTGGCGGTCTTAGGAATCGCCGGCCTCGCCTATCATGCCCTAGCACCTGAGGGGCTGATAGGACCATGGCTGGGACGGTTATGGGCCAACCACCCGATATCAGCCACACTGGTCCTAGTCGGACTAGTCGCAATGACCTTGACCGCGCGCTCTCAATCCGGCTTCTCTATTGGACCGATGCAACGAAATGGCGACGGTCCCCTCTACCTGCTTGTGGCATTCGGCACATTTTTTGCGTTCAGATGGCTTGTGATCGGGACGCTGTGAGCATCGGTGTCCGAAAGGTTTAAGCCTCCTCCCCCTGTTGGGGAACTTGGGCAGCGGGTCTCCTCCCCCTAGCTGCCCTTTTTTTGCCCAGTCGTCCTCGCAGGCCCTTTCCCTAAAGTTCCCCCCAGCCTTGCCGATAAGAAAATTGGTCTCCTCCCCTGTTGGGGATTTGCGGGCAGCATTCTCCTCCCTTGCTGCCCGCTTTCTTTTTCATCGGCTAGTTCGACGACGGTTTCGGTGCCTCAGACGGGGCCGTTGGGTTTGCGCCCTGCTGGCGCTCACGGTATAGCCGCTGGATCTCCGCGTAGGCTTTGTCATGGTTCTGCTTGGCCTGCTGAGCACGAACCTTGGACGCGTCAAGAGCCGTTTTGGCCTGGTCCAACTTGACCTTCTCTTCCTCCACGCGCTTCTGCGCACGAGCTAGAGAGTCTTCGGTATCCTTCACACGCCGTTCCTGGCTCTTAACTTCGGATTGAGCGCTGTCCAGCTCTTCGCGCGCGTTGCGCAGCCGCGTCTGTGCTCCGGACAACGAATCTGCGGCGTAGGCCACGGTTCTGTCCGCCCCGAGACAAAAGATCCCCAGGGCTAGTGCTAGTGATACCGAGATCCGGCCGATTGATATGTGCGATGTTTCGGGAACAATATTCATGGCGATGAATAGTCGCAGGACGTCGGACAAGCAAGTGGGGAAATGGTGCCGGATAGAGGAATTGAACCCCCGACCTTCGCATTACAAGTGCGCTGCTCTACCGCTGAGCTAATCCGGCGTGCCGGTATTATGCCCGCCCTTGTCGGATCCTGTCGCCGATGGCCGCGACTACTTCACCACCTGCAGACGTGGGCGCCGCCCAGGTGGTGGGTCAGGTCTGTCTCCTCCGCCACCTGGCTTGCCCCCTCGCTCATTACCTTTGCTCGATATGGGCACCACGGGCACGTCGCCAGTTGGACTATGAAATGCCATCCCCTGCCCGTTCTCTTTGGCGAAAATGCCAGCCACAGCGGTAATCGGCACAGACACTTCCCGAGAGACGCCATTGAATCGCGCCGAGAACTGGATCAAATCATTCCCGATCTTCAGATTGCGCGTTGCGTCAGCGCTGATATTGAGAACGATCTCGCCATTGCGCACAAACTCCAGCGGAACACGCGTGTTAGCGTCGACTTTGACGGCGACATACGGGGTGAGACCGTTGTCCTCGCACCACTCGCAAATGGCCCGAATCAGATACGGTGTCGTGGAAGACGGAGCCTTCACTTGCGCATCACCTTTTCCGAAGGCGTCAATGCTTCAATAAACGCCGGCCGACTGAAGATACGCTCGGCGTATTTCATCAACGGCGCGGCCTGTTTCGGCAACTGAATACCATAGTAATCCATACGCCACAATAACGGGGCGATGGCGACATCGAGCATGGAAAATTCGTCTCCGAGCATGTACTTCTGCTTGACGAAAACAGGCGCGATCTGGGTCAAACTATCTCTGATCACTACGCGTGCCTTGTCGGCAAATTTTTGCGGTCCCTTCTCAATCGTGTCGATGTGGCAAAACAGCTCTTGCTCGAACCGAAACAAAAACAATCGTGCGCGTGCGCGCATGACCGGATCGGCAGGCATAAGCTGAGGGTGTGGGAACCGATCATCGATGTACTCGTTAATGATGTTCGATTCGTACAGGATCAAATCCCGTTCGACCAGTACTGGCACGCGGTTGTAGGGATTCATCACTGCCAGATCTTCGGGCTTGTTGTAAAGGTCGACATCTACGATCTGGAAATCCATGCCTTTCTCATAGAGCACGATCCTGCAGCGCTGGCTAAAGGGACAGGTGGTGCCCGAATACAAGGTCATCATAGGTCAGTTCGGGCGCGACGCGCCCTGATGAATGCCTTTCCAGTATTCCTTCTTCAGAAGGAATACTGGAACAAACAGCAAGCTGAGAAAAATCAAGACAGCGTATCCAATCCGGACGCGCGTCTCGCGGGCGGGCTCACTCATATACACAAGATAGTTCACCAGATCGGCGATGAGCCTGTCGTAGGCTGCGATTGATAGCTTGCCCGGTGTTTCCAGCACGAAGGATTCGGCGCCCCTAGCTGAGTCGATCTCGGGAACTGGCTGCGACTTAAGCACCTGCTCTCCCTGCAGCTCATACAGAACGTGGGGCATTCCCACGTTGGGAAATACCAGATTGTTCCAGCCGCTGTCCCGTCTGTCATCGCGATAGAACGAGCGCAAGTAGGCGTACAGCCAATCGGCGCCGCGCGCTCGCGCGATGACAGAGAGATCTGGGGGTGCCACACCAAACCACCTCTTGGCGTCGCTGCGACGCATGGCCACCGTCATTGTGTCGCCAACCTTGTCCGCGGCGAACATCAAGTTATCCATGATCTGCTGTTGAGTTAGACCTAGGTCCTCAAGCCGGTTGTAGCGCATTGATTCGGCGCCGTGGCAGTTGAGGCAATAATTGACGAAAACCTGTGCGCCGCGCTGAATCGAGACCGCGTCGCGTGGGTCGATGGGCGCACTCTCGAACCTCGCCTCCTTGCCTGCGGCAACTGCGATGAGCGGAAGCAAGAGAATCTGAATCAGGATGGCTCTCATCGAAATGCCGGTTCTCCTGGTCACCTGAAGATATCTCTAGGCCAGGCGCTCAGGCTCAGGCTTGGTTTTGTCGATCCGGCTGTACCAGGGCATGAGCAGGAAAAAGGCGAAATACACCACGGTAAAGAGCCGCGCCAGGATTACGGCGACGTCTGTCTTGCCGATACCCCCCAAGAAATCCGTCGGCTGCGTTCCAAGCCAACCCAGTACTATGAAACTGATGACGAACAGAGCGAGAGCAACCTTGTAGTAAGGCCCCTTGTAGCGAATCGATTTGACGCGGCTGTGGTCGAGCCACGGGAGAAAGAAGAAGATGAGCACCGCGGCAGCCATTACCAGCACACCCCAGAACTGCGTATGGAGAAACGCAGGGACCGCGCGCAACATGGCGTAGTAGGGAGTGAAATACCAAACCGGCGCGATATGGGGGGGTGTCTGCAAGGGGTTAGCCGGGAAGAAGTTGTTATCCTCCAGGAAATAACCCCCTACTTCGGGCGCGAAGAACACGATGAAGCTGAATACGCCCAAGAAGACCACCACACCAACCAAATCCTTGACGGTGTAGTAGGGATGGAAAGGAACACCGTCCACCGGATGTCCAGTCTTGGGATCCACCTTTTTCTTGATCTCGATCCCATCCGGGTTGTTCGAGCCGACCTCGTGCAACGCTATGAGGTGGACAACGACCAGAGCGAGCAGCAGGAGCGGAATGGCGATGACATGGAAAGCGAAGAAACGGTTCAGGGTGGCATCCGACACAACGTAGTCGCCACGAATCCACACCGCCAGGTCGTCGCCGATCAGAGGGATGGCGCCGAACAGATTCACGATCACTTGCGCACCCCAGTATGACATCTGCCCCCAGGGCAGCAGGTAACCGAAGAAGGCTTCAGCCATCAAGCACAGATAGATGAACACGCCGAACAGCCATAGAAGCTCGCGCGGCTTACGATAAGACCCGTATAGAAGGCCTCGAAACATGTGCAAATAGATGACGATGAAAAACATCGATGCGCCGGTCGAGTGTATGTAGCGAATGAGCCAACCCCATTCGACGTCGCGCATGATGTACTCAACTGACTGGAACGCTTGCTGGGCGTCGGGCTTGTAATTCATCGTGAGAAAAATGCCGCTCACGATCTGGATCACCAGCACGAACAGCGCGAGCGACCCGAAGTAGTACCAGAAGTTGAAGTTCTTCGGCGCGTAGTACTCCGAAACCTGGCTCTTCCAGAGTGCGGTGAGCGGGAAGCGCTCATCCACCCATTGCAACAGCGCTCGAGCCTTGCTCATGCTTCAGGCTCCCGTGTCATCGCCGATCCTCAGGCGGGTATCACTTAAAAACTTGTATGGCGGAACTCTAAGGTTGGTCGGTGCCGGCACATCTTTGAGCACCCGACCCGCCAAATCGAATTTCGAACCATGGCATGGACAGAAGAAACCTCCCAGCCAGTCCGCGCCCAATCCGCTTTCTGCACCAGGCTGAAGCTTCCCGATCGGCGAGCACCCAAGGTGCGTGCAGATTCCGATGAGAACGAGATATTCCGGCTTTCGGGAGCGGTATTCGTTCTTGGCGTATTCGGGCTGACTCGACGCGTCCGACTTAGGGTCCGCTACTCTCTCGTCCATCGCCTTCACGTCGGCGAGCATTTCCGACGTACGATGCACGACAAAAATCGGTTGGCTCCGCCACTCTGAGCGGATCATCATTCCCGGTTCGACCTTCGAGATATCAACTTCGACGGGAGCACCGGCGGCACGAGCCCGTGCACTTGGGAGCATACTTGCAACGAAGGGCACGGCCGCCGCCGCCGCTGCCACGCCCCAGCCAACGCTGCTGGCGGCCAAGAGAAACCGTCGCTTACCTCCTTCGACCTCGGATCCAGCCATTCAGAAGCGTTCCTTGGTGGTAGCAGAGCGGAAAAACGACGTATTCTAGTCAAAACTACCGTGCGGTTACAGCTTTTTGAATCTAAGATTCTGTTTTATATGTATTAAGATGAACTACCAGCGAGGTCTGACCGGCGGCAACTGCGTAGGCAAGGGCGATTTTGCGTTGCGAGATTCGGCTAAAGCAGCGCCCGTTCACGCCTCGCCAGAGGGACAAAAAAAAGCGCAATCCATTGGGATTGCGCTAACTTCCACCAAAGGAGGAGGATGGAAAGGAACCTCACAAATACTGCGTGCGGCAGCCAGATTGTGGTGGAAAGCCGGCGGCGACGCAAGTTTTTTGTGCACCGCAGCTTAGTCTATTGAGTAGCGGTCGGCTCCAAGCCGCAAAGTACCTGCTGTGTGAGGAACGGGCGCGCGAAAGCGGCTGGAGGCTGGCTCGAAGCACTGATCGTGTTTCCACAACCTGATGGCTGGTAGAAAGACCCTTGAAGATACGTGTGAAGTGGATTGAGAACGCGAGCTTTGTGGCCGAGACGCAAAGCGGTCACGCAATAATTATGGACGGCGCACCAGAGGGCGGAGGTCGAAACATCGGTCCGCGACCGATGGAGACAGTGCTAGCGGGGACGGGCGGCTGCACGGCCTATGACGTGGTCAACATTCTGAGAAAGGGGCGACAGCGGATCAGCGATTGTGTTGTGGAGGTCGATGCCGTGCGCGCCCCCGATGACCCCAAGGTATTCACTCGCATCCACTTTCACTTTGTGATCAGCGGCGAGTCGATCGATCCCGCGAAGGTGGAACGGGCCATCGAACTATCAGCGAAGAAGTATTGCTCCGCCTCAATCATGCTCGGAAAAACCGCCGAGATTACCCACGACTTTGAAGTCAGGCGAGTATCCAGTGATCGCCTCGACGCAGCGAAGACGTAACAGCGCTCAAATCCAGAACGAGCTCTCGACCATAAGCCGAGACGCGAAACGCATCGCTCGACGTACCCAGTGCGGTAGCTCTGCAGCGCCCTGACTGCGCGCGGCGACTGCGTGCGCGGCTTCATCCCGTTTCATCTGTTCGAGGATCGCGCGGCTGCGCTGGTCTGCCGCGGGCAACCGCTGGAGATGACCATCAAGATGGCTTTCAACCTGACGCTCAGTCTCTGCGAGGAAGCCCAAGTTCAAGCGATCACCCAGCATTCCTGACACCGTGCCCAGGACAAAAGAACCCGCGTACCACAAAGGGGCAAGCAGGCTCGGGCGGCCGCCCAGCTCTTCCAGCCGACGCTGGGTCCAGGCGAGGTGCTGCGTTTCCTCAGCGGCAGCGCGCGACAGCAGCGCCCTTACACGCTCTTCCTTGGCGACCAGCATCTGCCCTTGGTACAGGCCTTGGGCGCTAACCTCGCCGCTATGGTTAACCCGCATCAGTCGGAGAGAGAGCTCGCGCTCGCTCCCGGCCATCGCTTGATCCGAACCAAGCGCTCCTGGAACGGCACGTGCCAACGACGGGCGCGCGAATAGCGTCCGCAGGCCGCTGTCCATAGACCCAATCAATCGATCGGACAGCTCCCATGATCCACGATGGCGCGCTGGTGGACGGCTGCTAATCATTTCTTCCTGAGGTAGAACACGAACTCGCCGCCGGCCGCTTCCGAGGCAAGAAGGTCGTTCCCAGTTTGACGCGAGAATGCCTGGAAGTCGCGCACCGACCCTGGATCGGTTGCGAGCACCCTGATCACCTGTCCCGAAAGCATGTCGTTCAATGACTTCTTCGTGCGCAAGATCGGAAGCGGGCAGTTCAGGCCGCGGGCATCGAGTTCGCGATCGAATTGCATTGTGGCGAAATGAGCACCGGGTGCCCTAAGCTTTTGCGTCGTTATCCCGGAGTGGCAATCGGAAGACCCGCACGCGCCCATGCCGCCAGGCCACCCTGCAGATTGTAGAGACGGGCGAAACCTTGTTCGGCTAGCCATGCGCAGGCCTGGGCCGAGCGAGCGCCCGACTGGCAGTAAATCACCAGCACCGCCTGCGGATCCAGCTCCCCATAGCGCTGAGGGAGCAAGCTCAAAGGGATATGCCTCGCGCTTTCGATCAGTCCACGCGCGACCTCGGCATCCGTACGAACGTCGAGCAGCGCAACGGGCGCATCCTTGCGCAGTTGCTCCAACTGAAAAGGATCGATGGCGCTGACTGCGGTCATCGTTGGGTAGTCACGAGTCTGGCAATCATACCAGCCCGCCACCCCCAAAGAGAGGCTTGCTAAACGACGAGGCTGCGATCGAGCAGGAGCTGAGACAGGCGCACGTCAGCGGATTCGAGGCGCATTACCAGCAGCTCTAGGAACGCCGCAGTGAACTGATGGCGGCAGCCATCCGTGGCCGCGTTAAGAGCATCCGACTTGATCTCGATCACCGTGATGTCGTTCACGCTGGAAACACTCGCGCTACGCTTGAAAGGTCGCCGCCCCACGTATGCCATCTCGCCGAAGCACTCCCCCGCTTTGAGAATGCTTAGCACGCGTTCACTCTTTGTAACTCTGACTTCCCCCGAAGACAAAATGAAGAACGATGTGCCGGTCTCGCCCTCGCGGATCAGCGTCGTGCCGGCTGCGATGCGATGCCAGTTCGCGATGTGCAAGACCTGCCACAAGTCGACATCGGAGAAGTTGCGGAAGAACTCGAGGCGACGCAGCGTGTTGAACTTTTCGGTATCCGGAACCGGTTGCTCCGGCGTCTGCAGATTGTTGAACACCCGGACAAGGTCTTGCGCCAGCTCGTCCCAGGTTTGATAGCGGGCCTCCAGGCGCTTTTGCAGCATCTTCTTGACGATGTGATCGACCGATGCGGGAATCTCAGGTCGGAAGATGCTGGGCGGTGGCGGATCCACGTTGATAATCTGGAACACCATGCTGTAATTGTTCGTGGCCTTGAACGGCAGACTCCCAGTGAGAAACTGATACATGACCACGCCGAGGGAAAAGATATCGGTCTGATGCGTCAGCGGCTGTTCCTGTACTTGCTCGGGCGACATGTAGGCTGGTGATCCGATTCCACTCACTTGGGTGGTTTCGGCGGCTGTGGTCAGTGCCGCCCCGAAGTCGGAAATCTTGATGTCCGTGTCCTTGGCAAGCAGGATGTTCGCAGGCTTGATGTCGCGGTGGATCACTCCGTGGCGGTGTGCATAGTCGAGCGCCTTGCAGCATTTGAATATGATCTCCACGATCTTGTTTACCGCCAGCAGACTGTCATGCTTGGTGTGCTGCTCAAGGGTGCCCCCCTCCACGTACTCCATTACGATGTAGCTGCCCTCCTCGTCCGCCACCGCATCGTAAATGGCCGCGATGTGTGGATGAGATAGCTTGCCCGCCAGGGACGCCTCAGTGAGGAACAGCTTCCGAAAGCGCTTACCGTGATCCTTATCGCCAAGTACCTCCCGCTCTACCACCTTACTGCCACCTTGCGGTTGGCAAAAGGGTCCATTCCCA